>OQVT01002439.1_pt1 | contig 11986 bp, 9 predicted proteins | sample 1691561 | NCBI WGS metagenome assembly OQVT01 (sample SAMN03418260, study PRJEB22391) | human gut metagenome | biome: human-gut; feature: organic feature; material: feces | host: Homo sapiens | place: Tanzania | collected 2013-01 | reverse complement strand
TAAGAATAGACACTCTAAGCTCTGCCGACAAAAACGATTATGTGCGCCACATGGAGTCTATACGATACCAACGCAGCGTTCTGGAGACAAGCCGAGATGAAGGGTTTGCTGAAGGAAAAGAAGAAGGGTTTGCTGAAGGAAAAGAAGAAGGGTTTGCTGAAGGAAAAGAAGAAGGTATCGCTAAAGGAAGAGAAGAAGGTATCGCTAAAGGAAGAGCCGAAGGAAGAGCTAAAGGAAGAGCCGAAGGAAGAGCCGAAGGAATTGATGAAGGCAAGAAAAAAGAGAAAATGGCTATCGCAAAAAAACTGTCTTCATTAGGCATTCCGACATCACAGATTGTGCAGGCCACAGGTTTGACGGAAGAAGAGATTAATGAACTTACATAAAAAAGCCTGTTTCTTCATGACCAGATAGCCGAAAAAGGCTATTAAGCAAGTGTTCATAATTGATCGCATATATGGATTTTATAAAAAGATGATATGACCAACAACACGACCACATCCCTCGCTATAGGCACCATCCTCCACGGCGAGGCCTACGACTACAAGATAATGGACGTGCTCGGACAGGGCACGTTCGGCATAACCTATAAGGCTAAGGTGGAGATGAAAGGAGCACTTGGACGACTCGACAGCAACATGTATGTGGCCGTAAAAGAGTTTTTCATGAAAGAGGTCAACGGCCGCGAGAACAGCTCTGTTACAAGTGGTTCTACATCCAACGGCGGCCTGTTCTACTACTACCGCGACAAGTTTGAACGCGAAGCACGCAACCTCAGCACGCTCTCACATCCCAACATTGTCAAAGTGTTAGAAGCATTTCATGCCAACGGCACGACCTACTACTCGATGGAATATATCGACGGCATTAGCCTTGACAAGAAGATCGCCCAGTCGCCACAAGGCCGTATGCCTCTGACCGAAGCCATAGAGACGCTGAAACAGATTGGTGCAGCCATCGCTTTCATGCACTCACGCAACATGCTCCACCTTGACGTAAAGCCAGGCAATGTGATGATGCGAAAGGACGGCACAGCTGTGCTCATCGATTTTGGCCTGTCAAAACAGTACACTTCTAATGGCGAGCCAGAATCGAGCACTAAGGTTGGAGCCGGCACACCAGGTTATGCGCCAATAGAACAGGCAAGCTACCATGAAGGCAAAGGCTTTCCCACAATGATGGACGTGTATGCGCTCGGCGGCACGCTCTTCAAGATGCTCACAGGCCAACGACCACCTGAGGCATCAGAGATTCTGAACGAAGGATTCCCCGCTGATAGTCTGCGCCAGTTTTTCATTCCTGACAACATCGTAAACAGCATCAGCAAAGCCATGGCTCCGCTGAAAAAAGACCGATGGCAAACGGTAGACGAGTTTGTCAAACATTTAGACGAGCATGGGGAGCATACAATATATGAAGGTGCAAATCCAGAAAGCGCAAGGTCAGAATCGACAACATTCGACGACAGAAAGTTTAGCCACAAGTTGCAAGGCGACTTTGAAGACAACGATGAAGACCAAGCAGAAAGTTGGTTCGCACGAAACAAGGTTGTCTGTGCCGTGGCAGCATTGCTTGTAGCGCTTGTTGTTGGACTATATGTGACGAACTCGAGAACAGACAAAGAGCCACAAACGGCAGCCACGGAACAACCGACACAGCCGACCGACAGCATAGCTGCTTCACAGGAAGAAGCTGGTGAGACAGCTGAAGGGAAAGTGGCTGACAACAATAACGAGACAAGACCTGACGGAAAACCGACAAAGGAAGCCAACAACGACAGACAAGCCTCACCATCGCAAGCTTCACCAAGACCCAACAAAACGACACAAAACGGGCACAATGCGCCTGAGCCTGTAAAGAGTAAGCTTTTAAACATACCACAGCCTGTCAACAGCAACAGCGTGTATGACGTGGTGGAGCAGATGCCCTCTTTCCCTGGCGGAATCTCTGGACTCAGAACCTACCTCAACCAAAACATACGCTACCCCGCTGAGGCACAGGAAATCTGCGTGCAGGGCCGTGTGGTTGTAAGTTTTGTGGTTGGAAAGGACGGACACATTTCTGATGTCACCGTGTTGCGCTCAGTTGAACCTTCGCTCGACAAAGAGGCTGTAAGAGTGGTAAGAAACATGCCACGCTGGACCCCAGGAAAGCAAGGAGGAGAACCGGTCAGAGTAAGATATAATGTGCCGGTGTCCTTCCGACTCAACTAATAATTCTTTCACATTTTTCAACGACCATATCATAACAAAATAGATGAACGAACTTAGAAGCGGTGCCGTCCTTCAAGGCGGCAAGTACCGCATTGAACGTATGCTGGGACAAGGAGGTTTCGGCATAACATATCTTGCCACGCAGACCATGTTGGGCTGTAAGGTGGCTATAAAAGAATTTTTCTTTAGCGACTGCTGCGAGCGCAGCAACGACCGCTCACGGGTGAGCGTTATTACGGACAGCAAGAAAGAACTGGTAGACAAGTTCCGCACGAAGTTTTTGAAGGAAGCTCGACTGCTGCTAACCATCAACCACAGCAACATTGTGCGCGTGATGGATGCCTTCGAAGAGAACGACACAGCCTATTATGCCATGGAGTTTATTGACGGCATCTCGCTCTCACAGCTCATCGAGAGCCGCGGCAAGATTGCTCCCGACGAGTCAATGCGCATAATGGACACCATTGGAGCAGCACTCGTCTATCTCCACTCGCGCAGCATCAACCACCTCGACATCAAGCCAGCCAACATAATGGTTGAAAACGGCACGGGACGAATTATGCTTATCGACTTTGGCGTGTCTAAACAATATGACCCCGAGACAGGACAGAGCACAACGACCACACCTGTTGGCGTGAGCCATGGTTATGCTCCCCTTGAGCAATATAACAACGGCGGCGTGAGCACGTTCTCACCGCAGAGCGACATCTATGCTCTTGGTGCCACCTTGCTGAAGATGCTCACGGGCACAACACCTCCCAACGCCGTAGAACTGTCGCAGCAAGGAGGACCCAGCATACCCAATGACGTGCCACGCAACTTTGCTGCCGCCATACGCGCTGCCATGCAACCTGTGAAAAGCAACCGTCCGCAAAGCGTGCAGCAGTTTCTGCATGTCATGCACAACGGGGGCAACGACAACGAAGCGACGGTGATAGGCAACGGAGCAGCAAACCAAACCAGCAACAACGACAAAAGCGACAAAAAAGAAAAGAACAAGTCGACAAACTGGTTCCTGATAGCTTGCATCGTGGCCATCATTGGCGGCATGGTTTTCTTTATGGCGAACAACCGCAACAAGACCAATTCTGCTGCAAGCATAGCATCTGCCGACAGCGACACAATAGTTGCGGACACCGTTGCCGTGGAGGAAGACACGAACGTAGGCACCACCCTATACACAAAATCGGTGAAGGCGACAGAGAGCGAAAATGTCATTCTGACCATCGAGTACCCCACCGAAGGGTCTGACATCCTTCTTCAAAACATACGCGAGTGGATAAACGAGTCGTTAGGAGGAAAATATAACGGCGACCTTGCCGACGGCCAAGCTCTCTTCAACCACTACTGGAACGAGTTTATGAAAGACAAGGTTGGCGAAGATGGCTATGGCGTTTATAATCATGCAACCATAAAGAAAGTGTATGAAGACAGCAAGGTGGTGACATTCACAAACGAGACCTACACCTATGGCGACGGTGCAGCACACGGCATGGAAAGCACAAAAGGCGTGACCTTCCGCAAGTCGGACGGTCGCAAGTTTACGGCCGACCTGCTTGACGGCTCATACAAATATCAGACCGAGATAAAGAATGGCTTGCGCAAGTATTTTGAGATCAATACAAACGACGAGCTGATGGAACGTCTAATGCTTCGCGACAACACGAGCGGGGAGGTGCCCTTCCCCAGCACCGATCCGTGGATAACGGCAGACGGCGTGGTGTTCTGCTATCCGCCTTACGAGATTGCGTGCTACGCCGATGGAATGCCCACATTCACCATCTCCACAAACGTGGTAAAGGAAAAGAGTGCCGCAACAACACAAACGTTCTTCGAATAGACACTTGCGGCTTACAGATACATAACCGTTTAGTGAAAAGGTGTAGCCATTGCGCGTTAATAGATAAAAAACTGCAATTGGCTACACTTTTTTCTATAAAAACGCCACATTTTTTATCATAGTGTGAGCAAAAGATTGTAACTTTGTAGCAGCAAATCTATTAATAGCCACCATTGGCAGACATAAGCAAACAAACAGCTATGAGCGAGCAGAGACATCAATCAACGCAGCAAGGTAACAACGAGCCACCAAGCAGCCCGTATGGTTACAACGAACGCAACATCCACAGCGAGACGACAGAGCTGGGCGAGTTCACTGACACGCTCAACAGCGACCGTGTGAAGCTGGAATCGTCGTTCTTCAACGTTAAGCATCGTTGGCTGACAGGAACAGGCGGCAAGACCGATGCACGCCGCACAACAACCGACATTAACAATTTCGGCATTTCCATCATAACGCTCACCAGCGACAATGAGGTTCTCATCTACCACGACGGACGAATATACAAGCCCGTGAACCAATATTGGATTGACAACCTCGCCGATGACCTAAAAAACGGAACGCTACCGGCTTATCTGCCCAACGCGCTGGCTTTAACCGATTTCTCCACACATCCCCTCGGCAACTATATCATAGACCATTGGCGCACACTGGGCGACGGACAAAACATCATAACCTACTGCCGCACATCGCAGCTGTGCAAGGTGTCGGAGATCATAAGCCGCTACCCTTTCGCGTTCAAACATTACCGCATAACACGCCAACAACACATCACCGCCTTCGGAGCACCCAATCATGGCGACAACCAACTGCTCATCTACAACGGCATGTTCTGCCAGTTTGACTATTCGGACCATCTAATGGAGATTCTCTCATCTGGCGTGATAGACGAGTGTGGCGACGGTCTCGACTCGTTGGCACAATGCAAGACAAAAGAGCTCGACAACAGCACGGCCTTCTTCCAGTTTGTATCAGGTGCCATGCGTCTGCTGTTTTGCAAGAACGACTCGCCGTTCAATTTCCATGTAGATGACGTGTTGCTCGATGCTTTCCCCGAGGCCTTCGGCCTTTGCAAGGCTCATCCGGAAAGCAAGATACAGATAACCGAAGAAATGCTGCCGCCATTCCATTTAATCCCATGCAAAGTGTCACGCGAGCTTGAACTGGCAGAGAGCGACGAGGTGTTCATAGGTGCCAAGGGCGACATGCGCCCGCTCGATGTGCGCCGTCTCTTCGGACACCAGCCAAGAGGCGTGGAGATAACCGTTGACATGCACGCCAACCTGCGAACATTCATCATCGCCAAAGACGTGGACACGGAACAAGAGGAAGCCACAGAGTTTATATATCTAAGAAGATAAGAACTCGAAAAACAAAAGGCAGGAAAACAAAAGACAGGAAGACAAGAAAATAAGAGAACATCCCTAAAAATACTTGTTTAAACAAAAAACAGTCGACCAATTATGAATGAACTACATGCGAACACGTCGTTGCAAAACCGCCGCTACGCCATAAAAAAGACGCTCGGTCAGGGTGGCTTCGGCATAACCTATCTGGCTTACGACAATGTCAACCGCAGACAGGTGGCCATAAAGGAGTTTTTCATGAAAGAGCTCTGCAACCGCAATGGCAAGCACCACATGTCGGTGCCATCTACAGGCAGCAGACAGTTGGTTGACAAGTTCAGGGCAAAGTTTCTGAAAGAGGCCAACACCATAGCAAACCTCAGCCACCCCAACATCATAAAGATCTACGACATTTTTGAGGAGAACGCCACGGCCTATTATGCCATGGAATATATCTCTGGCGGCTCACTGGCCGACATGCTCAAGAAAGAACCAGAACAAAGACTGAGCGAGGTAGAAGCTCTTCACTATCTTCGTCAGGTGGCAGGAGCGCTCAACTACATTCACATGCTCGGCATAAACCACCTTGACATCAAGCCCGACAACATCCTTGACGACAACGGACGGGCGGTGCTCATCGACTTTGGCGTGGCTAAACGCTACGACAACGACGGCCATCAGACCAGCACCACACCCGTAGGTCTCAGTCATGGCTATGCCCCTTTGGAGCAATACAAGAGTGGAGGTGTGGCAGAGTTCTCACCCGCCACCGACATCTACTCACTCGGCGCCACGCTCTACAAGCTCATCACAGGCCAGACCCCTCCCGATGCCAACGACGTTCTTGAACACGGCCTTCCTGACATCGAAGACATGATGTCGACCCAATGTGCCGATGCCATAAAGAAGGCCATGCGTTCAAAACGCGCTTACCGCCAACAAAGCATCGACGAGTTTCTTAACATGCTGCCTCAAGAAGAAACGATAGAAGCAACGGCAGACGATGACGATGTGGAGATTGTGGAAGCCGAAGACAAGCTCGGCAACACCGTAAATCTGAACCCTGGCAAACAAAAAACGGAAAACAAAAAAGACACAAGCTCAACCGACACAAACAGTAAAGGTAGCGGCTACGGTGTCATGATTTTCTGGATCCTGGTTGTCATTGTGGCGGGTGTAGGCATCTGGATGGCTAACAACGGCTCAATACCTTCTTGGTACAAGGGCTTGGCCATCGGCTTGTGCGTTAGTTATAAGGGATTTGAGAGATTATAAAAACATATTGTGACCATGCACCGTTGCAAAGGAAATGACCACAAGGCAACATAAAATCACAGAGTTAAAACACATGAGAAGATAGAAAAAAGCTATCAGTTCAACAAATAAAAAATATCGAAATTATGAGAAACAAGGCTCTTCTTCCAGGAACGACACTCAAGGGCGGCAAGTATCGCATTGAGCGTGTGCTCGGTCAAGGCACTTTCGGCATAACATATCTCGCGTCGTGCAGTGTGACGGTTGAAGGTGAGTTAGGACAAATGTCTGCCAACATTAATGTTGCAGTAAAGGAGTTTTTCATGAGCGAGATAAACAACCGCAACGAAGGCAGCAACGCGGTTGAAGGCTCTACAGGCGAATTGTTCACAAACTATTGCTATAAGTTTAGGCGCGAAGCTGAAAACATGGCTAAGTTGCGACATGAAGGCATTGTGCAGGTAAGCGATGTGTTTGACGAGAACAACACCGCATATTATGTCATGCAATACATCGACGGCGGGTCGCTTGACAGCTACATCATAAAGAAAGGACGGTTGGCAGAGAGCGAGGTCGTGCGCCTTACGTCTGAGATCGGTGACGCGCTACACTACCTGCACTCTAAGCGTATGCTGCATCTTGATCTCAAGCCAAGCAACGTGATGCTTGACAAGAACGGACATGCACATCTCATTGACTTCGGACTGTCCAAGCAATATGACACCACAGGCAATCCTGAGTCGAGCACCTCTGTAGGTGCAGGCACGCCTGGATATGCCCCTATAGAGCAGACCACACATAACGACAGCACGTTCCAACCGACAATAGACATCTACGCCCTCGGTGCCACAATGTTCAAGATGCTCACAGGGCAACGTCCTCCTGAAGCATCAGACATTCTCAATGAAGGTTTCCCGCGCAGCCTGCTGTTGCAAAAGGGGGTGTCGCCATATCTTGCCACAATAGTGGAGAAAGCAATGTCGCCACAACGCAACAACCGCTATGCCGACATAGAAGACATGCTCACGGCCATTGGAGACAAGAGCAACATAATTGCTGACATTGATGATGACCCCACATCATTTCACGCTCCTGTGTACGGGCCGCCACCATTTCATGAGAATCGGCAGAGAATAGCCCCAACACCCACGGTTTATGGTCCACCCCCTGTTTTTGAAAACGAGGAAAACAGCAAAAGGCCAAATGAAAATGAAAATGACGAAGACGATGAAGATGATGAAAACAACGGAGAAAACAACGTATACAGAATTATTATAGCTGTCATCGCCATCGCCATTGTAATAATGTTGCTGCTTGTGTTTGTTTCAATTTTTTCCGAATTGACACATTAACACAAAAACAGGCATCAACCGAAATCGTCAACAACAAAACGTTATGAACCAACTGCAACAAATAGACCGTGAGATAGCTTATTGGAAGCGTGAGCGCCTTAAGCTTCTTCATCCCTTGCGCCAGCTGTTTTGGGAGTGTACGCTGCGTTGCAACATGCACTGCCTCCACTGCGGCAGCGACTGCAAGACCGACACCATAACCCCCGACATGCCGTTGGAGCAGTTTCTGCCCGTGCTTGACGAGATAAAGCTCCACCAGCCACATGTGCCGACGCTTGTAAACACAGTGGGCGGCGAGCCTCTCGTGAGAAAAGACATCATAGAGTGTGGGCGTGCCATCACCGAGCGCGGCTTCTATTGGGGAACCGTGTCAAACGGTTATCTGCTCGACGATGCCATGACCCGTGCCCTTGTCGGTGCAGGCCTGCGCACCATCGCCATCGATGTGGACGGCCCGCGTGACGACCACAACTGGCTACGCGCCAACCCACACAGCTTCGACCGCGCCCTACAGGCCATTACCTGCCTGCAACGCCACCCACGGCTGACATGGGACGTTATAACCTGCGTCAACAAACGCAATTTCCGTCACCTGGAAGAGACAAAACGTCTGCTCATTGAAGCTGGCGTAAAGAAATGGCGTTGCTTCACCATCATACCCATGGGACGCGCCAAGACACAACCCGACATGCTGCTCACCGACGAAGAGTTTAAGGAGCTGATGGAGTTTATCGTCCGCACACGACGCGAAGGCAAAATCATGCTCAACTACTCGTGTGAAGGTTATCTCGGCGACTACGAAGGTCGCGCCCGCACCAACCATTTTGCCTGTCATGCAGGTCTCACCGTCGCTTCCATTCTCAGCAATGGCGACGTGTCGGGCTGTCTAAGCATCAGAAGCCATTACAAACAAGGCAACATCTTCAGCGACGGCAGCTTCTGGGACATCTGGCAGAACAGGTTTGAGAAATACCGCGACCACAGTTGGATGCGAACAGACCAATGTGCATCATGCGACGCTTGGCACTACTGTCAGGGGAACGGCATGCACCTGCGCAACGACGACGGTAGCCTGATGCTCTGCCATCTCGACAAGCTAAGAAAGGCTGAAACGGCTACACAAGAAGAAACGAATAACAAATAGAAAAACAAACCCCATTATGAACAAGGAAGAAACAAGCAAAAACAGCATCAACGATGTTGAAGGCATCACAACGAGCGACAACACAAGCACACCTGACAGCAAGTCGGCAAACGACGAGCTTGAGGTTGAAGTGGACAAGAACGATGTTATACACGCCGTTCTCGACAACCACGTTCATATAAACGATGACGGCTCGATAGAGGTCGTTGACATTGAAGATATGTCGGTCACCGTCTACGGTCCGCCTTCTTGGTTTGAAGGAAACAATGTCATCGTTAACATAGACCCCATCACGGGAGAGCCAATCATGCCAGACCCCATCACGGGAGAAATTGTTATGGGCGACCACAACACCTTGGAAATAGACGACATGCCTGACGTTTATGGCCCCGACCCTTCGTTGATTGATGACACGCAGGTCATTGACAACAACTGATGGCATCGGTCACATGTAAACATAAAAACAATCACACGACAGAAATATACCGATTATGAAAAAATACTTGTATCTCAATAGTCGCGATGAGCTTTATAAGATTGACATCGCCAAGATAGTTTATTTTGAGGCTGAAGGCAACTACACCAACTTCTACCTCAGCAACAAGCTCAAAGGGGCTGTGTGCATGAACCTCGCACAGATGCAGAAGCTTATAAAAGACAACCTGCAGGAAGCGGGAGCCGTGTTCGCCCGCGTAGGCAAACGCCACATCATCAACCTCGACTATGTATACCAGATCAGCGTGTTGAAACAGAAGCTGGTGCTCAGCGACGGCGAGGTGTTCGTTTATCCCGTGAGCATTTCTAAAGATGCCCTTAAGAAGCTGAAGGAAATGTATGTAAACACTCTCTGCTCGTCGGCAAACAACGAGTAAAGGGAAAGGGAAAAGATAAAAGTGAAGAGTGAAGAGTGAAGAGTGAAGAGTGAAGAATTCGATAGCCTTTGAAAATGAAGAATGAAAAATCAAATAATGGAAAGAGGAAGAAAGTGGAAGGAAGAGAAAATGATCACCTCTGATGAGCCGGGATATTACAGAGAGGATGGATTTGGAATCCGTCATGAAAATCTGATGGTCTGCAAAAAAGCTGAAAAAACAGAGTATGGTCAGTTTATGTGCTTTGAATTTCTGACTATGGTACCTTTTGATCTGGAAGTACTGACGGCGAAGATTCAGGCCTTGTTGCGCAGAAGTTATGATTTTGTGGGAAGCAGCAGTATTATGGAGCACAAAGGCGCAGTACTGAATCTCATGGATGCCACTCTGTCCTGGGCGGGACAGCAGCTGGAATTGACTAAAAATGAATTGAAAATCCTGCAGGCGTTGATGGAACATAAGGAAAAAATTGTCAGCCGGGAGGAACTGATGGAGAAACTATGGGAGAGCGATGCCTATGTGGATGAGAATACGTTGTCCGTGAATGTGAACCGGCTGCGAAAAAAACTGTCAGCTGTCGGACTGGATGGATTTATTCTGACGAAGAAAGGAATCGGGTACCGGATCGGATGAAAACGTGGAAAAGTTTTGTCAAACGAAATATAGAGTGGATGATTCTGTCAGCAGTGTTGTTTTTTCTGCATGTATTATATCTGTTCCTGATCGGCCGAACAGGGGATGATCTGATCTATGCAGGAATACTGGATCTGTGTATCATTGGGGCTGCCGTATGCATGGCATATATCCGCTATTACCGAAAAGTGCGGCATCTGAAAAGTATGCTGCAACAGCCGTTTTCCGGGGAATTGAAGCTGCCGGAGACGGAGGATTTGACAGAGGAACTGCTGGGACAGCTTGCGGAAAATGCAAATATCGAGCGGCAGCTGGCGGTCAGTGCCGCAGCCAGACAGCAGTCGGAGATGAAAGACTACTATGCGAAATGGGTGCATCAGATCAAGACACCGGAGGTTTTTCATATTACAGAGGCTGAGGAGAATGTGGGGCATTGCGTCATCCGCAATCTGAAGCGCATTTGTGAAGAAAAAGGCGTGCGCATTCTGACAGGTGCCAAAGGAAAGGCTTTACTTAAGGACGAAAACGGCAGTGTCTGCGGTGCGGTCTGTGAGACGAAGGACGGCGAAGTGGTGATCAAGGCACAGAAGGTGATTCTGTGTACAGGCGGTTTTGCAGGCAACGATGAAATGGTTGAAAAATATTACCCAGGATTTAAGCGTGAACTGGTAGGCCAGGGCGGCGGCATGCGTCATCCGGGAGATGGTATCCGCATGGCGCTTGAGGCAGGTGCGGAAGTGGAAGGCAACTTTACCATGGAAGCGGCAGCACCGAAGATTAAGGGTTATGATGCGTTGAATCTCTTCCTTGGCAAACCATACAATGTGTGGCTGAATCGTTTTGGTGAACGTTTTGCAGATGAAGGGATTGTGTATAATTTCGCAGTATCCTTTAATGCCTGCCTGCGTCAGCCGGATGGCAAAGTATGGGTTGTTTTCAATCAGGCACTGTTAGACCAGACCCTGAGCGACGGCAAGGATATGATTGAGACGATTCATATGCCGCCGAATGTGGAAGAAAGACTGGACACTACCATGGAGCAGGCCATTGCGGACGGTGTGCTCTGCAAAGCAGACAGTTATGAAGCACTGGCAGCGTTTATCGGCTGTGATGCAGAGACAGTGAAGGCATCTATGGAAGAGTATAATGCATTCTGTCATGCAGGAAGAGACGGTTGGTTTGCCAAGGATAAGCGTTATATGCTGTCTATGGAGGAAGGCCCTTATTATGCCATTAAGGCCGGAGAAGACATGCTGATCACCCATGGCGGTATTCGTGTCAATGAACGTTTTGAGGCTTTAAGCGGTGATTACAAACCGGTTGAAAATCTTT
>OQVT01002438.1_pt1 | contig 11987 bp, 7 predicted proteins | sample 1691561 | NCBI WGS metagenome assembly OQVT01 (sample SAMN03418260, study PRJEB22391) | human gut metagenome | biome: human-gut; feature: organic feature; material: feces | host: Homo sapiens | place: Tanzania | collected 2013-01 | reverse complement strand
TGACTCATATATAGGTTGTAGTAGAAGCTTTTCCTTTCAAGAAGCTCCTCATGGGTACCCTGTTCCACTATGTTGCCCTTTTCCATGACGAGGATGAGGTTCGCATCTCTTATGGTGGAGAGCCTATGGGCTATTATGAAACTTGTACGTCCCTCCATAAGCTTTTCCATAGCCTGTTGCACGAGGCGTTCAGTCCTGGTATCTACGTTGCTTGTGGCTTCGTCAAGAATGAGAATCCTTGGATTGCTCATGAATGCACGTGCTATGGTTATGAGTTGATTCTCGCCTTGGCTTATATTGCTGGCCTCTTCGTTTATCACAAAGTCATAACCTCTTGGAAGGGTCTCTATGAAATGGTCTGCACATGCAAGCTTGGAACACATGCGTACTTTGTCCATATCGACCTCATCTGTTCCTGCACCATATGCTATATTCTGAGCCACAGTGCCTTCAAATAGCCAGGTATCCTGCAACACCATTCCAAACTGGTCTCTAAGGACATCTCTGGGCCAATCGCGGACATCTATGCCATCAACCTTTATGGAGCCCCCGTTCACATCGTAGAACCTCATGAGAAGGTTTATGAGAGTGGTCTTTCCTGCTCCCGTTGGGCCTACGATTGCAATCTTGGCTCCGCTTTGGACATTGAGGTTCAGCCCTTCTATGAGGGGTTTTTCAGGTACATAGCTGAAGCGCACGTCATCGAACTCTATGTCTCCACGGGCAGGGTCCGACGAAAGCTTTCCGTCATCGACCTCCTCAGGCTCTTCAAGGACTTCAAACACACGCTCCGCTGCAGCCAATGTGCTTTGGAACACGTTGGAGATGTTTGCAACCTCCTGGATTGGCTGGTTGAATCTCTTCACATACTGCACGAACGCCTGTATGTCGCCAACGGACAGTCTGCCCGCCGCTGCATTGATGGCACCCACAACGATCACCAGTACATACCCAAGATTTCCTGCGAAACCAGTCAAAGGGAATATCACGGAGCTGTAGAAGTTGCTCTTCCAACCTGCATTGTAGAGATTGTCGTTTATGGCATCGAACTGTTCTATGGCCTGATCCTCATGGTTGAACGTCTTTACAATGGAATGGCCTCCATAGAGCTGCTCAACATGGCCGTTTAGTTCTCCAAGGTACTTTTGGTTGTCAATGAAGAACCTTTGCGTATGCTTTACGACCTGGGCTACGACGACAAGAATTATTGGAATGGTCACAAGGCTCACAAGGGTCATTAGCACATTGGTCGTAAGCATTATCACAAGCAGACACACTATTGTGAAAACGCTTATTATCGCTTGGCTTATCCCTTCCTGTATGCTCTGGTCTATGGTGTCCACATCATTCGTGATGCGGCTCATGATCTCACCCTGGATCCTGCCGTCGAAATAGCTGAGGGGAAGCCTGTCAAGCTTTGCGTTTATATCGCTCTTCAGGTTCTTGACTATTCTTTGCGAAAGCTGGACAAGCAGCATGTGCTGCGAAAGCCTGAATACGAAGTTCGTAAAATACAGTCCTGCAAGTATGAGGATGGTTCTGTTTATCAGGTTCCAATCAAGGGCGCCTTTCTTCGTTCCGTCAAGTATCGCCGTGATTATGCTTCCAAGGACCTTTGGGGCGAACGACACGCAAAGGACTCCAATGAAAGCACATAGGAACGCCACAGCGAAAAGAGGAAGATATGGTTTTAGAACCTTGAGGAGCTTCTTCGACGTCCCTTTTGCATCCTTGGCCCTTTCACCCTTTCCATGACGGCCATGAGGACCGGGGCCATGGGCACCACCGGAAGGCCCACCAGGGGCGTTCTTCACATTCCCAGATCCAACGCTTGAAGCAGCTTTGCTTTTCCTGATGTCACTCATTTCTAAGCTCCTCCTCGCTCAACTGGCTGGATGCAATCTCATGGTACAAAGGACACTCCCTAAGAAGCTGGGAATGCCTTCCCTTCCCAACAACCAATCCATTGTCCAGAACTATTATCTCGTCCGCATTCATTATGGTGCTGACCCTCTGAGCCACGATTATCCTTGTTGCCTTACTTAGCCTTTCGTCGTTGGCAAGGGCTGCACGAAGGCGTGAATCCGTCTCGAAGTCCAAGGCTGAGAAGCTGTCGTCGAACACATAGACTTCACAGTCACGCACTATGGCACGGGCTATTGCAAGCCTTTGCTTCTGACCACCGGAAACGTTCTTTCCTCCCTGCGAAACCTCTTCGTCCACCCCGTTCTCCTTGCTTGATACGAAATCCCACGCCTGTGCGGTTCTGAGAGCGGACTCGACCTGCTCATCTGAGGCTTGAGGACAGCCAAACCTTATGTTGTCCGCTATCGTACCGCTGAAAAGATACCCCTTCTGCGGCACATACCCTATGCGTTCCCTAAGGTCCTTCACGGAATAGTCCCTTACATCCTGGCCGTCAAGCAGAACCTGCCCCTTCGTACAGTCATACAGGCGGGGTATCAACGAAAGCAATGTGCTCTTTCCGCTTCCAGTGGAGCCAATGATTGCGGTCGTGCTTCCACCTTTGGCTGTAAAGCTTATGTCATTGAGAACAGGAGCATCGCCTCCTGGATAGGTGAACGATACGTTTTTGAACTCAAGAGTCCCTTTTGGGACATCGTTCGAAGAAGGAACCTTTGGATCACTTGGATTGGAAATTGCAGTCCTGAGATCCAGAACTTCGTTGATTCTCTTTGCGCTAACGTTGGCTCGAGGAAGAATCACCATTAGCATGCTGAGCATGGCTATGCTCATGAGGATTTGGGTCACATACTGGACAAAGCTCATGAGCTGTCCAACCTGCATCTCTCCGGCCTCTATCTGGACCGCTCCAAAGTAGCAGACGGCCACAGTGGTCATGTTGATTATCAAAAAGAGGCTTGGCATGAGGGCGGTGACTATTCTGGATACCTTGAGCGATATCCTATAGAGCTCTTCGTTGCCCTTCTCGAACTTGTCACGCTCAGTACTTTGGTTCACGAACGCCCTTATGACCCTTGTACCTGAAAGGTGCTCCCTAAGAAGGAGGTTGAGCCTGTCGTCCTTCTTTTTAAGCACTCCAAAAAGCTTCGTCCCTATGGATATCACGACACCAAAGAGGACAAGAAGCAATGGCACTGACACAAGAAGGACCTTTGCAAGCTCCTTGTTTATGGAAAACGTAAGGGCTATGCTTCCAATGAACATTATCGGTGCGGTGAGCATCATCCTCATGAGCATGACGGAGAAGTTCTGGAGGATCGTTACATCCCCCGTGTTCCTCTTTATCATTGACGATACACCTACGGAGTCCATTTCATTGAGGGAGAAGCTCTCTGCATTCACGAATATGTCACGTCTCATCGCCCGGCCAATCCCTGCAGAGACCCTGCTGCTGAAATAGCCAACACCAAGCATGGCTGCGACCTGCCCCAAGGACAAGAGCAGCATTATCCCTCCTCTGGAAAGGATATACCCCATATCGCCCGAGGGAAGGCCAACATCCACGATCTTTGCCATCACAGTTGGAAGCGAAAGCTCCCCTGCAACCTGACAGGCCACGAACAGAACCACGCACGCAGCCTGCCATTTGAACATTCCTAGATATCTACTCAGTAATCTTCTCATCTTCCTCTGTCAAATCCGTATTGGGTTCCCTGTCATCGTCATCGACACTCGTATCAAGGACATCGTCCTCGTCCAAGCAGTCAGCATCGTCAGAGCCGTATGACTGGTCGTATTCATAATCATCGTCCGTAAGGTCCGTATTAGGCTCACGCTCGTCATCCTCAAGGATATCGGTACTGGAAACGGTGCAGGCCTCGTCGTTCGGGCCAACGGAAACCTCGTCGATGGATGCATCTTCCTTGCAGGGCATATCGTTGGAGGAATCCGATTCCAAGGCCAATTCGAACCCCGGGAATTCATGACCCAAGGAGACTTCACGCACGTTCTCGTCCATTGCACGAGCAAAGGCATTCTTCGTGGCATTGTTCTCTAGGCCGATGATAAGGGTCTGGACATATTCCTTGGTGACGGCGCAGGTATTGGTGAACCGTTTGGACAAGGCCCAGCCAAGGCGGTCTATGGCATCGTCTATGCGACCCTTGTGTATGCACACCTGCGCCCCGTGCACGTAGGCCTCTGGGAACTTGGCATGCCTGTCGTCTATGAGCTCGTCGAATATGTCGGCGGCCTTGTCCCACTCGCCCATCTGGATGTAGTACCAACCGCGGTTGTCCAGAAGTCCATTGCTCTCGGCGCCGTTTTTGCGGGACTGGACGATAAGCTTCTTGGCTTCCTTGAGGTCTCCCTTTTCAAGAAGGTAGGTCTCAAGGTTTATCTCAAGGTTGTCGTCGTTGTAGCCGGTGGCCCTAAGGTCCTGAAGTATCTCTATGGCCTTGTCCAGGTCTCCAAGCCTCCAGTAGCCCATGGAAAGGGTTACGGTCGCCATGGCGCGTCGGGACTCCTCCTTGCAGACAGGAATGAGCTTTTCAAGGGTATCGACACCAAACTGAGCATCGCCCTGCTGGATGAACGCAGAGCAGATAAGGATCTTCCGTTCATCGTCCACGTGTGCGGCAAGGGCCTTCTTCATGAGGTTCCACACCTTTGGGGTGTTCTCCTTCTGAAGCGTCACAGCCGCCCTGTAGAAGTATATGTAGCCCCTTCTTATGAAAAGGAACGTACCAACGAGCACAACTGCAATCACAGCCTTGGCCCACCATGGAATGGGAAGGAAGCAGGCTCCTATGGTAAGCATTATGAAAAGAAGGGCTATCAGAGCCCCTTTGTTAAGTCTTGTCTGCTGCACGTTTGGCATATTCACCTACCTCCCAGTCTCATTCTGCACATGCATTCCATCGCCCGTCTTTGGAAGCGAAAACTCGCATCCGCAGTACTGCTGTCTGTAAAGCCCAAGTTCCTTGGACAGCTCCACACTTTTTGCAAAGCCGTCCTTCTTCTTGAAATCGATCCTTTCAAAGCCTTCGAAGGCATCTCCAACCTTGAATATGGACTCGCTCTTCTTGAACCTGCTCACCGTCAAAGTCGTTGTGAACTTCCCAATTCCAAGGACTTTGGCCTCAACCCAAGCCTCTTTCAGGTTGTATTCGAAGCACCTAAGGCACCTTGCACCATGTTCAGGCTCGTTCTCAAGCCCCTTGACGAAGGCTCTCCAAGCCTCGTGGTCGTAGTTCAGCCTAATGACCTCAAGGTTGTGCAAGGCGGCCACCTTCAAAAGCTCTCCATAACGCTTGTCGTTCTCCTCTTTGGGCCATATATTGCTGTTTCCAAAGCAAAGCACAGGCTCGTACCCCTCGTCCAGCAACCTTTGGATGCTGCTTGTCGCACACGGACCGCAGCAGCAATGCACGAGGATCCTACCTTTGTCTGGCTCGCTCTTTGGACTCATAGGACAAGTATAGTTAAAAAGAAAGGTTGCGACTATGCACTTTGGCTACAAAAATCTTCACAAGAACCTTCAAAACAGGCATACTTTCAAATGCAATCATTCATGCTGGGAAAAACGGTACGAACATGGAGACGAAGGGCAAAGACACAAAACCTAACGGCATAGGTGGCAATGGCATAAGCAGCAACGGCATAATCCAAGGGACGATATGGAAGCAGCTTCTTGGATTCTTCTTTCCAATCCTGCTTGGAACGTTCTTCCAGCAGCTCTACAACACAGTGGATGCAATCGTTGTAGGGAACCTTCTTGGGAAAGAGGCCTTGGCCGCCGTTGGTGGCGGAACGGCATTTGTAGTAAGCCTTCTCATAGGTTTCTTTACAGGCCTGGCGTCAGGCGCAACCGTCGTGATCTCCCAATACTACGGAGCACAGGACGAAGACCAGGTACACAAGGCCATACACAATGCATTTGCACTTTCGTTGGTGGGAGGAGTATTTGTGTCGGTAGCCGGATATGCCACTGCCGAGCCACTTTTAAAGGCAATATCGACACCATATGACATCATGCCTCTTGCCCTTAGGTACATACACATATACTTTGCAGGTGGCCTTGCAACCGTGATGTACAACATGGGTGCAGGGATATTCAGAGCCTTTGGGGACAGTAAAAGGCCGCTGTACTTCCTCATTGCAGGCTGTCTTCTCAACATAGTCCTGGACATAGTGTTCGTAGGCCCACTCCACATGGGAGTGGAAGGAGCCGCATACGCAACGGTACTGTCTCAGGTACTCTCTCTGATTCTTGTAATAGTCTTCCTAAGAAAGCGCACGGACTGCTGCAGACTCGTATACAAAGACATACGCTTTGAAAGGCAAATGCTTGCAAAGACAGTCTACATAGGACTGCCGGCAGGAATACAGGCGGTACTCTACACAGTATCGAATCTCATAATACAGACCGCAATCAACGGATTTGGAACCAATGCCGCAGCAGCATGGGCGGCCTATGGGAAGCTGGACAGCCTGTTCTGGATGATAATATCGGCATTTGGAATTGCAATAACCACATTCGTGGGACAGAACTACGGTGCAGGACAAATAGATAGAGCTAAAAAAGGTGTACGTGAATGTATTGCCATGTCCCTTGGAGCAACACTCATCATAGAAGCACTCTACATCTCGTTCTCACGCTATGGCTTCATGCTGTTTGCAAGCGATGCGGACGTGATAGACGTAGGAATAGGAATACTCAACAGCATCGCTCCATTCTACTTCACCTACATCCTCATAGAAATCCTCTCAGGTGCAATCCGAGGCACAGGAAAAGCCCTTATGCCTACGATCTTCACTGTCTTTGGAATCTGCATCCTAAGGGTCCTATGGATTCGCACGATCCCACCAATCTACGGCACCCTCAACTCCGTCATGGCCTGCTACCCGGCAACCTGGATCGTCACTTCGCTTGCATTTCTGGCCTACTACCTCTTTGGCAACGTCTACAGCCAAGCCAAGGCCTCAACCATATCAAAGACCGATGTTTCCGAGGGCTGACCTATGACGAACATCCTTCCATTGGAACCAGCCAGGACACTTTGCCTGGAGCTTGCCTCCAAGCTTGACTCCTCCCCGTTAGGTGAGGCCCTAAAGCAACCCGGACACGGGCGAATGCTGGGAATCCTCGTGTGCACAGACGGAACCGTCTACAAGGCTTTCTCCGGACTGCTGGAAGGACAGTGCGAACATGAAGGCTTCGTACCTCCGGTTTTTCCAGTCAAGGAGATGGAGGACCTCTTGGCGCTTCACGATGGAATAATCAAGACATCGAATGACTCAAGGGAAGCCTCGCGCACATGCTGGAACGAGGTGCAAAAGCTCTATAGCTTCCATTGCCACGATGGCCTTACGCGCACACTTGATGCGATTTTTCCAAACGCACCATCAGGGACAGGCGATTGCTGTGCGCCAAAACTGCTGAACCATGCATACAGTCTTGGAAAGAAGCCATTGTCTCTGGCCGAGTTCTTCTACGGATCAGGCTCATCAAACCACATGCAGTTCCATTCCCCATGCGACTTCAGATGCAGACCAATCCTCAAGCATATACTGGGATTGGATATAGTCCACTACGATGGAGACATAGTCGTCGTGGACAAACCAAGCGGAATGCTTAGCATAGAAGGCAAAGGGCCTGACAAGCAGGACTGCATAGCATCAAGGGTCCGCAGCCTCTATGAAGGATGCATACAGCAGCCATGCGTCCACAGACTTGACCAGGCTACAAGCGGACTCTTGGTGCTGGGGCTTACGAAGACGGCACACGACAGGCTGTCGCTTTCATTCGAACGAAAGGAAGTGAACAAAACATACGAGGCGCTCGTCCATGGAATCGTAGAGGAACCCAATGGCGTTGTGGACCTTCCAATACGACTTGACGTATCCAACCGGCCACATCAGATAGTCGATTTGGAGAACGGGAGGTGCGCCGTCACAAAATGGAGGAGACTTAGCATAGAGAACCGCTATGGAACCAAATGCACAAGGCTTGAACTTGAGCCCCTTACAGGACGGACGCACCAGCTCAGGATGCACTGCACCTACGGACTTGGACACCCAATACTGGGGGACACCCTGTATGGAAACCTTGGACTTGATACTAGGTGCAACGTTCCAAGAATGATGCTGCAAGCAAAAAAGCTCTCCTTCAACCATCCTGTTTCAGGAGAGCCCATGACATTCGAACTCGAATCGGATTTCTAGAGGCTTTTGTTTAGAACGAACTTCTCAGAGACAGGCTCCAAAGCACCTTCTTTATGGAGAAGTCGTATGACACGTCAATGTTCAACGGAGTATCCTTAAGTCCTAGGAATCCAATGTTCGTTGAAACCCTTGCGCCAGCCTGGACTGCGGGAACTGCGCCGTTGTACCAAAGAAGGTTGCAGAACGCACCAATGCTGCTCTTGGAAAGAAGCAAAAGCTCCGCTATGCCAATCTTCTTGGATAGGAACATGTAGTCGAACGATGCATGTACAGCAAGGATGTACTGCTGCGAGTTGCTCTGAAGTGCCTTTGGAGAACCCTGTGACTTGATGACAGGATCTGCAAGCTGGAATCCATCGTTTGGGAACACCGGGACATCTCCCTTCTCATCGAACGAAAAACGGGAGGCAACTCCAAGACCAATGCTGGTGGAACCGCTTGGCCTCAAGCCCAAATCCAACGAAGCCGTTCCAAAAAGCCTTGAATAGTCCTTTCCAAACCACCCAAGATGCTGAACTCCAAAGCCAAGGTCGCTCGAAAAGACATTCGAGCTGTAGGACAGGCTCGCCTTTCCATCAAGAAGAGGAGAAGAGCTGTCGAAATAGACCTTTGAAGTTCCATTTCCTGGGAACAGGACTTCGAATGTCTGCGTAGCCACAAACGAGAACGAACCCGGAACCTTTCCAATCGAGAACTCGCCTGAACGATACTGCAATGATTGAAGGACATCGAAATACAATGCGACACCCTTCCCTGTGCTATGTCGTGAAAGGCTCATCGAGCCGCTCACATTGGCCTTGAGATGGTTGAAAAGATAGTAGTCAACGCTGGCATCCACGGTTGGAAGGACATATGGATACAGTAGGTTCCCCTCTTCGTACACCCCGTATCCGTAGGACTGAAGCTCAAAGGAGGCTCCTGCAGCAATCTTGACATCAAGGTTGCCAGAGGAAAGCCAATAGTCCAATCCAAGTACGGCATCGTCCCTGAACGAATAAACGTCCTTTGCATACGATTCGAACGAGAAACCAAGGTTGGAGGCCGTTCCAACGGTCTTTGTCCTATCGTACAACGCATAGCTTCTCTTGAGCTTTGGAATCCTTGAAGCGAACGATACACGCTTTTTCTCCAAAGCCTTTCTGAACTCTGCATTGGCTATGGAGGTTCCATCTCCAACATATACTTGAGCCAACGCATCTATCTCTTCGCTCTTTTCCAAGCAGGAATCGTACCCATGCTGAGCCAATGATGACCCTTCCTTGAAGTCCATGAAGGAGAAGTCCTCAACGTTGCACCTGACCCAGACCGCATCTGGATGTTCCTTGAGCTCTTCAACGCCCTGTCTTCTCTTTCCAATGTCTATGCTTACGTTCAAACCGGTGAGGGGGTTCTTCAGATTAAGATTCTTGCCTGCATAGAATGTAGTGGAAACCAGAACCTTGCTTGAATACCTGTATGCATTCTCCACAGGGACAAGGTTGGCTATCCCTCCGTCTATAAGCACATGTTCTCCATACTCCACACTTCCAAAGTAGACTGGAAGTGCAAAGCTTGCAGCCAACACGTCAAGGAAATCCCCTTCAGTCACAAGGACCTGTCTTTTTGTGACCATGTCCTCGCAAACGACCATTACAGGTATGGCAAGGTCTTCAAGCTTGAGATCATCACCCACGTATGCGCCAATGAGGGATTTGAACTTGGAGACATCAAGAAGTCCCGTGTTGAGAGGGATTGAGAAGTCGAACAGCTCACCAAAATCCGATGATGTCACAACGTCAAGTATCTGGGCAGGGCTCATGCCGGCACCATAGAGCAGTCCTATTATGCTGCCCATGGAATTGCTAACAATGTAGTCAGGGTATATGCCCTGCTCTTCAAGATACTGAAGCACACCAATATGGGCGAACGCCCTGGCAGATCCGCCGCTGAGCACCACTCCTATTGGTTCTCGCTCTCCACCGGTCTTTTCCTCTATCCTTTGGATGAAGTTCTCCTCGCCATAGATTATGGGAACGTCTGCAAGAAGAAGCGAATCCTCTGCGAACAAACCAAAACACACAGCTACCAGCAAAAGGACTATGACGAACGTTTTCTTCATGGCAAAACCTCACGCAGTTCAAGATATATGGAAAGTAAAGGACCTAGTCCATATGGTCAACCAAAATCAGGTAAAGAGTAGCCTTCCGCGCTTCTCAAAGGGACACCAATGCAAAAACCAACAAAAAGGCAAAAGGTAACGAAATACCTTGAGGAAGTGCCATTGAGTACCACAACTTCAAAAGCAAACTCCCAAACAGTGCGCCACAGACTGCCCAGTGCGCCCAGTCCGCCCACTGGTTTCCACCTTTTTGTGTACCCTTTTCATCTACATAAAAAACAACTCCTTGAAATACAAGGAGTTGTTGTACAAAAAGTTTACCGGAGACGAGACTCGAACTCGAACGCCATTGCTGACACCAGATTTTGAGTCTAGCGCGTCTACCATTCCGCCACTCCGGCACGTACTGGGCTATGGTAGCCCAAAGAAACCTTTTTTTCAAGAGGAACTTCCAAAACTATGCTTGCACCAATGCTACTGACAATGAGGTGGGCATGTGCACTACCCGCACTACACCAACTACGCCCACTAGACCTACTACTCCATCTACAACGCTTTAGTGCGCCCATCCTTGTTGTAATTGTAAGTCGTTTGTAGCAATGGTGAGTTTGGTGAGCATTGTAGATGTGGTCAGCAACGAAAGCAAGTTTGAATTTCTAGTAACCTCAACAACATCTCGCCCTATGGAATATCCATGCGCCCCACGGGTCTCACGAACCTCAAAGGGCATACCAGAAGACTACAACCCCTACAAGAGCGTGCAAGAACAAAGGAAAAACTTCTCATTTTTTGAAGTCGAGGATGCAAGTGTTGAATTGTTGAAAAGTTAAATCATCTAAAAGCCCTGACTGGACGCACACGGACTTCAAGGTTGCGATTGTCGTAGTACTGATTGCCACTGGAAAAGACCTGAGTCCATGCACTGGATGCACTGTACTCGGAACTCGACCAGTAGCTGCTGCTGGCGAACGAGCCAAAGCCATTTACCTCGAGGTTTTCAAACATAAGGGCTAGCTCATCCTTGCTTGGCAAGAACCAATCGTCATATGCAACACCATCTACGGTTATGCTGTAATCAACACAGGCCTTTGCGGCATATGTAATACCTTCACCTGTTTCGCCCATTGCTCCGACAAGGGATTCTGTATTAGCTTCACCCGTTCCTGTGGCTGTAGCTGTACCAACTTCCATATAACCATCGCTGTCTCTGTAATACCCAAAGCGATAGCAATCAGTTAAATCTTCAGGTGCAGCTTCAAGATAACGCCATACACATTCTGAAGAAACAAGACCATCAGCATTCCCAGAATCATTATCCGCATCGCAATCATAGAATACATATCCACCAGCAGGGCCTTTACTGAAATGACCACAACGTGAACAATAGTTCTTCTCATGGGCATCGAAAAAGACATCCGTTTTTGTTTGTCCACAAACTATACAAGTGTATGTTTTTGTTCCCGCCGAAACACATGTCGCAGAAGTTGTTTCAACACCAGAGTCCCAGGCATGATTTACATTTCCATCAGAACATACAGAGAAGGCTCTTACAGGTCTAATACATCCATCGTTGCGTCTACTACAGTCGTCGTATTGATAGCCGCCACGGAGAAAACTCTGACCCCATAAATTATGGGCATCAACTTCAGAACTCGACATGTAGTCTGAATAAATGGAAAAACCGCCGTTCAAGATGTTGAGGCAGTATATAATTCACAGTCATTCTATATGATAACGA
>OQVT01002437.1_pt1 | contig 11990 bp, 14 predicted proteins | sample 1691561 | NCBI WGS metagenome assembly OQVT01 (sample SAMN03418260, study PRJEB22391) | human gut metagenome | biome: human-gut; feature: organic feature; material: feces | host: Homo sapiens | place: Tanzania | collected 2013-01 | reverse complement strand
ATGGAAAGACAGATTGGTGCGTGAAAGAACGGAGCTTCAGGAAAAATTACAGCGGACTTATGATGAAAAATCGGAGATTAACAGGAAATTGCAACAGACTTATAGTGAGAAATTCGACCGTGGTGTGGAAATTAAAGAATTAAAACAGATCAACAGAGAGCTGAAGAAGAAGATTGACGGAATCAAAGGATGTAAAACATACCGCCTTGCAAGATGCATAGGTTTCCCGGTCAGAATGTGGAGAAAATTGATAAGAGGATGAAAAAAGTAGGAAAAACAGACGTATCGGTGATTATGCCGGTATATAACACAGAACCTTATTTAAGAGAAGCGCTGGATTCGCTTCTTAAACAGACGAATCCGAATATAGAAATCATATGTGTGGATGATGGATCGACGGATCCGTATTTCAATATGGCATTTGATGAATATTGTCTTGAGCAGTATCCTTCAGATGCCCCTTTTTTCTATCTGTGGCGCAACTCTCCGTCGGTCATCATAGGACTGAATCAGAACGCCTGTGCGGAAGAATGAGCATATGCACCGCGTATTGATTTTAGTTGAGCCAAAGCAGAAGTTTCATTTGGGTTTCTTGGAACTTCAATACCTATTGGCAGAAGTAGTTTACGCAAATATTTGATATCTATACCATGATTTTCTTGCATTGCATATCTACTAAGTTCACTTTTTCTTTCAGAAATCCGTTTTAGCAAATAGTCATTGAAAATATCAGGCCATTGACTTTCATCATTGATACATTTCTGATGATCATCAAAATGCAATAGACATAATGTGGCATAAGAATATCTTCTCGGCTTACCCTTAAACTCGCTTTCTATCCTATCAACAGAATATAAAGTTACATCCTCTATAAATTCCTCAAAAGCTGCATGAGACAAAATACAAAAGGAATGTACATCAAGGCTATAATCCGAAGGATGCTCCATAGGATCTTTATGGGTATCAATATAGCGAATTAACAATTCAGCAATGTGATTCTCTAAAGCTGAAAAGCGGTCATTTAACTCTTTGCTCGACATATTCAAAAGGAGACACAAGTTTTAATCCATATACTTCATTAACGATATCTTGGATTCGAGAATATCTGATTTTATAATTTTCCATATTTTTTGTTGATCCATCAATTGTTGCTTGAAAATCAGCATCAACTTCAAATAGCTTTTTATATGCCAATACAAAATTATGATTATTTTCTTCTGTCAACTTTGTTTTGTCCACTTTATCAAAGAAATAAACTAAGACTTCCAAGAGAACACGGTTAAACTGTTTATTTTGTTCACCATTTTTATACTTTCGTGCAACAATATCACAAGAGCCAAAAACATCAATTAGTTTATAAATTGTATCCATAACTTTGCACTCTAAAGCTTTTATGGCAGTTTCTTCTGTCTTCCATAACTTATTAAATACACGAGTCGTATTATCTAGAAATTGAAGTAAGTTTCCTTTGTAATCTTTTGCATATTTCAAGAAAGACATACAACGCAAAAGAACTTCGACATCACGTAATCTTTTGTCAGGTTCTTTAATCGTCATTACTTGACGTAAAATATTATCTTCATCAGTTACAGATATCAAGAATTTCGAATATGGTCCTTTATTCAAAGCCTGTCTTAACTCCTGCGAACTTAAAGGAGTTGAACCAGAATTTAATCTATAAAAAATATCATAAAGAGATTCGTCACTCGGATAGTTAGATATTACAGTACATCTAAGAGCAGAATTCTCAAAAATTCTAAGCATATCTGGATTTGAATCAATATCCTTATACGTTTTTTGATTATAAGAACTGGTCAAGCCAGTAGTCTTTGGAATTTTCTTCGTCCAATACTGATATACTTCAGGTTTTTTAAAACCAGCAATAGTAAGGAGACGTTGCTTTCCGTCAATAACAATATAGGAATTTCGTTTATTCTTATTTTCTGCTAATACAATCTCTGGGATAGGGTAACCTATCATTATAGACTCTATAAGTTTACTCCTTTTATTATCATTCCATGCATTTCTTCGTTGGAAACCAGGATTCAAATCTATATTTTCCTGCTCTATCTGACTCAAGATTGTAGCAACTGTCCAATCACGAGAAAAAACTATCAGATTAGAATTTTCATTCGTTTTTTGAATATCATCAATATCTTGATATTCTTCTTCATTTTCATCACACATAAGAATTCTATTTTATTGTATAAAAAACTATTTTCTATCCTCCCACCTCAAAAAAATGAGAATAGAGAGATACTCTATGTTTATTAATATTCGAAAGGACTATCAAAGTCCTTCAATACCTCATGCTTCGTATCCTTTTCCGAAAGATTAGCGTGTTCCGTAGGAATGTGCCAAGAGATTCATCCAAGATTGAGATTCCCCCATCAGCCTCAGGGTGATAGAAGTTATTACACTTATACTGGAATACTGCAGTTTCCGACAAGACAGCGAAACCATGCGCAAAACCCTTAGGAATAAAGAACTGACGATGATTATCCTCTGTCAGTTCCACAGCCACATGCTTACCGTATGTCGGCGAACCCTTACGGATATCCACGGCAACATCCAGCACTCTACCCTTCACGCATCTCACCAGCTTGCTCTGGGTAAACGGAGGTCTCTGGAAATGCAAGCCACGCATCACACCATAACTGCTCATACTCTCGTTGTCCTGGCAGAACTCCACCTTGTAGCCAACCAATGGCTCTACCTTCTCTTTAAACTCACGCTCGCTGAAACTCTCGAAGAAATAGCCACGAGCATCTCTAAAAAGGCGAGGCTCAATAATGAGCACGCCTTCAATATCAGTCTTTATTACTTCCATTTTATCAATTTTAATCGATTAGTATAAAAACGGGCTACTAAGCTCCATCACCCCAAAGTAGCTTAAATAAAAAGGAGAGAGGGAGCCGTTCGCCCGCAGATCTATTATTTCTTATTCTTCATCCTCCAGAAGAAATGCCAAGTTCTGAAGATTGGCTCACTTAAAGCCTCAGTAGGATAATACCTCACGAAATGCATATTCCTCCATATCTTCAGGAAGTACTTTTCCCCATGCTCTGATGCGTAAACCCACCATACTTGGTAAAATGCTTTCCGAAGTTGCCACCATTCAGTATCTCTGTTAACAATAACTTTCCTCTCTTCTCATCCATCGGAGCTATCATCTTCTCCTCAGACAATACCATGTTCACCTTCATGTTTTGTCGATGAATTTGTTGCGCTGCTCCCATCCAAGTCATCAGCAAATCCATTTCTATCGGATTCTTCTTTAACTCTTCAGGATATTCCTCAACCAATCGCTCAATACCATCAAAACAAAGTCCTAATATCGCTTGTTTAGAAGCAAAGGAATATATCATCTGCCAGTCCATGCCAGCTACCATTCTACTCATATCCCCACCTATATCCAAGGCAATATCTAAGGAATGCGAAAACAGCGATTATATCATTCATTCTTAGTTCAATATTAGAACATAACTACTGATATTATTGTGTTTTGCCATGATTAAAACTAAAAATTAATAAAATCTGCATGATTTACCAACAAATTTATATCTTAAATTACGTGGTCGCTCGCTCACCTTTTTAGCAGGAATACCAGCCACAACAGCGTATGGTTCCACATCCTTTGTCACAACACAACCAGCACAACAAACAGCTCCTTCACCTATATGTACTCCTGGAAGAACGATAACATTAGAGCCTAACCAAACTCTATCATCAATTTCCACAGAGTATTTCACCACACTTTCTGGTGGACAATTAAAGTCAGGATCCCGATGGTCATGTTGGAGGGTATAGATGGATACATTACTAGAAAGATTAACATTTCTACCAATGGTCAACCCACGGCGAGCATCTAAAATTGCATTGTCACCAATTATTGTGCCATCACCAAGTTTCAATTGTTCCGGACATCTCATCTCTGTACGAAAGTGAATGGTTACATTTTTACCTATATTTGCTCCAACCCCCATATACAACCATTTACGAATATGCAAAGAAGGTATAATGCTTATTTGAAAAAGAACGAATCTCCCACCGCCGGATCTAAGAAAAAACTCTGCAATACGTAATGGAAATTGTAAAATATATGCTATTTTTCTATTACAAGTTCTTTTTCCTATCACCCCAAGAACCATTAATGGATAAAACAGCATACAAAATATCCATTTTGCATATAGAATTAAAATTAGAATTGAAATAATTATGAGAATTGAATTGTTCATTTTTTAATTTTACTTTTTATTATATGTCTTTTTCTCCATCCATAATGCCACACTCTAAAGATCGGTTCCCAAAGTGCCATTTCTGGATAACTACCAACTAGTCGCATAATTCGCTTTAACTTCCAAATGCCATGTTTGATAGTTCCTCCATTCTTCAAATTTGCCTCGCGGGTATCATATTGACCAAAGTTGCCACTTTGCATTATCTCATCCAGAAGAATTCTTCCCTTTTTCTCGTCAGGCTCACATATCATATATTCATGAGGCATCACAAACACCTCCTGTAACACCCACATGATTGCAGCAGAGAATTTTCCCATACCAAAACTTTGCAATATCGGCAGCACATTATCTTCTTTCCCTTCGTCCTTCCATTTTTCAAGAACAAAGTAATAGTCCAACAACTGCCTCATCCCCAATCCTTCATCAAAGTAATGACTGAAGAGATGGCTCATTTGATATACAACATTCACAGATGAAGGAGGAATAGAAAAGCCTTCCTGACACCTATTGCTCATACAGGCTTCCTTTCTGCTCGCAAACCATTTCTGAATAAGATAATTACGATAAGGCGAAACCAGGAATCGTGGACGATAATGCACCTCAACTTCTATATTGGAATTCCACAACATATCGATATGAAGATAATTGGGTCCAACTTGAGAGTTTCCTTTTCCTTTCACATAGCCAATCACCTTCTTCTGAGCATTTCCACCATTCTTAGGAGATGCCCATAAATCAATATCACCAGGTTGACGACGATTTCGAATTTCTTTTGGATAATTCAGAAGATTACCTTGCCCCTTTAACACGCAAGTATCAAAGCCATCTTTGTCAAAAGCTTCACTCACCTCCTTGCAAGCTTTGGTCATCTCGATATTTCGCTTCTCTATCTGTAGCACAACTCCATACTATGATAACATCAAATCCTTTGGACATGAGCCAATCTTCTCTAATGCAGAAAAACCAATACCAAGTAATGCCTGTTTTTTGCAGAAGGAATAAAATTTCTTCCAATCCAAAGAAGTTACAGTAAGAGAGTTTCCTTCCTTTGCATCTATAGCGACTTGTAATAACTCAAAAAGAATCATACCATGCTCTTTTTTATATGTTTTGGTCGCCAGACGTTATAAATCCATCCTACAATTGAACACATCAAATTCTGAGGCAAAACTTTCACTATTGTTATAACCGTCTTTTGTTTCCAATTGTTCTTGTCTGGGAAAAGAGGTTCATCTTTCCAAGGAGTCATAGCTCTATATCTCATGTAAAGCTGACGGAACGGATGTTCATTACCATCAATCCAAGGACGACCTTTCACAAAAAATCCATTAGTAAGATGTATCAGAATAGGATTATTCACAGCTTCATCGATATCTCTGTCTGTATAATATCTTACACATCGTCTCAATTTTCTTAGATTATCATGAGTGAAAGACACCATCAAAGTATATGTATTGTATTTCGGATGTACAATCATTATTCTATTTTGTAGTAGAATATTTACAACACTTTGCTCCATAAAGAATACATATCCTTTTTTAGAGCGGACATAATTAGCTACAATGGTTTCCATATTATCTTCTCGCCACTTTTTTATATTAAAAAGCAGCATGCCACTGTTACAATATCTTGAAGTCTTATCCATATCAAACAAGTCATAATAAGCTTCTGACAAACAGTCTATAACACCAGCAGCATAATTCTCCCCAAAATTTAGATTATAAAAATCATGTAAACTACCATTACATAGCGTATCACAATCTAAGTAAAGTACTCTGTCAACATCATCCGGCAGCAAAGTTCCCAAAAATAATCTACAATAGGAATCAAATAGCCAAATTGATTTAATTTGTTTCAATCCCAAGCCAAACTTCTCATTGATGTTTGGCATTGGGATAAAAACAACTTTAGAATTTGGATACTTACCAACCAAATCTTTAATTTTCTGCTGATGTTCTTTAGTGATACCATGCTCTATTATATAGAAAACAAGAGAATCTTCTTTTTGGTTATTATCCATGATAGAAACCATAGAAACAACAAGAACTGCAGAAAATAAATCACTGCTATGGAATACGAAATTCATAAACAATTATTTTAGTATTCAACAAATATTAGAAAGCACTACAGCTTAAGACCTTCATGCTCTCTCAAAAACACTTGTGTACCAACAACATCAGCAAACTCATCAGGTATTGCAATGCGTTTTACTTTTGGAAAGACTTCAATATCACCTTCATAATAAAGATCATTCAAAACTTCTACAATAGCAGACCCCATACCGCAGGACCTTTGATGTTCTTCTATCGTGATAAGACCAGCTGGATGCGTTTTAACTATGTTTATCAGTTGTTCCTTATTTATAGGTTTAACAAAAGGAACACTATAAAGATCATAATTCAAGTTTTCATCGTTAATCTGGCGTAATGCCGCATCTAAGATATTACCACACGCCAAAACTGCAGTTTGATTTTCTTCACGTGTTATTAAACTACAGATATCACCAATTTTTAAATTTATACTGTCCTCAGTATGCACAGTCTTTTCTCCAGCTTTTCCTAAACGTATATACATCGGACCATCATATGACGCAGATATTTTTGTAATAGCTCTTGCTTCAAGAGGATCTCCAGGAGTTGCGACAACCATATTAGGCAAGACTCGTAATGCACCGATTTCTTCGGTTGCCTGATGGGTTGCTCCCAAACTTCCATAAGCATAACCTGCTCCAACAGAAACTACTTTAACGTTGGCCTGATGATAAGCTATATCGTTACGAATTTGTTCCAAGCAACGTATAGTTGGGAAATTTCCAATAGAATAGAAATATACATTATATCCGGTCATAGCAAGACCTGCGGCTATACCCGCCATATTTTGCTCAGCAATTCCTACATTTAAAAATCTGTCAGGAAACTCTTCTGCGAATGGTTCAATCACATGATATCCTAAATCGCCAACTAAGAGAAATATCTTTTCATTGCGGCGAGCTTCTTCAATAAGTTGATTTATAAAATTAGTTCTCATAATAATTCTTCCTTAGCCTTCATTAATTCAACATCAGTAGGAGCACTATAGTGGAACTTAAGATTGTGTTCCATAAAACAGACTCCTTTTCCTTTAACCGTATTTGCGACAATTACAGTTGGCTTACCTTTGCAGTTCTTGAAATTATCAAAAGCAGAGATAATCTGTTCATAATCATGTCCATCTATCTCTACTACATTCCACATAAAACTTTCCAATTTATCTGCCATTGGATCCAAGCATAGCACATCTTTGGTATCACCCAATGCTTGCATCTGATTCTTATCGATAATGAGACAAAGATTATCTAGCTTATTATGAGCAGCCATCATAATAGCTTCCCAATTACTACCTTCATCCATTTCTCCATCACCAACTATACAATATACATCAAAGGCTAAACCGCTACGCTTAGAACCAAGAGCCAAGCCACAAGAAACAGGTAATCCATGACCAAGACTTCCTGTAGAAAGTTCTACACCAGGAAGGGTGTGGGATGCATGGGCAAAGAAATGTGTTCCATTTTTTGCAAAGTTATCCAAAAGTTCTTGCTTGGTAAAGAACCCCATCTCAGCTAAAATTGCATAATATAAAGAGCAGCAATGACCTTTACTCAAAATAAAACGATCACGATTAACTTCATTTTGAGTTTGGGGAGTATTATTTAGATAATTAGCATAAAGCGTAATTAAGACATCTGCCATTGACATCGCTCCTCCTGAATGAGACTCATTAGCATTATGCGCAAGTTCTAATGCTAAATATCTTGCAGACTGAGCCTTTTGAAACAATTCATTATTTTTCATTGTCATATCGTTTTAAATAATATTTTATGGTATTATCCAATTGGACTTCAAAATCCGAAGTATTTAAGTTGTATATGTTATCTCGTAACTTTGTTGTATCCCCCTCCATGTACATACATTGACCATATCTGTAAGGAAGAGAACCAAAATTAAGTTTAAAGTCTGGATTTATTCTATCACGAATATTGGTTACCAACTCTTTTAACGAAGTTGGATTATCTGAACAGATATTATAAACACCACTCTTATTATCTGCATAAATGGCCATTTCTATAGCTTTGGCACATTCACCTACATATAAATAAGCGAGTTTCTGCTCTCCTGGTGTTAGATCCATATGTGTATCTTTAGAAATACTTCTTATGAGTGAAGGAATTAACCATTTATCAGCCTCGTGAGGACCGAACAAAGGAAACAACCTAAACCAATACCAATCAATATGATTGATTTCGCAAAAACTTTTCATGATAGTTAAAGATGCAGCCTTTACCGCAGCATAAGCAGTTTTAGGGTTTACAGGATATTCCTCATCAATTTTTTCATTAAAATCCCCATATTCTGATTGCGATCCCGTACCTACGAATTTCTTACAGCCAGATTTTAATGCTAAATCAAGTAGCTCTTGTTGCATAGCAATATTGCTAACTTGCTTTTCCCAAACAACTCTATCTGCTGCTGCAACACCATTCCAGGCTAAGTTAAATACTATATATGGTTGGAACTCTATGAAAACCTCCTGCCAATTATCAGAAGTATTCACCCATTTTACACGTTTTTCGTATCCATCCAATGAATCTAACTTTGAAGTAATTCTTTTTAAACAGAGTACTTCATGTCCATCATCAATAAGTGCTTTTACTAAATATGAACCGATAAAACCACTTGCACCAGTTACAAAAGCTTTCATTATCCTATGAATTTATTGATTTCCTCCACACAGAGGTCATATACATTTTCTGTCTTGTATCTCTTATACCAGTCAGAGGTGAGCATGGCACACTGCTTGGCATTCAATCTTGGTTTCCATCCCAAGCGGTTCTTTGCCTTATTGATATTGAGCATCAAAAGATTTGCCTCATGGAGGGCGTTTGGATCAGAGACATCCTTCAACTCTCCAAAGCCGAAATTCTCAACGATGGCTGAAGCCACTTCCCAGACGGTTAATACACTGTCTGCTTCCGGACCAAAGTTCCATCCTTCACAGTAACCAGTAGGATCATTCCACATTTTCTGAGCCAAGAGCATATAGCCAGATAATGGTTCCAACACATGCTCCCATGGACGAACAGCCTTTGGAGAACGGATATCAATTACCTTGGTTGTTTCCAAAGCTCGGATACAGTCTGGTATAATGCGGTCCTTAGCCCAGTCACCACCAGAACGGAATGAAGCTTCAGGATGCGGATGCTACGGTTAAGGCAATTGCCTACAACTATCCGGAAATTGATCCGTCTTACGTAGAGCAGGCTTATAAGCTGGCAGATACAGACAAGAGAGTCAACAAAAATGCCAAGTGCGGATCCATTTCCGCAGAGAACGGAATGGGAACCACTCTTTCCAGCAAGCGTGATATCCTTCTGGATACTGCAATGTCCTGCCCGGTGGATCAGTTTGAAAGTACCTGGGAGAACGGAATGAATGACTATCTCTCTGCAGGCGGCCAGGCAATTCAGGATGAGAGAGAGCAGGCATGGAATAATCTGTATGGCGATGCGGAGATGCTTCCGGAGTAATCCGAAAAACTTGCTGAAAATCAAAAAAAATAAGAAGTAAGAAAAATGGCAGGGAAGTTAAGAGAATACAGACGGTTGATGTGTTTTCTTGACTGCCTGCCATTTGTGTATCAGGATCGGTAAGAGCTGCAGAATACCAGACAGAACTGCAGGAAGGAGAACGATATGAAACAATATAAGGAAGGCTGGGAGCTTCCGAATCCGTTTTTAAATGCCGAAGGAAAGCTTGTAGAGAACCCAAAAGAGTGGGAGAAGCAGCGGGAATATCTGAAATCACTGCTGATTCGCTATCAATACGGTACGGTACCGCCGGCACCGCCGTTTTACCGGGAAGAGGCGATTAGTAAGAAAGAACTTCTGGAGGGAGCGGGCATCGAGGAAAATATCCGACTGTATTTTGGCCCCAAGGGCGAGATTACGTTCCGAATCATCGTTCTTCGTCCAAATGACAGTGAAAAGCATAAGACCGCAATTGTTCCTTCTTATGTGAATGCAAAGGCAGCGGAGGAGTCCATTCGGGCAGGCTACTGCGTTGTGGTATTTGATCCGACGGAACCTGCTCCGGATGATTTTGATTATAAGAGAGGAAGCTGCTATCAGACCTATCCGGAATATACCTGGAAGGTCATTGCGATGTGGGCGTGGCTGCAGAGCAGAACGCTGGATTATCTTCTGATGCAGCCGTATGTGGATTTCTCCTGTGTGATCAGTGCAGGGCATTCCAGATATGGAAAGACGGCTCTTTGCTGTGCCGTTATGGATGAGCGCTTTACGATTTGTGCCGCAGTAGGATCCGGCTGCGGCGGAATGGCCAGTAACCGTTATTCCGGCAACCGGCTGGGAGATGGTCTTGGATTTGTGGAGACAAACGGCTGGCTTATGCGGGAGGACGGCATCGCCTACTGGTTTGTTGATGATTTCGGAAAGTATGGAAATAAGGAGACCGCGTGTGCGCATTGGGAGGAGAACAGGCTTGATTTTGATGCTCATTTCATCGGGGCTGTGATCGCACCGAGACCGCTCATCGTGCTGGAGGGACTGGACGATCAGTGGAGTAATCCGTTCGGAACACAGATTTCCTGGTATGCCGTGGCAGAAGTATATCGTTTTCTTGGAGCAGAAGAGAACTGTGCCATGCATTTTCGCGAAGGTGGGCATATGTTCTGCAGCGAAGACTGGAGAGTCCTGAGAGATTTTGTCGGAAACCGGGTGGAGCATACAGAAAAGGAAACAATCTACAAGACGGCGGCTTTGGGGTATGATGTGTCTTATGGATTTGGATGGAGATGCCCCGGAAGGCAGGATCATCCGACCCTGGAGGATTTTTTCCATGGCTCTGTTAGCGGGAAGCAGGGGCGGATCTGGAGTTTTCAATAGAATTCGAAGACAGTGTTATCGCGGTCAGAGGAAAGCGTTTGACGGGCGGAAGGGGAGCGATGATTCACAGGATAAACAGAAGCGGCGTAAACAGTATACTGATCATTATTCTTCTGTGCTGCAGCGTGAGCCTTACCGCGTGCCGGAAAACGGAACAGATGGATTCTCTGAGTACTGCGGAGGCGGTGGCACTGGAGGGCGGCGAGCATGTCATACTGGATTTTTATATATGGAGTGATGAGCAGCCTTACATGACGAAGGTGGTAGAGGCATTTAATGACATGCAGAATGAAACGGAGATACGACTGCGTGTTATCACCAGCAGCGAGTACGAAGATGCTGTAGACCAAGCGTTGAATCACGGGGGCGCTGTTGACCTGATCGACCTTCGCAACAACGCAATCATTACGGACTATGCGGAACAGGGAACCATCCTGGATCTGACGGAATATCTTCGAAGCAGCAGCCTGGATATCAGCAAATACGGATCTCTGTGGGATTACGGCAAGATTGGTGACCGAAGCTATGTCCTTCCGACGAGAAGGACGTCATGGGCCCTGTTTTATAACGCGGACATGTTTCGGGAAGCCGGGCTTTCAGAGCCCGGGCAGCTGACTTGGGACGAATATGCGGAGCTGGCACTGCAGCTTAAGGAACGGCTGCAAATTCCCTATGGTGGTTACTGGGTGAAGTGGAATCTGCCATTGATCGCAACGCAGAATTCCTGGTATTGCAATTCTGATGATCTGGAAGAGCTTCGGATGGCAATGGCGTTTATGAATCAGATTTACAATGAGGATCAGTCC
>OQVT01002433.1_pt1 | contig 12000 bp, 9 predicted proteins | sample 1691561 | NCBI WGS metagenome assembly OQVT01 (sample SAMN03418260, study PRJEB22391) | human gut metagenome | biome: human-gut; feature: organic feature; material: feces | host: Homo sapiens | place: Tanzania | collected 2013-01 | reverse complement strand
GCATGCACATGCCTGATAGGGATATTCAGAACGATAAATTCGTAGACAAACCATGCGACATCGAGTATTCCTTCGTCCTCGTTGACAGTCACAAGGTCATCGTCTTCGGAGTATTCGTCCCCAAATTTGACTACGAGCCTCTCGTCACAGGCGACAGGCTGAAGCATGTCGTCGAGACACAGGTCGCAAGGTACTATAACCTGACCTTCTATATCAAACATCAACTCAAAGAAGCTCTCATTCCGGCTGACAGTCAATCGCAAATCAAGCTGACCACGCTTAATGTCCGGGGCCTCAATGGCCTCAAAAAAAGCGTCGTCAAGTTTGATGTCGACGGTGGTCAAACCTTCTTGCAAACCTTTCAAGTCGATTTTCAAAGGTGCCAAATTGTACATTTCGGCTGCAAAGTTACTAAAATTCAGATAAACAGCAAAGGAATTGTCAGTTTATTTTACGCTCCCATTCAGCACTTTAGCATATTCGGCGATGGCCGGCAGCCCGCCATACTATACCTTATTATATATAGGGGGCATGGTTCAGGTGAGGTAGCCCACGATGAGACTGCCATTGTAAATCCACAGCCAAAGGGCGAGCATGATGGTGACAGCGCGCACCGCCACGCCCATGCGGCCGTGGGCAGAACGGAGCAGGTAGGCCATGGCGAGGGGGATGATGAAGGCCCACTGGGCGGTCATGATATACACCTCGTTGATGCCGAAGCCCAAGACGATATGGACAAACATGTCGAAGGCGAACCAGGAGAATGCCATCCAGAAGAAACGGCTGCGTCGCGACGCCCAGATGCCCGCTGCAAAGAGCAGGGCGACAAGAGCCTCGACGCAGTAGTAGCCCCAGTGATCGTAGGGGACTATCATAGGACGGTTGTCCTTGAGGATATCCTGGAGGAGGACATTGCGGTGGAGCTGGATGGACTCGCCAAAGAGGTTTTCGACAATGCTCGCCCATCGGTCGGTACTGCGGTCGGTCCAGGCCATAAATCCTTTCTTGGACATGGGGTCACCAATCTTGGGATTGGCATGGTTGCGGCGGTATTTCTCCTGAGCCAGACGGCGGAGTATCTTGTTGACTCCCTGCTGGATAAGTCGGGGGTCGTGGGTAGTGGCTGTGTCGGCATAAGCCCTATAGAGGCTGTCGCGGAACGCCTTGTCCTGTGCCTTGAGTCGGGCCTTGGCGGCTATCTCTAAAGGCTCTGCCCAAGTATGGTGTTCCAACTTGGCGACGCCCCATATCAGCGCCGACGGCAGGGCTATGGCGAGCAGCATGTAGCGCCACCGGAAGAGACGGCGGCCGTTGACGAAGAGCGCCGAGAGGAAGACCTTGACGCCATTGTTGAGCGACACGCCCGCCATGAGGAAGAACATCACCACCGTCTGCCATATCTTCATCGCGGCGCCCGTCTGCAGCTGTCGGCCTGCCACATAGAGCACCACCATCATCATGCAGAGGGTGAGGTTGAAATGGTCGGGCACCATCACGGTAAGCATGATATACGCCATCGAGTAGAAGAAGGCCATGAGGAGCCACGCGTCGGAGCGGGTGAGCCCCACGATTTCGCGCATGATGCGGAAGAAGAACACGGTGCCGTAGAACCCGAAGAACACCTCGACCACTGCCACCACGATGACGGCACAGTTGACGCCCGTGAGCCAGATGAGGGCCTGGTTGACAAGGTATGGCACGTACATGAAGATGGCGAGCAGCGGGTGGCGTATGATATTATACTGCCAACCGCTCCACTCGGACACCACGGAGTAGCTCCACGCGTCGAAACCTGACATGTGGAACGTGTCGCGAGCCATGTCGTGATAGTTGACACCAAGGGCAGATAACTGCGGGAAATACTGGGCGACGACGAGGGCATTGAGCGTCGCTATCACCACGAAAGCCACCACGGCGACGAGCCGCTCGGCGGGTTTTATCTTGAACATTTTCAGCATAGCATGTATTTGACGATGTGATAACCATTATAGGCATAGAGCCAGAGGGTAAGTGCCACGATGACGCCACGGCAGAGGGGACGCCAGCGGGTGGGTCGGGCCAGCAGCGCGGCCATCGCCACGGGGATGACGAATATCCAGTGGGCAGTCATGATGTATATCTCGTTGAGCGCGAAGCCTATTCCGACATGGAGCAGCATATCGAGGCCGAACCACGACAGACAGAGCCACAGCAGACGATTGCGCCGCCCCATCCAGATGCCTGCCAGAAAGAGCGCGACGATGATGGCCTCGACGACATAGTTGACCGCCCAGCGATACTCGATAATCATGGGGCGGAAGCGGCTTTGGTCCTGAAGCAGGTAGTCGGGGTGCAGCTGTATGGACTCGCCGAAGAGATTTTCCACGACCGACGCCACGCGCGGCGAGGTCTTGTCGCTCCACCGCATAAACTCGCCCTGCATAAACGGCTTGCCCTTCTTGGGCTGGCGCTTGGGTTTGGGCTTAGCTGACGCTGGTGCCGGCTGTGCAGGAGACGGCTGCTGCGCCTTGAGCTGTGCCATCCGCTTCTGCTCGGCACGCTTTTTGGCTATAGCCGCATGGCGGGCATTCTCGCCGGGAGCCACGAGGTAGCGATATTCATAGCGTGCGCCGACCCAGATGACCAAGGCGGGAACCACCACAGCAAGCAGCAGGAACTTGGGGCGGAAGAAGCGGCGGCCGTTGACCACGAGGCCAGAGAGGAAGACCTTCAGCCCGTTGTTGAGGGAAATGCCGGCAGTGACCAAAAACAGCACTATCGCCGCCGGCAATGACATCTGCAGACACCGCGTGATAAGCAAGCCCGAATAATAGAGGACAAAAAGCAGCACGCAGAGGGACAGCACGAAGTGGTCGGGCACCATGGCGGTGACCATGACGAAAGCAAAGGAATAGAGGAAGAACGACAGCAGACGGGCGTCGGTGCGCGCGAGTCCCATCACCTCGACCAGCAGACGGTAGAGGAACAGGAAGGCATACCACGCCGCCGCCACCTGGATGGCAGTCATGATGAAGAGGGCGCAGTTGATGCCGGTCATCCACATCAGCGCCTGGTTGAGCAGGTAAGGTACCCACATCATAAACGCCAACAACGGATGGCGGTACACATTGTATCGCGCGTCCCAGTTGGAGACGACATAATAGGAAATAGGGTCAAAGCCAGAGATGTGGAACTTACCGACAAAGAGGTTCCAGTAATGGTCGGTAATCGGGGTAAAGACTCCGTAGTAATGGATGATGGTGAGGGCGTTGAGCGCCACCAGCAGCAGCGCCACAGCCAGCATCATCCACCGCTCGTCGCGGCGCAGCCGAAACAGGTGGCTCAAAGATATGGGTGTAGAGATAGGATTGTGGGTCATAGACAGTAACGTAAATCTGTGGGCATTACCTCTTGAGAAAAAATCTCACCAGGATAAAGTTGACGGGGACGCAGATGGCAAACATGGGGATAGGTGCCCAACTCTCGTCGACACCGAGCCATATCGCCACATTGAGCACGACTATCTGCAGGAGATAGTTGACGGCATGGGAGAGGGCGAAACCGGCGCCATGGCTCACGCTGGCCTTGACACGGAAGGTGAAACGGGTGGAGGCGGTGAAGTTGAACGCGAAGCTGATGGCATAGGCGATGGTCATGGCCAACGAGGGCGCCAGCCTGGGCAGCAGGAGCCAATAGACGCCATACTGTATGGCGGTGGCGATGACTCCCACGATGCCAAAGCGTACAATCTCGCCCACCGTCTGGCGTCGGCGGTTATCTGAAGGGCTTGTAGTATCCTTGGTCTGCATAGTCTAACATTTCTTTATCGCCCCGGCTGTCGCCGAAGGCTGTCAGGTGATAATTGTCGCGGTCGGGAAAGACCTCTCTGATACGACGCACCTTCTCGGGACCATAGCAGTTGGGCGTGGCAAAGCGTCCGGTGAGTCTGCCGTTGCGGGTCTCGACCCTGGTGCCCAACACGACAGGCCGGCGGTGGGTTCCGGCGACCTCGTCGAAGAACGGCGCCACCCAGTTGTCGATGCTGGCCCTCACGATGGCCACCTCGGCGCCCTCTGCCAGTGCCCTACTCAACTCGCGGAGTCCCTCTTGGCGCAGCAGATGGCGATGGCTGCGGGCGAAATCGCGGCAGGCGGCATCGAAGCGTGCCTCTTCCCACCCGCCGAAGAAATGGGCAAAGAGCCTCTGCTTGGCTTTGTAGTTGGGATAGAGGTGCATGAGCATCAGCACAATCCATGGCGAGCAGAGCGCAAAGCCCCACAACATGTGCCATCGGCCACAGGCGTGGCGGATAAAGGCTATCAGCGTGTCGCTATGGGTAAGCGTACCGTCGAAATCGAAGGCAAAGACTTGGCGCATGGGTCAGATATAGATGATGAAGAGGAACGCCAGAAACCACGCAGCCACGATGAGCTGGGTCGAACGGTCTTTGAGTATCACCTTGGTAGGGTCGCCGCTCTTCTTGTCTACCACCGCTATCTGTATATACCTCAACAGACCGAGCAAAACGAAAACGCTGGTGAGATAGAGATAGTCGTTATGGAAATGGGCGAGGGTCTCGGGCGACACGGTGTACATGATATAGCACACCAGCATCACTGAGCCGGTGATGGTGATGGCCTGGTTGATGAAGGTGAGGTTGTAGCGGATGGTATTCTTGCGCGGCGCCACTCCCGTGGCCTCCATACGCAGCACATCGTCGCGCCGCTTGGCAAAGCTCAGGAAGAGGGTGAGCAGGAAGGTCATCAGCACAATCCACTTGCTCAGCACGATGTCGGTGGCGAAACCTCCGGCGAGGATGCGCAGCACAAATCCAAACGCCACGATACACACGTCGATGATGGCCTTGTCCTTGAGGCGTATGCAGTAGAGCACGTTGAGCACCAGGTAGAACACCACTATTCCGCCCACTGCCTTCCACTCGGTGAGCAGCGACAGCATGGCCATAGACAGTGCCACCATCACTCCCATCATGAGGTATGCCTCGCCCACCGATATCGCACCCGATGCTATGGGGCGATTACACTTGACGGGATGGGCTCGGTCGGCCTCAACGTCGATGATGTCGTTGAGACAGTAGATGGCTGACGCCGCAAAGCAGAACGCCATCCACGTGACAGCACCTGCGCCGAGCTGGTCGACATCGAAGATGGCTCCACCGAAGAAGATGGGGATGAAGACGAAGAAGTTTTTGACCCAATGGCGTACACGTATGACGCGCAGGGCACCGATAATTTTAGCTCTCATAGCCTAAGGAGTTTGATTACTACATTCAACAACTGATGTATCAGCCACGCCAGGGGTATGGTGATGGCCAGACAGAGAAGGGCGGTGGGCCAGTAGCCCAGCGCCAGCGGTTCTATATACTTCAAGATGAAGTGGCAGTGCAGGAGGTATATCTCCAGACTTATTCCTCCTACGAATGTCAGCGCCGCAGCTATCCTCTGGGGCAGGCAGTGCAGGTAATGGCAGAGCCAGAGTGTGGCTGCAAGGGTAAGAGGGATGTATAGCATGCGTTCGAGGAAGATGGGGAAGCGCCCGTGTACCGTCTGCTCGAGCGCGATGCAGAGTGCCAGCGTGAGCAGGGCGGTGACAGCCACCACGCCTAATGCCAACGCACGACTGACAGCCGACATCGACATGGAAGGCATCACGATGACTCCCATCGGCGAAAAGCAGGAGATGGCCTTCAGAGGTACCTTCGACGGGCAGGGACATGTGATAAGGAACCTGAAGATAACGGGTACCGACAGAGTGGGACTGTTCCGGTTTGTGACAGGAGGCTCTTATGTAAGGAACTTCATCATGGACTCTTCGTGCTCCATCTCCGGTGAGGTTTATTGTGGAATCATTGCCAGTGCCGTAGGCAGCGGTTCGGTCAACATCGAGGGCATCGGTCAGGAGGGTACCGTGACCGCTACCGGCATCAATGCAGCCGGCATTGTGGGTGTCAACCCCAGTGCTTGTGCCATTCTGATGAGCGACTGCTATATGACAGGCAAGGTGAAGGGCGGCTCAGAGTCAGCTGCCATGTGTGCCTGGGTAGGCGGCGGTGCCAAGCTGGACAACCTGTGGGCATGTGGCGAGGTAGAAGGCATGGAGGGTGAAAAGTACCTGTACCGTGGCGGCGTGACATGGTTCCGCAACAGCTACGGAGTGCATGGCAACCAGGGTACCATCATCACTCAGGATCAGGTGCAATTCGGTGCGCTTGCCTATATGCTCAACCAGGGGCGGGTGACCAATCCCGTGTGGCGTCAGACTCTGGGTACTGACCTCCATCCCGTAATGGACAAGAAGAGCGGTATCGTCTTCTGTATCTCTTATAATTCGTACGGTAGCCTGAGCTCTGTCAGCGAGATACCCGAGCTGGGTGCCGCAATAAAGGAGAGGGCCGAGAGCTATTGCAGCGAACAGAAGGCCGAGAAGGCACTCTTGGATGACTTTTTGGCCAAGGCCGCCAAGCTGCCTGTGTGCGAGGAAGTGGCTGCTTTCTGCGACATCTATACCGAGATGATGGAGCTTGACGAGCGCATTGCGGCCAGTGCAATAGCGTATGATAACTATATGGAACGATGCGCTGAGATAAGCAGGTATCTGGAGGAGAACGACCACTTGCAGGGCGAAGGCATCGATGCATTGCTGGACTATCTGACCGGCGACGAGGCACCTTCCGAGACATCTCCATTGGGTCAGTACGGCTACATAACGGAGCAGCACGTGGCTTCAGCCGAGCAGCTGGAGGCTGAGTTGGAGCGTGTGGAGAAGATGTACAACGCTGCTTTGGCAGGAGCATACGAGGTGGGACAGGATATCACCAACCTGATGGTGAATGCCGACTTCAGTCAGAAGCCCGACTGGACAGGTTGGGAAGGCGTGGAAGGCTCTAGCCTGGGCGCTTGGACCACTAAGGACAACCGTGTGTTCACCGCTTGCGAGAGCTGGCAGAAGCCTATGGACCTGCATCAGACCGTGAGCGGACTGCGTCCAGGATACTACCTGGTGAGCATGAACGGTGCTTATCGCCACAACAATGACCGCTATAGCGTTGCCTATTCGGCACAGCTCTATGCAGGAGGCAATAATGTGTATCTGCCCACTTCCTACGAAACACGCATCAGCGCAGACGAGGCTGTGGATGATATGAACTGCAACATCGATGGTTCGGGCGTCATTGACCTGCCCATTTATGCCAATGGCGGAACTTCTTCAGAGGAAACGCCCATCGCTTATGCGCTGCATGGAGTGGCAGGTATGGCCTATGCCATTGCCAGCGAAAGAGCCATCAACCACGTGGTTGCCTATGTGGGTGCCGACGGCAAGCTCACCTTCGGAGTTCGCCTGGCCGACAACAGTGCGAAGGGCAACTGGATGGGATTCGGAAACTTCCGCCTGACCTTCTGCGGACAGGAGACTGACACACAGGCTCAGGAGGCTGTCAAGATGGCTCTGGACGAGCAGACAAGCCGTGCCAACACTATCCTCACGCTCTATAAGGTGGATGACCTGAATCCCGAGGCTGCTCCCAACTATCCTCTGGAGCTCAAGACTGCCCTGCAGACTGCTGTGACAGAGGCCGCGGCGGCTACCACCGTGGAGGACCAGATGAAGTGCATCGCACGCTACTCTGAGCTCTTCAACCTCATCAACGAGGGCAAGACGGCTTATCTGTCGCTGTACAACACCGCCGGATTGCTGGAGGCTGCCGGAACGGTGCTCAAGGAGTCACTCAGCGAGTCCCAGTACAATGACATCATGAACACATCGAAGACGCTCTACGACGCATATGCCGATGGCCTTTACTCTACTGCCGAGGCCAACCATCCCGCTTTGCTTGACATAGAAGCCATCAGCCAGAACATCCCCGAGATTGATGCCAACGGCGTGATACACATCAACAGCCTGCGTCACATGCTCTTCCTCAGCGGATATGTCAACAATGGCTTCCCCAATGCATCTGCCCGCCTGGAGGCTGACATCACAGGTGTGACCGAAGCAATGGTGCTCAAGGACTTCCGCGGAACGCTGGACGGCAACTATCACACCATCGAGTACAACATCAATCATCCTGCTGCGAACGCCGGCTTGATAGAGCTGCTGGGCGGTACAGTGAAGAACCTCTATCTGAAGGGTACGCTGACTACCGACAACAAGTTTGCTGGCTCGGTGGCCGGTAACACTGCCAACAACGCTGCATACATCAGCAACGTGGTGAGCTACGTGACCATCAAGAGCAATGTGGATGGTGACGGCACCCACGGAGGCTTTGTAGGCTACACAGGCAGCGAGCTGACTATCACGAACAGCATGTTTGCCGGCAGTATCGAAGGCGAGAAGACCTCTTGCTGTGGTGGCTTCGTGGGCTGGCTCGATGCCTCGGCTTCCATTTACAACTGCCTGATGATGGGTGATATGAAGGTTGTCGCCGACGGAGGAAACACCTGGGCACGTAATCCTGACCGACTGAATATAGCCGACAGCTACTATTTGACACCTCATGCAGCGGTGGCAGGTCTGCCCATCACCGCAGCCCAACTGGAAAGCGGCGAGGGATGCTATCTGCTGAATGGCAGCAAGAACAAGAATCCAGGCTGGTATCAGACTCTGGGTACCGACAAGATTCCTTATCCCGACCCATCGCACAAGCGTCTGGGAGCCACTTACGACGGCAAATATACCAATGACGAGAGCAAGTTCGCCGTTGACCATACCGGCACCAAGGAAGATCCCTATGTGCTTGCAACGACCGACGATTTGCTGAGAATGCATGGCAAGATGCGCCTGGGCGAGATAACCTACTTCGTGCTCAACAATGACATCGACATGTCACCCATCGAGAACTGGACACCCCTCAACCTCTACAACGACGCGATAAACGGTCGTAACTGGCAGGCATGGATTGATCTCGACGGTAAGGGCCATGTGCTGCGCAACTTCAAGACCTCTGGCAGCGACTACAATAGCTTCTTCGGCATCTTCTGCGGTAACCTGCGCAACATAGGTTTCGAGGATGTGGATGTATATTGTGAGAACACCGGAAGCGGTGTGCTGGGCGGTTATGTGGGTCACAATGACTACTCCGATGCCGACCGCAAGCTCTATACCAGCACCGTGGAGAATGTTTGGGTGACCGGCAAACTGCGTGCTATGGCTGCCTACAGCGGCGGTATGTTTGGCAACGTGGCTGGTCCCACCATCGTGCGCAACTGCTATGTGAACATCGACTTTACCAGTGAGGCTTCTATCAATGGCGGTATCGCCGGACGTGTTCGCGGTGCTCTCACACTGGAGAACTGTTATGCAGCCGGTACCATAAAGGCTGGCAGCTGGGGTGGCATCATCGGTGGCGGACAGCAGGCTGCTACTCCTGCATGCACCTATAAGAACATCGTGGTGTGGAACAATACCGTGGGCAACTTCGGTAAGACTGCCGACGGCGACAAGGTGAGCGGTGTGCTCAACTATGACGGCACTAACTTCGCCGAGTTGCAGAAGGCTGTGGTGGCCTGGGATCCCACTGTATGGAGCTGCACAATGGAGGAGGGTGCTTATCCCGTGCTTCTCCAGAATCTTGTGGGCGTGCAGCCTGTGGTGAACGATGGCCTCAAGCCTGGCCAGCAGAGTGTATATACTCTGACAGGCGTGCGCGTTCAGAAGCCAGAGAAGGGCATCTACATCGTGAACGGCCGCAAGGTGATGGTCAAGTAACAGACCTCTGACAGTCTGACATAAGCAGACCGCCAGGAGAGTTGAGGCTCGATGCCCTTGCTCTTCTGGCGGTCTTTCTTTGTTATGTGTTCCCGCTTGTGGAGGCGGGAGAGGAGGTTGGGCGGAAGGAGTTTCTTCGCTCGAAAATTCACAGAAACACCTCGCCCGGCTGTCCCTTACTGCTTCTTGGGTTGGGGGAGAGCTATCGGGAGGGTGACGGGATGAAGGTGCGGAGTGGCTTCCTGGCGCTCTTTGTTGTTGAGTTCAGTGGTTGAGATGTTCCAGATGAGCGAAGTGCCATCAGGTGAGAAGGCAGCCCACATGAGTTGCAGATCGGTCAGGATGCCGCGTGCTTCGCGCTTGAGTTCCTGGTCGAAGAATGCTTCGGGTGCCGGACGCTCCACGCTGCCCAGCAGTTTCCAGTCGGTATCATAGAGTGTCACATGACTGTCCTTGGCCGGTCCCTCATAGGTGTGTATCATGCAGATGCGCTGTGGAGTGTCGTCCTTGGCAGGCATCATGAGCAGTTCTATGCGGCTCTTGGGTGTGAGTCGGAGGCTCAGATAGTTGGGCGCAATGCTGTCGATGCGCGTTTTATCACCGGCGCGGTTGGTCACGTCCATGTCTGCATGTCCCTCTGCCAGGTCGATGCAGTCGAGCCTGTTGTTGCGTGTGAGCAGCGGGAAAAGGTTGTCGGGTGCGTTGGCAAAGGCATCGCGCAACGCCACTTGCCCCCATGCCAGGGGCTGCAAAGCCAGTGTGGCAGTCAGGATGGCCAGTATTCTTTTCTTCATATAATCATCTCCTATTTGATTGCTGCGCAGGTGGCAGCGGTTGGACAATCAGTTTTGCCGGGCTTCGGCAGGCTCCTTTGCGGGCAGTGTGGGCAGGCTTCTCTGCCAGGGGAACCCTTATCTGCTGGAGCCGATAAAGAGGAACACCATGCCCAGGAGCACCAGCAGAAGGTCGATGGCCTTGCTTCTGAGGTTCTTCTCACGGAACACGAACGCTCCCACCAGGAAGCTCACCAGCACGCTGCCTCGCCTCACCATGCTCACCACACTCACCAGCGAACCGTCCATGCTGAGGGCATAGAAATAGACGAAGTCGGCTGCGCTGAGGAAGATACTGATGAGCGGGATGCTCCACTTCCATCTGAAGGGAGTCTGGGAGTGGCGTCGGGGCCACCAGAAGAACAGTAGCACGCAGCCCATCATGGCAGCCTGGTAGAAGTTGTACCAGCATTGCACGGTGAGCGGAGCCAGTCCGGCACCCCCGTTCTGTGCCGATGCCATCAGATATTTATCGTACAGACCGCTCACGGCACCCAGTATGGCGGCTCCCACGATGCAGTATATCCAGCGGTTGTGACGGAAGTCTATCCCCTCGCGCTTGCCGCTCCTGCTCAGCATGAAGAAACTTGCTACGGCCAGCAGAACGCCCGCCCACTGGTAGGCATTGAGCCTCTCGCCGAAGATGATGAGCGCTCCCAGCAGCACCATGACGGGTCGGGTGGCATTGATAGGCCCCACAAGGGTGATGGGCAAGTGCTTTATGCCGCAGTAGCCAAGTGCCCAGCTGGACAGCACGATGCAGCTCTTGAGTACGATGAACCTCTGCACCTCCCATCCGCCAAAGGGCGCTTGGGGCAGCAGGGGAACGAATATCATGGAGCAGAAGAGCGTGTTGAGAAAGAGCACGGGAATCACTGCGTTGGTGCCCAGAGCATGCTTCTTGCACACATCATAAAAGCCCAGAAGGGTGGCGCTAAGGAATGCAAATGCTAACCACATGATGCTTGTTATCCTGATTTAATCCTATGAGTGTCAGTATTCAATGTTTGTGAGATAGAGAGCATGGCCGGGAACACTCTCGCCGGCACGCTGCCGGTCCTTGGCCTCAATGGCATGACGCATCTGGCTGATAGTCATGCGATGGCGGCCCACCTCTACCAGGGTGCCCACGATGGCCCGTACCATATTGCGCAGAAACCTGTTGGCCGACACCGTGAAGCGCCATTCGCCGGGCTTCAGTTGCTCCCAGCGCGCTTCGGTAAGCTGGCAGATGTTCGTCTTCACATCGGTGCCCGTCTTGCTGAAGCTGGTGAAGTCGCTGTACTCAAGCAACACCTGAGCCGCCTCATTCATCAGCGCGAAGTCCAGCGGCACGTTCACCTGCCAACTGTAGCCGCGCAGGAAGGGGTCCTTGTGCGTGTGTATATAATAATGATAGGTGCGTCGGGTGGCCGAGAAGCGTGCGTGCATCTCGGGACCGACAGGCCTTACCGCCTGCACC
>OQVT01002429.1_pt1 | contig 12006 bp, 14 predicted proteins | sample 1691561 | NCBI WGS metagenome assembly OQVT01 (sample SAMN03418260, study PRJEB22391) | human gut metagenome | biome: human-gut; feature: organic feature; material: feces | host: Homo sapiens | place: Tanzania | collected 2013-01 | reverse complement strand
ATTCTGTACAATTGGCGGCATTGGTATGTATGAAGTTATGGACTTGTTTGGATTTATTGACACAGATGAATTTGGCAACAAATCATATTCAGACGAAGCAGTTGAATTTGCAACTCAAATTCTTGATACAATGAATGAAGTTAAAGATAACTTTGATTGCGACTTTACATTTAATATTGAAATGATTCCAGCAGAAAATTGCGCAGGAGTTATTTGCACTGCTGACAATCTATTGTTTGAACAGGACAAATATTTTATTTATAGTAATCAATGGATTCCTCTTACTGAACAATGCACTATTCAGGAAAAATGTCGTCTTGGTAAACTCTTTGATGCAAAATGTGGCGGTGGCTGTATAGCACATATTGATATAGAGAATCGTTTCCCTAATGAAGAAACTGCATGGGATATGCTTAATTATGTAGCATCTCAGGGAGTAATTTATTTTGCATTTACTACCAAGATAAATGTCTGTGAAGACAAACATGCTTTTATTGGCTCTAACAATTGCCCTCAATGTGGGAAACCCACAGCAGATCAATATGCAAGAGTTGTTGGCTTTTATACTCCTGTAAGCGGATACCAAAAAATAAGAAAGAAAGAGTTTAATAAGCGTCGTTGGTATGATGTACTTAATAAGGATGGCATCATGTCATGACAGATAATATTAAACTTAAAGGTGTGGTCATGGAGGACTTTGTTAATTACAAAGTTCCTTCCATGTTCCTCATTACATCAAAATGCGACTGGAAATGTTGTAGAGAATTAGGAATAGATATTTCAATATGCCAAAATGAACCTATGGCACAACAAATAACAAAAGATATTAGTAAAGAGTCGATATATAAAGCATACATTAATAATGACATTACTAAAGCTATTGTGTTTGGTGGACTTGAACCAATGCTTCAATTCAATGAAATATTTAATGTTATTCAATATTTTAGAGAGCAAGGATGTAATGACACTTTTGTTATCTATACAGGTTATTATCCACAAGAGATTGTAACAGAGCTAAATCATTTAAGACACTTTGACAATATAATTGTAAAATTTGGTAGGTACATACCTAATCGTCCAAGTAGATATGATGATGTACTTGGTATTACATTGGTAAGTGATAACCAATATGCAGAGAGGATATCTTGATGAAGATTATACTTAATCCAGACAAAGAGATAGTAGCAATAGCTCGTCAGCAACTCAAAGAAACTGGGGGCTACTGCCCTTGCATTCTAGAGCCATTTAGAGACGAGAATACAAGGTGTCAATGTGCTTCATTTAGACAGCAAATAGAACAAGAAATTGAAGGCGAATGCTATTGTGGTCTCTTTGTCGCAGTAAAAGATTAATAGTACAAAATTATAGTTGTAAAAGGAGAAATAAACATGAATAAGAAGAATTGTAATGTAGGTTGCCCTGATTGTGAAGAAGTATGTAAGACCAAAGTCAAAACCAAGAAGTCTAATACAGAGACGGAGACTCCCATATATCAGTGTGCTATTTGTGGCAAGAACCATAACACAATAGAAGAGCGCATCAAATGTGAGTTAACATGTCTAGCAGAGTACAAGGCAGCAGAAGAGAAGAAACAGAGAGAGATACTTGAGACAGAAAAGCAGACACGATACGACCATATTAAGAGTCTTCTGAGCGAAGCAAATGAAGAAGTAAAAGCGTACCTTGGTGATTATGAATCTATTTCTATTGACTTTAATTATTATTATCTAAATTACATGTTTAATCACAGAACTTTTTGGCTTTAATTTGGAGGTGCTACTATGAATATTAAATTTGCCAAGACGCGGCCTGATGCCAAGATCCCTAGTAAGAGACAGGGAGACGGATGTTATGATATATATGTTTGCTTTGACGAGGAGTTCGTTGCAATTCCTCCTCATACAGTCAAACTAATTCCAACTGGAATATGTAGCACTTTTGATAGCAATTATCGTATTGGTTTTAGAGAGAGAGGTAGCAATACGAAGTCTGCACTATTTGTTATGGCTGGACAGATTGATTCTAATTTTACTGGGGAATGGTTTGTTGCTCTTTACAATGGCAATGACATTCCTATTGAAATCACTAAGAATGTTTCAGAAGTTATAAAGGAAGAAGATTTCATTCGTGTTCCATATAGTAAGGCTGTTGCACAGTTTGCTGTAGAAGAAGTGCCGCAGGTTGAGATTGAAGAAGTAGATGTGGATTATATCACTAATCTTAAAACTGAACGTGGAGCGGGTATGCTTGGGAGTAGCAACAAGTGAATATTGGACAAATAATGACTGAAAAAATAAGGAGGAGCAATATGGATAAGAAACCCCTAGGTTACTTAGGTGGCGATATAATGAGCTTCGGTTCAAATCTCGCTCGACAATATGAATATGATAAGTTTATTGAAATGGGACTCCCTGTTGAGGTTTATTCTCCAGTTCAAAATAAATCTATTAATGACAAATCTAATATGACCGAAGAAGAAAACAATCATCTAGCTGAGAAAATTACAGCAGCAGATATTGAAAGACTTTGGAATAGTGATTTTGTTGTTATGAGTCCTGAACAGAGTGCCATAGGAAGTATGTGTGAGACGGGCTGCTTGTTTGGGTGGAAGTATATGACCGATATGCTGCTTGAAATGATTAAAAAAAGTGAAGCTGAAGGAAAAAGTGTCATTAGTATATATGATGATCTCGTTAATGAAATTAAACGTATTAACGAGAAGCAGAACTTCTTTCATTACTTTGACATTCGCACAAATCACCTTAATGAAAAAGATTGGCGAAGAAGCTTCAGTATAAATCAATTGCTATATGGAATGATACTCTATACCGCCAAGAATGGTGATTTTGAAACCTTTGACGAAATATTAAAACATTTGGAGGAGCTATATGGGAACAAGTAATATGATTTATGGCATTAATAACAGACCACCATTTGGGAAAATGATACTCTTTGGAATACAAATGGTGTTATCTGTATTCGTAGCTACAGTCCTAATTGCAAACATTTGTGGAGTTGCCACATCTGGTGCTCTTATAGGTGCAGCACTTTCGACTCTTAGTTATATTCTCATAACTAAAGGTCAGTCTCCTATGTTCCTAAGTAACAGCGGAGCCTTCGTCGCACCAGTGTTATTCGCACTTGGGGCAGGAGGTTATACAGGAATAGCAATTGGAGGACTTACTGCTTGCATTATTTATTGTATTTTTGGATTAATTTTTACAAAGATTCCTTATCAGTCAATCTACAAAGTGTTCCCTGCATCTTTGATTGGTGCAGTGACGTGTGTAATAGGTATCAATTTGATGAGTTTTATCCCTGGTTATATAGGTGAAACTGGTCAGTGGGGCGTTGTTATAGCACTAATTACAACATTGTCTATCGCACTTATTTCACATTATGCTAAAGGCATTGCTCGTATCCTACCATTTCTACTTGGTATATTGGTAGGCTATATAATAGCAACAATCCTTACTCTTACTAGAGTATGTAGTCTTATAGACTTTTCGGTATTCAATAATCTTAAGTTTATACAAATGCCAGACTTCGCTTTTACTCATTGGGGAGCAATTGAATGGAGCACTATCGTTCCTATTATTATTATATTTGTGGCATATACCATATCTGCCCTCATGGAAGCCCTCAGTGACCATGCAGCATTAAGTGGAATTATAGGAGTAGACCTTTATGCAAAGCCAGGACTTGGTAAAATATTCTTTGGTGAAGGATTTGGCAACTTGATTAGCGCATGCTTTGGTGGTCTTGGCTCGTGTAGTTATGGTGAGTCAGTGGCGACGATAGGTTTTAGTCGTGTAGCTTCAGTATGGGTAACTGCAACAGCGGCAATTATGCTTGGACTACTTGGTTTTATTGCTCCAGTTCAAGCATTTATAGCTTCAATTCCAAGCTGTGTGTTTGCAGGAGCAGCTATAATCCTCTATGGTTTTATCGCATGTTCTGGTGTTAAAATGCTACAGAAAGTAGACCTCAATATACAGAAGAATTTAATCATAGTTTCTGCGGTTTTATCTCTTGGTATTAGTGGTTTAGCAATTGGCGGTACTACAGTATCATTTTCAACAACTGCTCTCGCCCTTATTGGTGGCGTAATACTCAATCTAATTCTTCGTAACAAGGAGTGATAATAATATGCATACGATATTTCTTGTAGTCGGCAAGAGTGCTTCGGGCAAAGACAGTTTTGTTTCCAAGTTTTGTGATGAATATGGCTATAAGCAGCTTAAATCATACGCTACTCGCCCTCGTAGAGAGGGTGAGGGCGACACACATACATTTATTACCCCAGAGGAAGTAGAACAGTATAAAGACCAAATGGTTGCCTATACTCGCATATCTAACTATGAATATTTTTCAACTAAACAGCAATTATTAGATTCAGACTTTTATGTGATTGACTATCGAGGCATAGAATACATGCATAGTCTTTCACTTGATTTTTCTGATGTTCGCTTTGTAACTATCTATATTCACGTACCAGATGAAATTCGTGAAGAACGAGCTATTAATGGACGCAAAGACGACACACTAACATTTTACAAACGCTGTTTCAATGAAAATGAACAATTTACAGAAATGATAATGCGAGACGATTTTGATTATGCAATTTCAAATATAGATTTTAATAAAGCATATAAAATTTTTAAAACAATTATAGAGGAGGAACTAAATAATGATTAAGCGTGATATTACAGAAACAGTTTATGAGTATGACAAGGACGGTAAGCTTGTGAGAAAGACGGTAACGACAACACATGAGACAGATGATGAAACTAGATATCCTTCTTTTACTACAAGTGCTAACAGTTGTTGCTGTAGTAGCAGTGGAGTTATGTCATACTAATTTAACGTCAAAAACACAAATAAATGTGCAAAAATTGAATAGCAATATGTCGGTAGTGTAATTTCACATTACCGACAATTTATTTATCAAAAATGCATTTATACACTATAAAATATAGCAGGAGAGTGGTAATATGAATTATATAACAGTAAAACAATTATATGAAAAATTAAATGCGCAACATCCAGGATTAATTGGCATTAATTCTGTATATGATATAGTAAAGCGTAAAGACTTCCCTTCAGTAAGAATCGGCAACAAATTTCTTATCATTGAAGATAAAGTTGATGCATGGTTCGAAAAGAAAACTTTAGCTTACAAAAAATAATATTGCAATGCATTGCAAGTTGTGGTACAATAAAATTGTGGTAAATGATGTGGTCAAATACAAAATTGCAATGGAGGAAAAGCTGATGATTACTAGGAAAGAGCTTCTTGATAATATAATAACTTACGACATAATAATCCCTTTTTAAGCTTTTTTATGAAAACCCCCTAAATCATTGGTATAAGCCGTTTCACAGCATTTTTCTCTTCATGAATAATCACTTATTTTTATGCGTTTTCACTACTAATTATGGCATAATTGTGGTATTTTTGTGGTACGAATTTTATAGTTGACCATATCATTAACCAACGATTATAATATAAATACAAAATAATTTTGTATTGTTGGAGGGATGTTTATGGCAAAGAAAAGAATGAATGGGGAAGGTTCTTGGACACAACGTGATAATGGGACTTGGAAATTATCTGTGTCATATAAAGGCATTGGAAGAAAATATTTTTACGGAGATAAACAAACTTGTTTACAAAAAAAATTAGAATTTGAATCATTATTGAGTAAAGGCATAGTAGGAGAAAAAGATATTCTTTTTAAAGACTTCGTAGAATCATGGCTTAAGACTGTAAAAAAGCCAACAGTTAAACAACACACTTATGACAACTTAGAATTTGTAGTAAAACAATATATGATTAAGCCATTAGGAAACTTAGAATTAAAACAAATAGATGGTCATTTAATCCAAACATTTGTTATAAACAAACTTAAAGAAGAGGGATATTCATATCAAACAGTTAAGCATGTTTATGCACAACTTGGCTCTATATTTAAATATGCAATGTTAAGAGGTAAAGTTAATACAAACCCAATTGTAGAAGTTGTATTACCAAAAAAGACTTTATTCAAGAATAAAGAAATAAGATATTTATCAGAGAATGAGCGTAAAGCACTTATAGACACCTGTTATATGAAAAATAAGAACGGTTCATTTTTCTTTAAAAATGGCCCATTCTATGTGTTTATTTTATACACTGGTTGTCGTATTGGAGAAGCTCTTGCACTAAAATGGAGTGATATTGATTTAGAAAACAGGACTGTAACTATTGCCAGAACCATGGTTACAGTAAGAAATACAAGCAAGCATACTAGCACACGTCGTGATCAAAATTCCACAAAGAATGGAATTACTCGTACAGTTTATTTATCCGATATGGCATTACAAGCACTATTAGACATTAAAGCAACACATAAATATGATCCAAATGGATATATACTCCCAGGGACTCATGCAGACAAACCAATAACATATGTGACAGCACATGGGGGATTTAAACGTATTGTTAAACAAGCAGGGATTAAAAATTGTAGTATACATTCTTTAAGACATACATTCGTTAGTTTAATGATAGGGAACAACATACCTCTTCCTATGGTGGCAGATATGGTGGGGCATATAAATACATTAACAACAATAAGAACCTATACACATTTATTAAAAGAAACACAATTGGAAGCAATGAAAGTTATTAAAGATTTAAGATAAGGAGTGGTTTATACCACTCTTTTTATTTTTGCATTGCAAATGACGCGAAGATGAAATAAAATTCTTAAACAATTAAATTAAATACTCCCCTATTCACTAAATGCATTGCAAAACAGTCAAACAATACAAAAATGCATTGCAAAAGTAGTTAAAACATAATATAATTAATTAGAAGGAGAGTGATATTTTTGGAAAATAAAGTTAATTTTACACTTAGAATAAACCCTAATTTACGATTTTCTTTGGATAAAATTGCATTTGAGCAACAGCGTACAGTTACAAATTTAATCAACCATATATTAATACAATATGTTGAAGAATACGAAAGAAATAAAAATGCAAAAAAAAAGGAGTAGAGATAATCTCTACTCCTTATAAAATATCAGCATTTGTGCTGAGATGAAATGTAATTACACCAACCAATCTCAGTTGCTTTCTTTAGCCATCTTGTAACACTAGTGCATGTCGTTGATAGTTGTTCTGCAATGTTGGATGCATTAATACCATTATTGTATAAATCCGATGCTTGTTTAATTAAACTGTTAGTGGCATATGTGTCTGCTGCCGTCCAATCAATATCTTGCTCGTCGAAATTTAATAATATTGGTAATACGGATTCTAATATAGACCGCTTAATCCATTGCATAGAAGATTCCCTACAATCTAAAACAACATAATCTTTTATTCCATTTTCTTTTGCCAATTGATACTTTATTTTGTCATTTTCTAATTCTTTTTCTAATGACCTATGTGTCAACGAGTCTTGTTGCGTGTAGTGTTGCTTGCCGTGATTCTCTATAATAATGTTATAATCAATTAAATAGTCATCATATCTTTTTCTCTTTGCCCATCGAGGACTATATTCTGGCTTAACATTTAAATTTAATTGACACAAAACATTATACACAAATTTGTTAGGATAACTATATCCATCTCCACATATACAACCGATTCCTTGATCTTTTAATTGTTGTATTCTAATTGATTTATATTCACCACAATCTGGACATATTGCATTAACGGTTTTCTTACTATTTGGTGTGTATTGTTTCATTTGCTCTTCTGTTAAATATTTCGAGAAATATTCTTTAAGTTCTGATGCCCAAATACTATTTTCATATTCTGGCGATGGCCCAATAATATTCCCAGAACATACTGGGCAGCCTGACCCGTGCAATATGTTTCTAGGGCTCGTATTCCATTCGTAATTACATATTTTGCATTTGTGCAATATTTGTGTGTTTGCACCAGCATAAGCACCAAGAACTTCAATATTTTTGTTCTTTTCATTCGCCTCTTTAATATATTGCTCATATGTCTTTGAAAACATAGTAGACATTTTTTCTTTTCTACATTGACCACAACCACAGCTTTTTAGCGCTTGTGCTGGAGCTGCACTATATATCATATTATGTATTTTACATTTATGTAATATCTTAGCGTGATTATTAATATAATCACCTACGACCTCTAAATTTGGATTTTTTAATTCTAGTTCTTTGATGTATTCCTCTGTTGTTTTTCTTTTACTCATAAATCTTCTGCCTCCCTTATAAGCATAAAAATAAAAGTGGTAAGAAGAATATAAGGGCTTCTTCAACCTAGCGTCCTAGGCTGTCCCACTTTTATAGCTATTATACCACAATAATTTCGTATTGTCAAGACCTATTTCTTTAACTCATAAATTTATTAAGACTTCAACCAATCCTGATGCTCATAATATTTCACAATTTCATGATAAAATTCAGACCCAGTGGAATTACAATGCAACTGATTGGTGTACTTTGAGTATATTTCATCAATATGTAATTTTTCTTCTGGATATATCTTCATACCACGAGCACATTTAGAAGCATATTCTGACAACTCTGCTTTAATCCTGTCCCTTTCATTTTCTAAAACTCTCGTATCTAACTTATTAAGTCTTGCATCTATTTCTTGCATGTGATTAAGAATTTTTTGATCTGCCACACTACTCTTATTATCTAGACCATCTATTTTTATGTTTTGTTGATCAAGTTTTAATGACAAGTCGTCAAACTTTTTAGTAGTTTCCTTTGACAAGTCATCAAATTTATTAAAAGTCTCTTTTGATAGTTCATCAATCTTTTCAGCAGTATCTTGAGATACAATTTCCTGAATCCACTTTTTTACCTTCTGTCTGGTGGGTTTTAATACTAATCCTAAAAATGCTATAATTACCATGACTCCACTTAAAATGCTTGATATATCTTTAATTACTTCAATCATTGTTTATTTCACTCCAAACAACATAGTATTATTCTCCTTTTAATCTATCAATCTCTCGCTGAAGTTCTTGGCATTTTTTAACCAATAGTGGAATAATCTCATCATAAGACAATGCATAATTTGTTCTTTCCTTGGTTTCATTATCCTCGTCATAATAAACTATTCCCATCTTATCATTCGTCACGCCAGATTCTATTAAGGCATGTTCTACATCTTGTGCAATAAAACCATAATGCGTGACATCCGATTTTTCATTTATTAAATTGTATTGTACTGGGCGTAGCTTATCTATAATATCAATATTAATATCTTTTATATTATGTTTTAAATTCCTGTCAGAGTCAGTAATAGGAGCTGTAGCAAAATGCGCTTCCCAAACACAATCAAATCGTCCCTTATTGTTCTTTGATGTTTGGGCAAAACCTCCAATTGCAACAGAGTTATTATCTTCAGAAATATTTATTGGGATATTCTTTGTACCAACATGGGTATAAACTGTTGCAAATTGCCCGACGCTATCTGAAATTACAATCTTAAAATCATATGTAGTATCGGCTTTAAAGGAACTGTTAGGATAAGTATAAGTGTAACCAACAGTATTACTTGAATCATTTTTTATTATAACGCTATTTGAATACGTAGAATCTGAACTCTTTTTACTCAACGCTTCAATTTTAATATTATTTTTGCCATTTAGTGTATAAAACGAAGAAGTTAATTGATGAGTTACATACTCTCCAGATCCATTAAGACTGCCATTTGCATTACTTCTAAATGAACTTATTGCAGTTATTACAGGAGGATTATAATCTACTATAGTAATTCTTCCAGTTGCACTCGCAGTTCTCCCACGACTATCTGTAACTGTAACTGTATAAGTCTTTTCTCCAGCTATAGTTAACGTAGAACTTGTTGCACTATATGAAGTTGAAGAACTTGTAGAGGTGTAAGACAAATTTTGTCCATTAATTACGCATTTTTGTATAGTGGAGCCATAAGCTCCAGAGGCAGAAACATTCCATCGTACAGTGGAGTGATTTTTGACATACAACCCACAATTAGCAGGTTTAGTACTTGCAATTGAAGATGTAAAGCTGCTAATTGAAGGAGTTATGTTAGAAGGTAATTGAAGTGTAAAATTAATTGATTTTTGCCCAATATTGGTTCCTCCATTATAAGTAGTACACCAAATTGTTCCATACCCAGACGTAGCATTTGGAATTTGTGAAGCCAGAGTTATTGGAGGAGTCCATGTTACACTTGCGCTCGATGTATTTGAAGCAATTGCCCCTGTTTGATTACCAAATTGCCAAGTTAATGTATGAGTAAATGAAGAAGAAGCTTTAGAAATGTTAACAGTTAGAGGAGAGCCCATAGTATTACCACTTACACTAATACTTGACGCTCTTGCGATTGTCGGCAATGCTACAGAATAACCATATGAGGAACTATTTATTACACTACCTGCAATTGCACATTCTGCAGATCCAGTTAATGTTCTTTGACCATTTGCATCATGCGTAAGTGTAAAACTTCCAGAGAAACTAGTCGGAGTGCCACCATAACCATCTGAAGTATATTGTGTTGTACTCCATTGCCCATCTGCACGTCCCCACAAATTTCGTTGACTTGCAATAGTTATCCCACCAAGAACAATAGTTATATTATAAAATTGACACCATCTACGACCAGAACCTCCCATTGGCTTAACGTTCCAAGAAATTGTTGATGTGTTTGATGATGTATTTTGAGTAGAACTCCATTCAATTCGAATCCTATTAGGCCAAGCACCAACGCCTGAATACTCACTTGTTTCAACACAAGCAACCACGATGCCATTAGTTTTTGCATGATTAAAAATAACTTTAACCCTCTTAAAGTTTTCAATATAATCATCCGATTTATAAGAAAAAGTTTTATTTACCGCCAAGGCATCATTGGTCACATAGACTGATACTACATACATATCTCAATTATATAAAAAAGATAGGTATTACAACCTATCTAAATTTAACATGAATGATACAAACTTCAGCAATCGTACCCACACGCATATTAGGACCAAATAAACCTAAACCAGAAGTTGTGATTGCATGAAAAGCGTTCTTAACCCATAGACCATAAGGATTCTCCCATATAATATCAGTCGCAATCTTAGTTGGCCATAATTGTCCATCATGAGTATGCCCTGCCATCATTAAATCAACACCAGCCTTCTCTAATTCATCATATTCTCTTGGTTCATGATCCAAGACAAATATTGGTTTTGTAGTATCTACGTCCTTAAATAAATCACCACTTTCTTTTCTAGTGATATTACCAAGATTTGGTCTCTCTTGATCAGCTCTACCATATAAGTTAACAGAATCATTGATGATTACATTTTCATCATATAGAAGAACCATACCCGATTTTCTAATAAAATCTAGCATTTCCTTTGAAGCTAATTTGTTTTCAAGTGTCTCATCATTAAAAGTAAAACCACAAAGAATTGGTTCTTCTACATCATGATTACCAAGCACCGCATACATACCATATTTAGATTTTATTTGATTAAACAAATCAATTAACTTATCAGGATTTTTAATAGCACTATATTGATTATCAAAGATATCGCCTACAACGCAAACAATATCAACATCATTTTTATTAATGATATCAACAGCTTGTTTAAGATGATATTCACCAATGTTATAGCCAAATTGAGGATCACCAAACATCGCAATAGTCATCTCTTTAAAATTACCACCATCCTTATTGATAGTAATCTCATACTCAGTAGTTCTAACAATCTTGGCATTGATGATGCCATAGATTGAAGTAACCGCTGTTAAGATAATGATTAATAAGGTACAGATTGTACGAGCATAGAATTCATTATATTTATCTTTAAATACCTTAGAATAAATCCATCTTAATAAATCAATTACGGCAACATAAAGAATCAAATATAAGCTTATGCCAAGCCAATAAGCACCAATCTTAAACAAAGGTCTTCTTAAGAAGTTATCCTCGGGTAAGATAAAGGCTAAACCAATAAAGATAGTCAAAAGAAACATTGACCATGAG
>OQVT01002425.1_pt1 | contig 12014 bp, 11 predicted proteins | sample 1691561 | NCBI WGS metagenome assembly OQVT01 (sample SAMN03418260, study PRJEB22391) | human gut metagenome | biome: human-gut; feature: organic feature; material: feces | host: Homo sapiens | place: Tanzania | collected 2013-01 | reverse complement strand
TAGAATTGAGGTGAAGAATAATATTGCCTTTTACCTTTTTACCCTTTTACTTTTTTACTCTTTTACTCTTTTACTTTTATTCAATGCAAGGTTTAGTAATAAAGAACACGGGCAGCTGGTACACTGTGCGCACTGACGACGCGCAGAATGTAGACTGCAAGATAAAGGGCAACTTCCGCCTTAAAGGCATACGCAGCACCAATCCCGTTGCTGTGGGCGACCGTGTGGAGATTGTGCGCAATCAGGAGGGCACGGCATTCATCACTGCCATTTGCGACCGACGCAATTATATCATACGCAAGTCGCAAAACCTGAGCAAGCAGAGCCACATCATTGCCGCCAATGTCGACCAGGCTTTCCTTATTGTCACGGTCAACTATCCGCAGACAAGCACCATTTTCATCGACCGCTTTCTTGCCACTGCCGAGGCTTACAGCGTTCCGACGGTGCTCGTGTTCAACAAGACCGATATCCTCTCGGACGAAGAACGCCATTATCAGGAGATGATGATGACGCTCTATCGTACGATTGGCTACGAGTGTGTGGCTGTGTCGGCCACTACGGGACTGGGTATGGACAGCATACAGCCTATGCTGAAGGACAAGATTACATTGCTCAGCGGCAACAGCGGTGTGGGCAAGTCTACCTTCATCAATCATATCCTTCCCGATGCCAACCTGCGCACGTCGTCGATTTCCGACGCACATAACACGGGTATGCACACCACTACATTCTCAGAGATGTTGCCGCTTCCCGAGGGTGGATGGATTATCGACACTCCGGGCATCAAGGGTTTCGGAACGTTCGACATCGAGCCCGAAGAGCTGACAAGCTACTTCAAGGATATATTCCACTTCTCGAAGGACTGCCGCTTCAACAACTGCACGCACACTCACGAACCTGGTTGTGCCGTGCTGAAAGCCGTTGAAGAGCACTACATAGCTGCATCACGCTATCAGAGCTATCTCTCGATGCTTGAGGATAAGGACGAAAACAAATACCGCGAAGCTTATTAACTGAACTTTAGTAAGTCCAGAGAATTCAGAAGTTAAAGAAGTTAGCGCTCCCTACGGTCGCTAGAATTTATAGCCATTACTCTTTTTGCTGAATATTCAGCTATAAGACATACGGCTTTAAATTCTATAACTTCTTTAAATTCTATAACTTCTGAACTTGCGAAAGTTCAATTATTAAGCCTCGCGGTTTTTTGTTTTTGTAATATTACTTGGCGGCTGTTGCCGTCAGTTTCCGTAATGTATTTTGCAGTAGTGTGATGCTTGGATTCTTCAGCACCACTCGTTTTTGTTCGTCAAGCAGATATACTGACGGTACCGACTTGATGTAGTATATGTCGTCGGTGGTGATTTGTCCGTCGGGACTGTAGCCTTCGGTCCATGTAGAGGGCAAATGTGATTTCTTAGTTTTCCACATTTCGGAGTCGCTATAGGGATATATGGCGAGCACGCTGATGGTAGACGATGACGTTTCGGGCATAGCTGCTATCTGTGAGGCGGTTTCGTGACAGTGGTCGCAGTCGGGATCGTAGAAATATAATAAGGTGTATTTTGCTTTCAGATTGTACAACCTGTGTTGCTGGTTCTTGCGGTCGATGTACACAAAGTCGGCGGCTGTAGTGCCTGGAAGGTTCTTCTTCAGGTTGCGTGCCATGTATTCGTTGCGTGTGCGTTCGGCCATTGAGGCGAACTTATTTGCAGCCATTATGTCGAGAAACTGGGCGTACAGCAGGTCGTTGTGCAACGGCGATTCGGAGTCGCCGAGATATTTCTCTGTCAGTGTGGCGAAATAATCGCGTATTAGTTCGGGTGTTTTACTGTCGTCTTTTTTGCCGGTCTTTATGTTGTAGAGGTGGTCTGCCAATGCCTTTATGCCGAGAGTGGCAGTCGTCGGGGCTACACGCGGCAACAGGTCGATGAAGTTGGCAAATCCTTGTTCGGTCGTTTCGGGACGGTGCATGAGTGTGGTGTCGGCAAAGTTGAATCGGTCCCAGTAGTGCTCCATTACGTACAGGGCACGCGTCTCGGCAGTGCGCAAAGTGTCGGGCACTGTAGGGTAGGGGAAGTTGTCGGCCTGTTGTGCCATGGCATTGGTGCATGTAAGCATAGCTGTAACTATGGCTATTGCTGTAAAGAAGGATTTGTTCATGTCTGTTCTGTTTTATGGTGAAACACCCTAAGTCAATTGTATAACTCCAAACGTAAGGTCTGAAGTGTCATAAACGTAAATGCCGCAACAATCCATCTATGAAATTGGATGTTGCGGCATTTTGTATTATTTTAATTACTGCATGTCGTAAACTACCTGCATGAGCTTCTTGCCCAGTGCGTCAGCCTCTTCCATTGTAGCAGCCTCGCTGTATACACGGATGATAGGCTCGGTGTTCGACTTGCGCAGGTGAACCCACTTGTCGGGGAAATCAATCTTAACGCCGTCGATGTCAGTAATCTTCTCGTCCTTGAACATTTCCTTCACCTTCTCGAGGATTGCGTCGATGTCGGTAGACGGGGTGAGGTCGATGCGGTTCTTGGCAATCTGATAGCTTGGGAATGTAGCACGCAACTCGCTTGCTGTGCACTTCTTGTGAGCCAGTGAAGAGAGGAACAGAGCGATACCTACCAATGCGTCGCGGCCGTAGTGGCTCTCCGGATAGATAACACCACCGTTGCCCTCGCCGCCGATAACGGCGTGCTCTGCCTTCATCTTAGTGGTAACGTTGACCTCGCCTACTGCCGATGCTGTGTAAACGCCGCCGTGCTTCTCGGTTACGTCACGCAGGGCACGTGTAGAAGAGAGGTTGCTTACGGTGTTGCCCGGTGTGTGTGAGAGTACGTAGTCGGCTACGCTAACGAGTGTGTATTCCTCGCCAAACATCTCGCCGTTCTCGCATATGAAAGCCAGACGGTCAACGTCGGGGTCAACGACGATACCGAGGTCGTACTTGCCGCTCTTCATCTCGTCCATAATACCCTGAAGATTCTTCTCCAATGGTTCCGGGTTGTGGGCGAAGTCGCCGTTAGGAGTGCCGTTGAGTATTGTGAACTCTACGCCGAGAGCCTTAAGGAGTTCGGGCAAGATAACACCACCAACGCTGTTGATAGCGTCAACACATACCTTGAACTTGGCGTTCTTGATAGCCTCTACGTCAGCCAACTTGAGGTCGAGTACGCTCTGAATGTGGCGAGCGTCCATTGAGTCGTCGCATGTATAGTGGCCCAGATGGTCAACGTCGGCATAGTCGAAGTCTTCCTTCTCGGCAATTTCAAGAACCTCATTGCCGTTCTCCTTTGTCAGGAATTCGCCCTCGCTGTTGAGCAACTTCAGAGCGTTCCACTGACGTGGGTTGTGGCTTGCTGTTATGATGATACCGCCCATAGCGCCTGTCCAGCGTACAGCCAGTTCTGTAGTAGGAGTAGTAGCGAGGTCGATGTCGATAACATCAAGTCCCATACCCATAAGAGTACCGCACACGATGTTGCGCACCATGTCGCCTGAGATACGTGCGTCGCGTCCTACAACAATCTTGCCGCGACCCTCGGTCTTGGCATTGCGCTTCATGAATGTAGCGTAGGCGGTTGTAAACTTAACGATGTCGAGCGGATTGAGAGTGTCGCCCGTAGGTCCGCCGATAGTGCCGCGGATACCTGAAATTGACTTGATTAGTGTCATAGTAATGATGTTTTTTAATGATTGACTTTAGTCTTTAGTATGTTGGTGGCCGTTGTTGTGTGGCCGCCGATTCTGTTGTTATCGTCCCAACTGGTATGTTATCTCGTACATGCACGGATAGACATTCTGCGAGGCATTGCTTTGTCCCATTGAGTGCGGAACGATAAGTTTCACCTTGGCAATCTCGTCTGTTTCAGAAGCAGGAATGCCAAGCTTGATATAAGTAAGCGGAACGAGCCATCCCGAAGGTACGGCTGCTGAGCTGTATGTGTTGTACATCAGACTGCTTTCTTTGTCGAATGTGCCAGAGAATGTACCTGATGTATTCTTCACTGTCATTTTTTCTACTTCCCAAAGGTATGAGTAGATGTTGGAACATTGCAGTGTAGAGTCTGATTCGAGAATGTTGTACTCGTTGAATCGGCACAGCACTTTTTCTGTCTTGCCGCTTTCAAGCTTCTTGCCGCATCCCTCGCGTACTATCTGCATATATACTCCAGTGCCGTCAAACAATACCCACTCGTTCTTGTCAACGTTTGTGGTCTGGTTTTGCGCATTGAATACATCCTCAGATATGACATTTATCTTTTGGTTGGCAATGTATCGGTTTATAGCCGAGCGTTCCTTCTTTTTCATGTCGGCATAAGTTTCGCTGTCGCTACACGAAGCAAGAGCCACGATGGCTATGAGTGTGAGCGCTAAGAATTTTAACGTCTTCATCAATTGCTTTTTCTTTTTTTATTTGATTGTAATCACTAATTATCGTACAAAAGTACAAAAATTATATGTAATGTCACCTTGGGTTGACAATATTTCACGTTTTTTATTTCGTGAGCAGGTCTTTGTATTGCTCAAATGCCGTTCTTACTATGCGTTCGGCCTCGTCGAGTGAGCAGTTGAGTCGGCCACCGCTGGCGTTGAGATGTCCGCCTCCGTTGAAGAAGTCGGCTGCCATCTTGTTGCAGGGGAAGTCGTCTACCGAGCGCAGCGATACCCAGATGGTGTTGTCGCGACGGTCGTCCTCGCGCAGCGAAACCGACAGACGCATGCCTTTTATCTTCAATGGCTCGTTGACAAGACCCTCAGCATCGCCCTTGATGAAGTGAAAGTCGCGCATGTCGCGGCGCGAGATGGTGAAGTAAGAGGCGTGAATGTCGCCAAACACGTTCAGTTTCTGGCTCATCAGATAGCCGCGCAGACGTATTGCCCACGGGCTGAAGTTGTTGAATACGTTGCGGTATATCTTGTCCTTGTCGATGCCCTTGGTGAGCAGTAAGCTGACAATGTAGAATATCTCGGGGCGCGTAGAGTTGTAAGTAAAGCCGCCTGTATCGGTCATCATACCGCAATATATGCATACGGCACACTTGCGCGACATCTCTTCGAAGCCGCCCAACTGCCATATTATACGGAATACGAGTTCGGAAGTGCTCGACATATGCGGGTGAGATATGGTCAGGACGGTGTCCATATGAGGGTCGAGATGATGGTCGATCATAATCTTCTTGGCTGGCGACTGCTCCAAAGCGTCCTTCATATCGTCCACACGGTCGGTGCCGTTGAAGTCGAGACAGAATATAAGGTCGGCTGAGGCAAGCATCGTGTCGGCTTTGTCGGCAGCGTGCTTGTCATATCGTATGATGCGTTCGGAGCCTGGCAGCCATTGCAGAAAGTCGGGATAAGCGTCAGGCACAATGATTTCGGGGTCTTTGCCGAGTGTACGCAGATAGTCGGCCCATGCGAGCGACGATCCGATAGCGTCGCCGTCGGGCGACTTGTGACAACAAATAATAATGTGTTCGGCTGTGTTGATATATGCCTTGAGTGCTTCGGCTTCCGCCGCGGTTAATAATTCTATGCCCATTGTTATAATAAAGTATTGGCTGCAAAGTTACAAATTAAGTATGGTACAGCCAACTTTTTTTCGTTTTTGCAACTTTTTTTTGTAGCTTTGCGTCAAAAATCTGATTAATAATTAATATTTGGTATTATGATGACAGCAAAACGTATCTTTTCATTCATTGTCTTGGTGACGATGAGTGTTGCATGCATAGCATGCTATTCGAGCAAGGATCTGAAGGCAGACCGTTCTTTCGTGAAACGTGTAGTTAAGGTTGGCTATTTCTGCAAGATTGAGTCGTACACCTCGGCTGATATAAAGTATGTTCAAGGCAGGAGTTCGTCGGTGCGTATTGAGGGAACCAAGAGCCTGGTAGACAATCTTGACGTTAAGCAGAATGGCGAGACTCTTATTGTTACAACTAAAGGTCGTGGAATGAGAATAGTCGGTCCGGCGCGCCTCACCGTATATGTATCGTCGCCCGACATTACTTCTGTCTATCTGAAAGGATCGGGCAATTTTGAAGCGCAAAGCAATATTGACACTGACGCTCTCAATGTAGAACTCTCTGGTTCGGGTGATGTCGACCTGCGCAAGGTGTTGTGCGACAATATATCGTTGCGCTTGCGTGGCAGCGGTGATGTTGAAGCGCAGGCTGTAGACTGTGCTGTGGCAAACTTCGAACTGCTTGGCAGCGGCGACCTTGAGGTGAAGATGCTGAAGGCACGCAATGCAAATGCAGCACTCAGAGGCTCGGGCGATCTTGACGCTACGCTCAAAGGTGTAGCCGATGTGAAGGCTTCGTTGCAAGGCAGTGGCGACCTCGATCTTGACTTCATCAATTGTGGCAATGCCGATATTGACCTGCGCGGCAGTGGCGACGTAGAGTTGAAGGGAACGTTGCGCACGCTCAACACCTCAAAGAAAGGTTCGGGCGACATCGACCGTTCTCAGTTGCGTTTGGCACGATGATGCAACGACATAAAAACAAAAGAGGTTGGTGCAGGAAGCTACCAACCTCATAACTGTTGATTTCGTAAAAATCGAAATCATCAAAAAATGATACCGCAAATATATAGCTTATATTCGAACAAAACAAATATTTGTGGTTAAAAAGTGGATTATTTAACAAAATAAGCTAATTTTGCAAGTTGTTAAGCCTAAAATAATGGCAATGTCTGCATTGAACGCTGCGGACATTGCCATTATTTTAATGTATGTAAAATTGATTACGAATAATATTAATTCAGACTATTCTTAATTTTGTATGGGAAGAAACAAATATTCTGATTCCGAAATTCAGGGCATTGCCAAGCTACTGCGACTGAAGAACTGTGCCAACCGTGCCAAGCAGAAGGAGATTCGTCATAAGCTGCGTGTAGAGTATGAATTCAACATCTCCGATTTTAATGTGCCTGGACGTGCATTTGGCGAGCAGGAACTTTATGACGCCATACACCGTGGCGCCATACGCATACTCGACGACCAGACCATTGCCGACATGAAAGCCAAGCGGGCACGCGACCGTGAGCGCGACGAAGCAGCCCGGATGCAGGACGCTGTTGCCGCTGGCGAGCAGACCGATTGGCAGGAAGCCATGAAGCAGTGGCAGGACTGGGAGGCAAGCGAGATTAGCAAGATAGACAAGTAGTCTTTACAGCTTCACCTGAACCGCTGTCGGATAGATGCGGCAAGGGTCGCCGAATGTAGCCAGACTTTCTGCCATGTTCTGAAGGTTAGGCTTGAGTTTGCCTGCAAACACCTTACGGCCGTTGACCATCACCGTAACCTTGCGGTTCATGTCTACCAGATGCTCGTCGAGGAACACGGTGAACTGCAGGTCGCTGGCTTCCGAATAGTGGCGCTTTATCTTCATTTCGATGCTGTGCCAGTATGGGTCGGTCTGCAGAACCTCGTATGTCACGGTCTTCACTGTAATGTTTACGGTGTTGCCAGTGATGTCCATTGTGTATGTAGTGCGCGACATAGGGTCGAGAACGGGGCGCTTGTCGACACGCAGATTGTAGAATCCCTGACGATGACGTCCGTCTACATCAAAGTCCTCCCACATCATATGCTTGGGGTAGGGGTTGCGTGTGAACTTGCTCAGCCATGGTGTTGTAGGGCGATAGTCAATCTGATGGGCACAGTTGGGCACCAGTTCGATGCGGTGCTTGAACAGGTCGGGGTGCAGAGCCTGCAGACTGTCAAACGCCATTTTGGTATCAGTGGTGAATTGGTTGCGGAAGAACATCTGGTCGTACTCGCCAGTGAGGAACGAGAAACCGATGTTGGCGCAGTTTTCTACGGGAGCATTGCGCAGTGGTTCGCCACCTGCCATAGGTCCGGCAGCAGCCAGATAGTCGGCGTAATAAGAAGCAAGGCGCTGCGATCCGTATCCGCCCTCCGATATGCCGAACATATAAATACGGTTGGGATTGATTTCGCCCGATAGCATAGCCATGCGCAGCAGCTTCTCCCAAGCCCACTGTTTTGACTTCTGCCACCATCTGTAATAGTTTCCCTCGTTAGGGATTTGAGGTATGAAGTAGGCTGACGGCGAATCCTCAAACATCTGTGCGAGCTTCAATCCGGTTATCCATTCCTGTGCCTTCGGTCCCGAACCGTGCATATAGACGAACAGTGGCAGTCCGTCGGCAGGCACAGTCTCGCTGGCAGCCACCTTCTTACCATAATAATATGGCATAATGGCGTTGGGTTCAAGATTGGCTGGCAACTGCCATTTGCCGGTTTTGGCATCCGATAGGTTAGGCAGGTTCACCATTATGTTCTTGTCCTGTGCGTTGTTGGCACGCTTCCAAGCCTCCCAAAGCATAGTTCTCGACGATGCCACGTCAGCCGTCTTCACCTTGGCGTTGCAGTTGAGCTGCGCATCCTTTCCAGCCAGACGCTGACCAAAATAATTCTCAATGACCTTAGCTGTAGTACTGTTGTCGGTTTTGGCAGCAGCCGTTGTGTATGAGCCAAAACCCAAAGTGGCTGCAAGCAAAGCCACACTCCATGTCTTGAATACAGACTTTTTGTTGATTGTTTGTTTTACGAAAGGTTGCATATTTTTGTTTGTTGTTTCTTATTCGTCTGTAAAGGTAAATATTAATTTTCAATTCATCACGTGTATTCATATATAAATATACATTTTAATCTCAACAATTAATCTGTAAAACCACAACGTTGTCGATTTTTATTCGTAAATTTGCCATATATAACAATATGTAAACAATAAATATAGTTCCACTATGAGATATCTTGACCCTAAAGCCGACCTCACATTCAAGAAGATATTTGGTGAGCATAAGGATTTGCTCATCAGTCTGCTTAACGCCCTGCTGCCGTTGGCTGACGACGAGCAGATAGAGAGCGTTGAGTATCTGTCGCCTGAACTTGTGCCCGACACTTACGTAGGTAAGAACAGTATTGTTGACGTGAGATGTCGTGATGTAAAGAACAGGCAATTTATTGTAGAAATGCAGATGCTGTGGACAGAGGCGTTCAAACAGCGTGTGCTGTTTAATGCTTCCAAGGCTTTTGTGCGTCAACTTGACAAAAAGCGCAAGTATGAAATGTTACAGCCTGTCTATTCGCTCAATCTTGTCAACGAGACTTTCATGAAGGAATATCCGGATGAGTTTATCCATAACTACAATGTTGTGCACGAACTGCATAGCGACGAGATTATCGACGGACTTCATTTCACATTCGTGGAGCTGCCAAAATTCCAGGCTCATTCCATCAAAGAAAAGAAAATGGCTGTGCTGTGGCTTAGATTTCTGACAGAGATAGATGAGCATACAAAGGAAGTTCCGCAAGAACTGTTGGACAATCCCGCGACCTCTAAAGCACTAAAGGCTGTAGAAGAATCAGCAATGTCGAAAAATGAGCTTCTTGCCTACGACGACTTTTGGGACAAACTCGGTGCAGAACGCTTGCTTTTTGTCGATTCTAATAGGAGAAGCATGGAGGAGGGCAGAGCTGAAGGCAGAGCAGAAGGACGTGTTGAGATTGCCAGAAATTTATTAAATATGGGAATGTCAATTGACGACATTGCAAAAGCAACTGGTCTGCAGAAACAGGAAATTGAACGGTTGAAGCCAGTTGTATAAATAAAATGGGAAAGCCTCGAAAATAAAATGAGGGTGTGTCAAAACAAAATTGACACACCCTCATTGCTTTATGTATAGTCTTAGAGACAATAATCTCTTCAGCCTTTTTACTCTTTTACCTTTTTACTCTTTTACTTTTCTTAGAATTCACTTGTGAAGTGGAACTTGATGTGCTTGAAGTCCTGCTGAGCCATAGACAGCACATAGCCCGAGTCGGCAAGGAATACATCGCGTCCGTCGCGGTCCTTAGCCATATACTGATACTTGCGCTTCTTGAACTGCTCGAGTTCCTCGGCGTCGTCGCTCTCTATCCAGCAAGCCTTGTGCAGATGAACGGGTTCCCAACGACACTTGGCGTTATACTCGTTCTCCAGGCGATACTGTATCACTTCAAACTGCAACTGACCCACAGTACCGATAATCTTACGACCGTTAAACTGGTTGACAAACAGCTGTGCCACACCCTCGTCCATGAGCTGGTTGATACCCTTCTCAAGCTGCTTTGCCTTCATAGGGTCGTCGTTCTCGATATACTTGAACATCTCAGGCGAGAACGAAGGCAGTCCGCGGAAGTGAAGCTTCTCGCCCTCGGTAAGTGTGTCGCCAATCTTGAAGATGCCGTTGTCTGGCAAACCTACGATGTCGCCCGGCCATGCCTCGTCGATGGTGCTCTTGCGCTGAGCCATAAACTGGGTGGGCGAAGAGAAACGCAGAGTCTTACCCTGACGCACATGCAGATAGGGCTTGTTGCGCTCGAACTTGCCGCTGCACACCTTGCAGAAGGCGATACATGAGCGGTGGTTGGGGTCGATGTTGGCAGTAATCTTGAAGATGAAGCCCGTGAACTTCTGCTCCTCAGGCTCTACAGTGCGCTCCTCAGCCTTTGTTGGTCTTGGCGATGGAGCTATCTTGACAAAGCAGTTGAGCAGTTCCTGCACACCGAAGTTGTTCAATGCCGAACCGAAGAATACGGGAGCCACTTCTGCCGAACGATAAGTCTCAACGTCAAACTCGGGATATACGCCGTCAATCAGTTCTACGTCGTCGCGCAACTGCTTGGCATCCTGCTCGCCGATGTGCTCTTCAAGTTCGCTGGAGTTGATGTCAACCTCCACCTTTTCAGTCACGCGCTGCTTGTCGGGCTTGAAGAGGTCGAGCTTGTTCTCATAGATATTGTACACACCCTTGAACTTGGCACCTATATTGATAGGCCATGACAGCGGGCGTACACTAATCTGGAGTTCCTCCTCCAGTTCGTCGAGCAGATCGAACGGGTCGCGACCCTCGCGGTCCATCTTGTTGATGAATATGATAACCGGAGTGTTGCGCATGCGGCACACCTCCATCAGCTTACGTGTCTGAGTCTCCACACCCTTCGCACCGTCCACTACGATGATGGCAGAGTCGACAGCTGTAAGAGTGCGGTATGTGTCCTCGCAGAAGTCCTGGTGACCCGGGGTGTCAAGAATGTTGATTTTGTAGCCCTCGTAGTCGAACTCCATAACCGAAGTCGACACCGAGATACCACGCTGCTTCTCGATTTCCATCCAGTCGGATGTGGCCGACTTGCGTATCTTGTTGTTCTTTACTGCACCTGCCACCTGTATCTGGCCGCCAAAGAGAAGGAACTTCTCGGTGAGCGTAGTCTTACCTGCGTCAGGGTGTGATATGATGGCGAAAGTTCGCCTGCGTTCTATTTCCTGGTTCATAATATACGTTTTGGACTGCAAAGTTATACAAACTATTGCACATAAAAAACACGCTTGCCTGATTTTTTGACTTTTAAACCATATTTATTATGTATAATGGTGATGGTTCAGTTGGCAAACTACACCTCATCAACACCTCACCTTCTCAACTGGAGCGAGCTGCGCTTCGTTACTATATTTGCATTTCTGACCGCTCAAAACTGCGAGTTGAACGTGCGAGGAAATCTTTAGCTCAAAATTCGTGAGTTTTGAGCGTGCAGCGATTATTGTTTTAATACTCAACGTGTTGCGGTGTTTTAGAGCGTAGATGTGCAATTGCAAGCCATCAGAAAAGGCTCCTTTTCTTTTCTAAAGGGCAACTTTAGCCCTCCTCATAAGCCCTAATAGCATTGCAATAGTATTCGTTTTGCAATCTAAAAAGGGCTTCTTTGCACTCCAAAAGTAGTCCCTTTTGAGTGCAAAGAAGCCCAGAATGACTAAATATATGGCATCCGCCACTCCCGTTACATATAAAAAACGCTTCCGTAAACTCCAGAATCGAAATTCTGTTTGTAATACTTTTTTACTGCCAGTACGATATTTGCATACATTTCTTTATATATTATCCGTTGGCGGAATTGCGGAATATGCAGTTATGGAGATCGGAAGAGCGTCGTGTAG
>OQVT01002424.1_pt1 | contig 12021 bp, 12 predicted proteins | sample 1691561 | NCBI WGS metagenome assembly OQVT01 (sample SAMN03418260, study PRJEB22391) | human gut metagenome | biome: human-gut; feature: organic feature; material: feces | host: Homo sapiens | place: Tanzania | collected 2013-01 | reverse complement strand
TCCGGAAAATTATATCGAAGATCTCTCCGCCAAAGATTACGCAGAAATCTATACAAAGGTAAAAATTTCCAAAAAATACCTGGAATATCTCGACTCCCTGAAATCCGGTTCAAATTAAATCCATATTTCGATTATCATAAAAAGCAGAGAACCTCCTGCACCTTCCGGTATAGAAAGCCTCTGCTTTTTCAATTTAAATAATTATTTCTGATTGATATAATTCACAAGTCCCTCACAGTCGATGATCTTCTGCATGAACGGAGGGAATGCCTGTCCCTGGAACTTCTGTCCTGTTGTGACATCCGTGATCACGCCGGAATCAAAATCCACTTCCACCTCATCTCCTGCGGAGATCGCCTTTGCAGCCTCCGGGCACTCAATGATCGGGAGTCCGATATTGATGGAGTTACGATAGAAAATGCGGGCAAATGTCTCTGCGATCACGCAGCTGACACCGGCTGCCTTAATGGAGATCGGTGCATGCTCTCTGGAAGAACCGCATCCGAAATTCTTGTTGGCAACGATGATGTCACCAGCCTTCACATTCTTTACGAAATCCTTGTCAATATCCTCCATACAATGTGTTGCAAGTTCCTTCGGATCCGAAGAATTCAGATATCTTGCAGGAATAATTACGTCGGTATCAACGTTGTCACCATATTTAAAAACACTACCATGTGCTGCTTTCATATTAGCCTCCTTCTACACATCTATGCTATAAGCCAGAGCTTACATTACTTCGTCCGGTCCGGAAATCCTGCCTGTGATCGCACTTGCAGCAGCAACAGCCGGGCTTGCAAGATAAACCTCAGACTCAACATGTCCCATACGACCTACGAAGTTACGGTTGGTTGTGGATACACAGCGCTCGCCCTCTGCGAGTACACCCATATATCCGCCAAGGCACGGTCCACAGGTTGGTGTGCTGACGATTGCGCCGGCTTCGATAAATGTGCGGATCAGTCCCTCTTCCATCGCATCCAGATAAATCTGCTGGGTAGCCGGGATTACGATAACACGAAGTCCCTTGGCAACCTTCTTGCCCTCCAAAATCTTAGCGGCAATACGAAGATCATCCATACGACCGTTCGTGCAGGAACCGATCACTACCTGATCGATCTTCACATCTCCGACCTCATCAATCGTCTTCGTATTCTCCGGGAGATGTGGAAATGCGACGGTTGGCTTTAAGGTACTTAAATCAATCGTGTATTCCTCATCATACTCAGCATCTGCGTCTGCCTCATACTCTACGAACGGACGCTTTGAATGCTCCTTCATATATTCTCTTGTCAGATCATCCACCGGGAAAATACCGTTCTTACCGCCGGCTTCGATTGCCATATTTGCGATTGTAAAACGGTCATCCATTGTCAGATATTTGATGCCGTCACCGACAAATTCCATAGATTTATACAATGCGCCATCCACACCGATCATTCCGATAATATGTAAGATGACATCCTTACCGCTGATCCACTTTGCAGGCTTTCCGGTAATATTAAACTTGATTGCAGACGGAACCTTAAACCATGCCTTACCTGTTGCCATACCGGCAGCCATATCCGTGCTTCCGACACCGGTCGAGAAAGCGCCAAGCGCTCCGTAAGTACAGGTATGGGAATCTGCTCCGATAATCACATCTCCTGCCACTGTCAGTCCTTTCTCCGGAAGGAGTGCATGCTCGATTCCCATCTCTCCTACATCAAAGTAATTGCTGATCTCATTCCTGCATGCAAACTCTCTGACGCACTTACAGTGCTGAGCGGATTTAATATCCTTGTTTGGTGCAAAATGATCCATAACAAGTGCGATTTTATCTTTATGAAATACACCGTCAACATTCATCTTCTCAATCTCGTGAATGGCAACCGGTGATGTGATATCGTTGCCTAAGACCAGATCAAGATCTGCCTCAATCAGCTGCCCCGCGCTGACTGTTGATAATCCTGCATGCGCAGCCAGAATTTTCTGCGTCATTGTCATACCCATGGCTTTTTCCTCCTAATTTCAAAGCAATCCGAACGAGCGGATCACTCTCTAAATTTGATTATAGTTCTATATTTATCTGCATTCTAACATACATTGTTCCATAATTGAAATACATAATAAATATGTTTACCATAACTGTATTTCATGGTATAATCATAATTATCATATATAGAATTTTCCGGGAGGTATTCATGAATCAGAATCTGTCATCCTATTGGATTTTTTATACGGTTGCCAATGCAGGCAACATTTCCAAGGCAGCCAAGGAACTTTATATCAGCCAGCCGGCGATCAGCAAATCGATCCAAAAGCTGGAAGAGAATTTAGGCTGCAAGCTTTTTTCCCGAAGTTCACGAGGTGTCCTTCTCACCGATGAGGGCCAGATGCTTTACGGTCACGTGAAGGAAGCGTTTGAAACCCTCTCCCTCGGCGAAGACAAATTGAAGCGCTCCATCGAGCTTGGTGTAGGACATCTGCAGATTGGTGTGAGTTCCACACTCTGCAAGCATCTGCTCCTGCCCTACCTGAAAGAATTTATCCGGCGCAATCCGCACATCAGCATTTCAATCAGCTGTCAGTCCACAAACGAGACACTCCGTCTCCTTGACGATAACAAGATAGACATCGGTCTGATCGGCAAGCCGGAGAATCTGAAAAATATTAACTTCTTCTTTTTGGACAATATCAAAGATATCTTTGTTGCAAACCGCGATTATCTTGCAAACCTTAAGAAACGAGGTATCGCAGAGGAAGATGTGCTTAGCAATTCAACGCTTATGCTGCTTGATAAGAACAATATGACACGTCAGTATATCGATGATTACCTGCAGGAAAATCACATTACCGTTGCCGATTCCATCGATATTTCGGACATGGATCTTCTGATCGATTTTGCCAAGATCGGCGTCGGCGTGGCGTGCGTGATCAAAAGTTTTGTCGAGCAGGAACTGGAGGACGGAAGCCTCGTAGAAGTGCCGCTCGGGTTCCCGATCCACGACCGCGAAGTCGGATTTGCCTACAAGGAGAACGCAAACCCTTCTCCTTCTTTACAGAACTTTATTGACTTCTACCAGACATACAAACCGGAGGTACACGCATGAAAGAACAGATTCACACCATCCCGATCTCAGACGCAATCGCCAATGCAGGTGAATGCCCATTCTGCTACATGGAGCGCAAAACCGAGGAGCATATGATGGATTTCGTCCTCGGACACGGTGCTTCCTATATGGAAGCAGACATCCGTGACATGACGGATCGCGAAGGTTTCTGCCGCGCACATTTCAAGAAAATGTTCGATTATGGCAACTCACTGGGTAACGCATGGATCTTAAAAACACTCTACATGAGACATCTTGAAGAGATGGATAAGGAATTCAAGAATTTCAAGCCGGATTCGAGCGGTAAATCCTCACGCCTTTTCGGCAAAAATAAAGCGGGCGGCAACTCGATCGTTGACTGGATCAACAAACGGGAATCCACCTGCTTCATCTGCACCAGTGTAGAGAATACCTTTCTGGCATATATGAAAACGTTCTTTAAGATGTATAAGTCCGATGAAGAATTCCGCAAACAGATCGCAGATTCCAAGGGCTTTTGCATCGATCATTTCAAGGTACTCTGTGAAGGAGCCGATGAGATGCTCTCCGACAAGGAACGTGCCGATTTCTATCAGACGATGCTTCCGCTCATGCGTGAAAATATAAATCGTGTCTACGAGGATGTCGCATGGTTCGTCGAAAAGTACGACTACAAGAACCGCGATGCCGACTGGAAAAATTCAAAAGATGCGATTCAACGCGGCATGCAGAAGCTTCGCGGAAGCGATCCTTCTCTCCCACAATATGTATTAAAGAAATAACTCCAAAAGATAAAACGGAAAGTATCCTGTGTAATCCACAGATGCTTTCCGTTTTTTCTCTATTTTATAATCGTGTCTGCCCGCATTCGAACATGACATAAGTACCCCAGATCCATCAATACGACACACAAAATCATAAGTATCGCATATCCCACCAGATACCCCGGATCGCCCATCCAATGCGCCAGCCACACGAGCGGTGATCCCGCGGACGGCCGATTTACGAACATATAATTGACATCGTAGCGTTTATCAAAGAAATAGATCGGCACAACGACCGCAAACATGAAAAGTACAACGTGTCCGGCTTTCTTTACATCCGGAACGATCTTGTGCGACCATAACATCAGAAACACATACAGAAGGATTCCCATATGAAACAGAAACGCCTCGACCGACAGGAAGTGGATCGCAGGATAAAAGTTCCAGTTTGGGAAAAGGAGTGCCAGCACCGCTCCCGGAAGGCATAGACTGTACAGCACCTGTCCCAGCCACTCCCACTGTGTGATGCAGTGAATGCCGCACAGGATTCCAGCCATGCTGCACAGATGAAGCGGCAGCTCATAGAGAAAGTTTTCATGAAGCACTGCGATATAGATGACGCGAATCACGATCCAGACACTCATCGACGCAGCTGTCACGATCTCAATTTTTCGTTGCGTCCGTTTGTCTGCCCTGCGATACCATCGCATAACGAGATATATTCCTGCGAAAATGACAGCCAGCCAGATAAAATGCCCCACCCGAAACATTCCGAATCCAATGCCACGCTGCAAAGTCGTCTCATAGGTAAAAAATTCATCCAGATGAAAACGCTCCATTTATACTGCCTCCCGCAAAAAACTTACTCTTCTATTATACTCTCCCTTTGCAATATAAATATTCTTGTTTTTCTTATTGATCTACTTTTAGTTTCCCCAGACTTCCTCTGCGATCTCTTTCACAAGCTTCAGTTTTGCCCACTGCTGTTCCTCGGTCAGCTTGTTTCCGATCTCACAGGAAGCAAATCCACACTGCGGACTTAAATATAAGCGGTCGAGCGGAACATATTTTTCTGCCTCATGGATACGCTCGATGATAGCCTTCTTGCTCTCCAACACAGATGACTTTGTCGTCACAAGACCAAGTACGATCTTTTTATTGTCGGATACTTTGGCAAGTGGTGCGAACCCGCCGGATCTTTCATCATCAAACTCCAGATAATAACCTGCCGCATTCTCCTCGCCAAACAATACATCCGCTACCGCATCGTACGCACCGCTGCTCGCATATGTCGAATGGAAATTTCCGCGGCATACATGGGTTGTAACCGTAACACCTTCCGGTGCATTGGCGATCACACGGTTGTTGATCTCCTTGTAGGTCTGCTGGATTTCTTTCAATCCCTCAACCGTTGTTCCGTAAGAAAGCGGTGCGGTTTTGTCCGCAAGCATCCCCCATGTACAATCGTCAAGCTGCACATTGCGGCAACCGGCCTCATACAGATCATCAATAACCTTCTTGTATGCCGCAACCAGATCATCGATCAGCTCGGCATCATTGTCATAATACTTTTCGGTCGCTTCCCTGTTAAAAGGCATGGTAAACTGTGCCAGAACCTGTGCCGGTGCCGGAATCGTCTGCTTCGCGACTGTATTCTCATCTTCGAACTGTTTTACAAAACGAAAATGCTCCACAAACGGATGCTCCTTGCTTAAGCCAATCTTTCCGACAAGGTAAGTATCATCGATCATCGCAGCCTCGCCGTGGAACGGAAGTCCTGTCTTGGTCGGCACATGTCCGACACCGTCGAGTCCCCACATAAAGTCAAGATGCCATGTTGCACGACGAAACTCACCGTCTGTGATCACATGGTATCCCAGAGACTTCACCTTCTGGATCAGATCCGTGATCGCTTGATCCTCCACTTTCTTCAACTGTGCGTATGTAATCGCACCCTCGTCAAACTTACGTCTCGCCTGCTTTAAATTTTCCGGGCGAAGAAAACTTCCCACATAATCATATCGAAACGGAATCTGTAAATTGCTCATAAAAATGTCCTCCTGTCTTTTTCGTGTATGTTTTGACCTGAGGACATTCTAGCATCCTATATTCAATTGATAAAATACTTATATTTTTGCGTTATCCATAGTTTCAGACTATAGATACATGTTTCCGCAACGCTTCCATGTAATACAAAGCATATCGGCTCAAAAGCAGATTTTTCTTTTTTACCACACCGATTCTCATATGGCAGTCCATCGCAAGTGGTCTTGCGATAATGCTCGATCCGTTTAATTTCTCATCGATCACACCGGAGCTTACCGTAAATCCGTTCAGTCCGATCACCAGATTAAAAAGCGTTGCACGGTCTCTTACCTGAATGTTCTTCGGAAAATCAAGCATGCTGATAAACTCTTCCGAAAAATAGAACGAATTGCGCTCGCCCTGCTCAAACACAAGATACGGATACGGCATTAAATCTTCAAGTGTGATCAGATCTTTCGCTGCAAGCGGATGATCCTTACATAAAAACACATGCGGATCTGCGACAAACAATTCCTCGAATTCAAGCTCATTCTTTTTGATCAGCTTGGTAAAAACTTCTTCATTGTGCTCCGAGAGATAGAGGATTCCGATCTCACTCTTCCCCTGCGCCACATCGTCAATGATTTCTCCGGTCTGCGTCTCCCTTAAAATAAAACTGTACTTGTCCGCATCAAATGCATTCACCACATCGACAAACGCGTTGACCGCAAACGAATAGTGCTGACAGGACACGCTGAACTTCGGATCACGCTTCTCGGCAACCCCGAAGTGTTCCTTCATAATGTCTGCCTGTTCGAGAAGCATCCTCGCAAACGACAAAAGTTCCTCTCCGTCCCTTGTCACTGTTACGCCTTTCTTCGTCCGGTTGAACGCGGTAACACCCATCTCTTTCTCAAGATTGCGGATCGCCGTACTCAGACTCGGCTGCGAGATATAGAGTTGTTCGGCTGCATCCGTGATATTACCGCACTCCGCAACCTTGACCAGATATGTCAGCTGTTGTAATGTCATATTTCTCCACCAATCTTACTTTCATTCCATATACCAGAAACCACAATGGAATACCACAAGCATCTGCATGAGATTGTCTACACACTGTGTCGACAAAGGCACAGGATCTCTCCTGTGCCTATCATCTCATTACTTTTCTATCTCATGAATAAACAATCCGCTTCGAAGCTTCGGCTCAAACCAGGTTGACTTCGGTGGCATCAGTCTCTTCGCATCTGCCACTGCAAAAAGCTCCTGTATCGAGGTCGGATACATTGCAAATGCAACGACCGAATCCGTATGACAACGTCTCTCAAGCTCCGTCAGTCCACGGATACCTCCGACAAAATCAATACGCTTATCCGTCTTCGGATCACCGATTCCAAGTACCGGTGAAAGAAGAAGATTCTGCAGTACCGATACATCCAGTCCCTCAACCGGGTCATTTGGAATATCGGAAGGCTTCATGCTGCAACGATACCATTTGTCACCGATAAACATTGCAAAATCGCCTTTTTTCGTTGGGCGGACTTCATTCTCCGGAAGTGCGTCTCCGATCGTTCCGCCAATCTGTGCGACCATAAACAGTTCATTCATCTTTGCAAGGAACTGCTCCCCAGTCATTCCGTTTAGGTCTTTGACAACACGGTTATAATCCATAATCATCAGTTCCTCGTCCGGGAACAATACGGAAAGGAAATAGTTAAACTCTTCGGTTCCATCATAATCCGGATGCTCTTCTCTGCGCTTAAATCCGACTTTTACCGCGGAAGCCGCACGATGATGACCGTCCGCAATATAGATGTCATCAATCCCAGCAAAAGCATTCTCGATTGCCGCGATCTGTGCAGCATCGCCGATTTTAAAGACTCTGTGACGGATGCCGTCATCCGCAACAAAATCATACAGCGCCGGTGTCTGCTTTACAGAAGCTACCACATCACCGATCACCTTATTGTAACGGTACGCAAGAAAGATCGGTCCGGTCTGTGCGCTACAGGTATCCACATGATGGATACGGTCCGCTTCCTTATCGGCACGTGTATTCTCATGCTTTTTGATTACATTGTTGGCATAATCATCGATTGATGCGCAGGCAACGATTCCGGTCTGTACTCTGCCGTCCATCGTCAGTTCATACACATAATACACTTTCTGTGTATCACGGACAAAGGAACCGTTATCGATCCATGCATCCAGCATCTCATGCGCCTTTGCATAGACACGCTCATCATACGTATCGACATCATCGCCAAACTGTGTCTCCGCACGGTCGATTGCAAGAAACGACTGCGGATTTGCGGTAACGACGGCCTTCGCCTCCGCACGATTATAGACATCATACGGAAGTGCTGCGATCTTATCTACTTTATCTTCTGCCGGTCTGACACAGATAAATGGTTTTATATTAGCCATAAATTGTTTTCTCCAAATGTACTCTTATTTTACTACACGGACCCGAAGTACACCGTCAATTGCACGAAGCTTGGCAACCACTTCATCGGTAACCGGAGAGTCAAGGTCAAGAAGTGCGTATGCATAATCGCCTTTTGCCTTATTCGTCATATCGGATACATTGATGTCAGCTTCTCCAAGAATGGTCGTATACTGTGCGATCATACCCTTGACATTCTTATGAAGAATACCGATACGTCCGGCAGTCAGGCATGCACCCATATTGCAATCCGGATAGTTTACAGAATGTGTGATGTTACCATTCTCAAGGTAATCACGGATCTCACGAACTGCCATAATCGCACAATTATCCTCTGACTCGGCAGTTGATGCTCCAAGGTGAGGCGTTACGATACATCCCTTTGCGCCAACGGTTGTTGTGTTCGGGAAATCAGATACATATTTCTTAATCTTTCCTGCAGCGAGAGCGTCAACCATAGCTTCCTCATCAACAAGAAGATCTCTTGCGAAGTTAAGTACGATCGCTGTCGGCTTCATCATAGCGATAGCCTTGGCATCGATCATCTTTCTGGTAGAATCAAGAAGCGGTACATGAATGGTGATGAAATCACACTCTTTGTAGATATCCTCTACATTGCTGATATGCTTCACGCTTCTGGATAAGTTCCAGGCTGCATTAACCGAAATATATGGATCATATCCGTATACTTCCATTCCCATATGGGTTGCTGCATTTGCAACGAGTACACCGATGGCTCCGAGTCCGATGACTCCAAGCTTCTTACCTGAAATCTCAGTTCCTGCAAAGTTCTTCTTCTGCTTCTCGGCTGTCTTTGCAATGTTTTCATCGTTCTGGTTGTCTAAGCACCAGCCGATTCCGCCGACGATATCTCTTGCTGCGTAAAGCATTCCTGCAAACACCAGCTCCTTAACACCATTGGCATTGGCACCCGGTGTATTAAATACAACGATACCCTGATCTGCGCATTTATCCAGCGGAATATTATTAACGCCTGCGCCTGCACGGGCTACTGCAAGTAAATTCTCCGGCAGCTCTAAGTCATGCATTGCTGCACTTCTGACAAGGGCTGCGTCTGCACCTGCAAGATCGTCAACCTTTTTATAATCTTCTGAAAACAGATCCAAGCCGACTCCGGCAATTGGATTTAAACAAGTATAATTAAACATTATGCATTCTCCTCTTCAAACTTCTTCATGAAAGCAACCAGCTTCTCAACACCTTCCTTAGGCATAGCATTGTAGATAGAAGCTCTCATTCCACCAACGGTACGATGTCCCTTTAAGTTTACAAATCCAGCCTCAGTTGCCTCTTTGACAAACTTTGCATCAAGATCCTTATCACCGGTTACAAATGGAACATTCATCAGGGAACGATCCTCTTTTCTTACGGTTCCCCTGAACATCTTACTCTGGTCAAGGAAATCATAAAGGATCTGTGCCTTCTCGATGTTACGTTTCTGCATCTCCTCAAGTCCACCCATCTTCTTGAGCCACTTGAATACTTTACCGCAGATATAGATACCGTAGCAAGGCGGTGTATTGTATAAGCTGTCATTGTCTGCCTGTGTCTTCCACTTGAGCATGGTAGGTGTTCCAGGAAGGACATCATCTGTGATCAGATCCTCACGTGCGATCACGATAACCACACCAGCCGGTCCGACATTCTTCTGTACGCCACCATAGATGACACCATACTTGGCTACATCAACAGGCTCTGATAAGAAGCAGGAGGAAACGTCTGCAACCAACGTCTTACCCTTCGTATTTGGAAGTGTCTTATACTTGGTTCCGTAAATCGTATTGTTCTCACAGATATATACATAATCAAGATCATCCGGGATGTCTAAATCTGAGCAGTCCGGGATATAAGAGAATGTCTCATCAGCGGATGATGCAAGCTCAATTGCCTCACCGTACATCTTAGCTTCCTGAAAAGCCTTCTTTGCCCACTGTCCGGTAACGATATATCCGGCTTTCTTGTTCTTCATCAGGTTCATCGGAACTGCTGCGAACTGCTGCGAAGCACCACCCTGTAAGAACATTACCTTGTAGTTATCCGGAATATTCATTAACTCTCTTAAGTCTTTCTCTGCATCCTTAATGATATCGTCGAACACCTTGGATCTATGGCTCATCTCCATAACGGACATTCCACATCCCTTATAATCCAACATTTCATCTGCTGCTTCCTGCAGTACCTCCTCCGGCAATACAGCCGGTCCTGCTGAGAAATTATAAACTCTGCTCATTTCAAACTTCCTCCTAAATCTTTATTTGTATCATATAATATCACCATACGCCAGCATGATGACATACATCAACATCAGCCTATTTATATAAACAATTACGATTTCTCCGTTCTTCGAACTCTCGAAATCGCAGCGGGGGATAAAAATATTTACGTCGCGCTCAGAGAGCAGAAGCCGCTTGACGGATATATTTATAAAACCGATTACGAAAACGTGGACCTCATTCCGTCATCCACGCTGATGAGTTCGATAGAGTTCGATCTTTTCGGCAAATGGCAGAGGGAATTGATTCTTAAAAAACTTCTGCGCCCGGTTATCGAAAGCGGGGTTTACGATTACGTTCTTATCGACGCGCCGCCAACGCTCGGGTGCTGGGTTATGAACGTGCTTTGCGCGTCCGATAAACTCATTCTGCCCGTCGAGGCAAGCCCGTGGGGGCTTTTCGGACTGGCGAATATGTTCGATTTCGTCGGACAGGTGAAGGAAATTTCGCCGTCGCTCGAACTTGCGGGCATTGTTGTTACGAAGGTTGATTCGAGAAAGAATTATTTCAAGCAGACGATGGAAACGCTCAGGGATACGAAAGGTATAAACGTTTTTGATACGGTCATTCATCTCGACAGTTCCGTGGAATGGGCGCAGGATAACAGCAAACCCGTCGGCGCGTTCAAACGCAGCGCGAGGAGCGCGACCGAATACGGAGCGCTTGCCGACGAACTGATTGAAAAATTATAACGCAAGGACTTAAGCAAGGATTTAATTCGTCGTCACCGAATGACGAAAATTATAAATATCGGGAGGAAACGATTATGTCTATAGGTAAAGATAGTGTAAAAAGGGCTGCTGCAACTAAAAAAACGGCTAAGCACGCAGAAAAAAAAGCTGAAACCACAATTGCGGAAGTTGCCGTGGCGGATATTTCTTACAGATCCGGCAAGGCTTGCCCCGCGCTTGCGGAGTCGATTAAGGGAAACGGCGTTATTTTGCCGGTTATTCTGGTTAAGGACGGCGAATCGCTTAAAGTTGTCGACGGAGCGAAAAGGCTCAACGCTTTGAAAGAACTCGGCGTGACTTCGGTTAAAGCCGTAATCCTCGGCGACGACGCGAAAAAAGTGAAAGCCGAACTTAAAAAATGCGGACGGGCGGCCGACTGCGCTACCGAATGTTCCGGAAAACCCGTCGAAAAAACCGTCGGGAAGTCCGTCGAAAAAGCCGTCGGAACGCAAAGCGTGACCGACGTAAAAGAAGAAAAATTCAATCTCGTAAAGAGATTGGACGAGGACGATTTCCCCGTTTATCTTCTTTGATTTGTTTTGGATAATCACAGGTACTCGGGTTTAAACGTAATCGCTTGAAAATCGCTTGCGAATCGCCTGCGGCTAAGGCGGCGATTTGCTTTAATTGAACGGTAAAACACCCGATAATCGGCTTATAGCCTTACATTTAACGTTGATTTACTTATGA
>OQVT01002422.1_pt1 | contig 12025 bp, 10 predicted proteins | sample 1691561 | NCBI WGS metagenome assembly OQVT01 (sample SAMN03418260, study PRJEB22391) | human gut metagenome | biome: human-gut; feature: organic feature; material: feces | host: Homo sapiens | place: Tanzania | collected 2013-01 | reverse complement strand
CGAACGTTGAATTCAACTCACGGATTTTTTCATCAATCTGTCCGCTCAGGGAAATCATTTTTTGATAACGCTGGCCAATCGACTCAACCTTAGACTTCTGGCTGTCGAATTCGTCAACCTGCCTGTCAACGTCGTTTTTCAAATTCAAGACATGATTGTATTCTTTGCTCAAATCGTCCGCAACATCCTTAAAACCTTCAAGCCGGTCAAAATCAGCGGACAGCGCCGCGATTTTCTCATCAAGCGCCTTCTGCATCTGCTCCGCCTTTTCATAAACAGAAATCTGGGCCTTTACAGAATCCATCTCCTTTTTAAGCTCGCTCATCTGCGTCTGCATTTCGCTTGAATAATTCTGCAGCCTGAACGCAAGCTCCGACTGATGGACGCGGTCTTTGTCCACTGTTTCCTGAACCTTGTCATTAAATTCCTGGATTCGCTTTGCCGTATCGGCAATCTTGGAATTCATCTGCTCTTCCGCCTGATTTATCATTACATCGTAATTTTTTTCAAGCTGCGCGGAAATTGCCTTTGAACGCTTTTCAAATTCATCAAGCGATGAATCCGCACGCCCGGAAAGTTCTGTGATTTTCTTTTCAGACTGGTCATAAACCTGCTGATATTCTGTTTCAATGTAATTTTTCGCATCCTGAATTTTTTGAGCCGCCTGTTCCCGCAGGCTTTCAATCTCGCTTTTAAAAAGTGAGCTGGAATCATCAAGCTGCGACTTTAACTGCGCCTTCCACGTTTTAAATTCCGCAAGCGCCGAATCAATTGTGGAAACACTTATCTCCTGCTTGCCGTTTGCCGCTTCTTCAAAAGCCTTAAGCTCGTCCAGCATCTGTGCCTGAAGTTTTTCCAGCTGCTCGCCAATATTTTTCTGCGAACGGCCGATTGCATTTTTCAGGGCTTCGTCAGAAGACTCGTCAACCTTCGCGACTTTTGCCTGCATTTCCGAAGCAAAACTGTTCAAAAGACTTTTTATCTCGTTGATGTGCTCCGCCGCATCCGACTCAGATTTTTTAATTCCAAGCGCAAGACGCTCAGCCTGCTCGTCGCTCTTTGCCTGGATTGCGGCAATTTTTTCCTGAAGATTCTTGTTGTAATCAGATTCAATGTTCCTGCGCTCGTTTTCATATTCATTCGTAAAGGCGGTAATTTTTCCGTCAAAACTGTTCTTCCATGTCGCCAGATCGTCGTTTATCTTGTCACCGCGGGTCTTAAGGTCTCGGTCAAAACTTGCCTCAAAGCCTTCCAGCCGCTCAGTAACATTTCCAATCGCAGTTTTCTTCAGCTCCTCGATTTTTTCTTCAAGAGTCTGAATGTCATTTTCAAGCTTTTCGTTGTGCTCGCTAACCGACTGCGCAAAAAGGCTCTGCTTCTGCTCCTGATTTTCAGCAAATGAATCAAAAGTCCTTAATGTCTTTTTGCTTACTTCTTCCATCGCAGTCTTCAGGCTGTTTTCAAGGACATCAATTTGTCCGCCGATTCCTTCCAGCTTAGAAAGCCTGTATTCCATATCCTTTTTATACGAAGAAAGCTGCCTGTCAACATCCGACAGCGCCGCCGCCTGTTGTTTTTCGCACATCTGCTCAATTTTTGAGCCGGATTCCTTAAGAGAAACATTGAGCTCTTCAATTTTCGCATTCGCCTCTTCCTTGAATTTGCAGACCTGCGCATCAATAGCCTGGATTTTTTCGTTCAACTGCGGCTCGACTTCGCCGGCTTTTTCAAGGGCAAGCGCACATTCTTCTTTTACGTGCCTGATTGTATTTTCCGCATTCTGAACCGACTCCTCAACGTTTCCGCTGATTTCCTGCAATGTATTTGCCAGCTGGTTCTTGACAGTCTCAATTTTCTGGTCGATTTTAGAATTGTAGCCGTCGATGTTTTCTTCAGCCTGTCTTGCAGTATAAACTCAGCGTTCTCATATTCAGGTCTCCATTTCTTGAAAGCCTCCAGATCGAGCACGTCAGCGTTCACGATGTTCACGTCAACGTGTATCGGAGTAGTCTCATATTGGTCTTTCAGTCCGAGGCTAACGAACACCGGTGCCTTGGAGTGGTCGTCGCTGTTTATGCGGTATACGAAGTTAGAGCGTCCCTGTATCATTCCCTGGTTCACGAGTTTCTGATATGGCTCCTCTTTGCAAGAGCATCCGTAGTCATACAGGAACTTGTTCCAGAAGCGCGAGTAGATGAGGTGTCCTGTGGCATGCTCCGTACCTCCCACGTAGAGGTCCACGTTCTGCCAGTATTCGTCCACATCCTTTGCCACGAGTGCCTTGTCGTTGTGTGGGTCCATATATCTCAGGTAGTAAGCCGACGAACCTGCGAATCCCGGCATGGTGTTCAGCTCCAGCGGGAAAATCGTGGTGTCGTTGATGAGCGACTTGTCCACCACTTCGTTCTTCTCCGTGTCCCAAGCCCATTTCCTGGCGTGTCCCAATGGCGGCTCGCCTGTTTCCGTAGGCTTATACTGGTCCACTTCAGGCAGTTCCACAGGCAGACACTCTTCCGGCACCATGTATGGCATACCGTCCTTGTAGTATACGGGGAATGGCTCACCCCAGTATCTCTGTCGTGAGAATATGGCGTCGCGCAGGCGGTAGTTCACCTTCACCTTTCCGATGCCATTCTCCGTAACGTATTTCTTTGTCGTTGCGATAGCCTCCTTCACGCTCAGTCCGTTGAGCGAGAATCCGGCGATGGCGTTCTTTGCCGTTGGTGCCGGTGAGTTGCACACCGTTCCCTCTTTGGCGTCGAAGCTCTCCTTGCTAACGTCGGCACCCTCGATGAGCGGGATTATAGGCAGGTTGAAATGCTTGGCGAATGCGTAGTCGCGTGAGTCGTGGGCAGGCACAGCCATGATGGCTCCCGTACCGTATCCTGCGAGCACGTATTCAGAAATCCATACAGGGATGTTCTCGCCCGTGAACGGGTTCACGGCATAAGAGCCTGAGAACACTCCCGTAACCTTGTGGTTTGCCATGCGGTCGAGCTCTGTGCGCTTCTTCACGTAGGCGAGATATTCGTCCACCTCAGCCTTCTGTTCGCTTGTGGTGAGTTTCTCCACGAGTTCGCTCTCAGGCGCCAGCACCATGAATGTCACTCCGAAGATAGTGTCGGCACGTGTTGTGAAGATGGTGAAGTCCCAGTCCTGTCCGGCCACTTTGAAGTTCATCTCCGTTCCCTCCGAGCGTCCTATCCAGTTGCGCTGGGTCTCCTTGATGCTGTCAGTCCAGTCCACCTGGTCCAGTCCGTCGAGCAGTCTCTGTGAGTAAGCGCTGACGCGCAGACACCACTGGCGCATCTTCTTCTGCACCACGGGGAATCCTCCGCGTTCCGACACTCCGTCCACCACCTCGTCGTTGGCGAGCACCGTGCCGAGACCGGCACACCAGTTCACCATAGTCTCTCCGATGTATGCTATGCGGTAGTTCATGAGCACCTGCTGCTGCTCCTTCTCCGTCATCTGCTTCCATTCCTCGGCGGTGAATGTCAGTTCCTCGCTCTTTGCCACGTTCTCTGCCGCCTCGCTGCCTTTCTCTTCAAACATCTTCACCAGCTCTTCGATAGGCATTGCCTTCTGGCATTTCTGGCAGTAGAATGATTTGAACATTTTCTGGAATGCCCACTGTGTCCACTTGTAGTATTTCGGGTCGCATGTGCGCACCTCTCTGTCCCAGTCGAACGAGAATCCTATTTTGTCGAGCTGTTCTCTGTATCTTGCGATGTTTGTCTCTGTTGTCACTGCCGGATGCTGTCCTGTCTGTATGGCATACTGCTCCGCCGGCAGTCCGTAAGCGTCGTATCCCATTGGGTTGAGCACGTTGAATCCGTTCTGTCTCTTGTATCTTGCGTAGATGTCAGAGGCGATATATCCCAACGGGTGTCCCACATGGAGTCCTGCTCCCGAAGGATAAGGAAACATGTTGAGCACGTAGAATTTCTTTTTCTCCTTGTCTTCCACGACTTTATAGGTCTTGTCTTCCACCCACTTCTGTCGCCATTTCTTTTCGATTTCGTTGAAGTTATACTCCATTGTGTTATATGTGTTTTATTGTTTTTCGTGAATAAAAATTGTATTTATATGTTGAATTCAATCTGCAAAGATAGTCATTATATTCTGTATATACAAGTTTTGATATTTTTTTGTTCAAGTTCGTCATGTCTTTGACATTCAGTATTATGTATTCCCTGTCGGGTGTGATGTCGTTAATAGCTTCAATTGCATTTTTACCGGCAAGTCCTAACGTCTGGTTTTCGTCAATGCAATGAAATACCCGCAAGTGTAATGAAAAGGCGTCATAAAATTGTGTGTAAGCAAATAAATAGTTATATTTGCAAAGTGATTACGCAAAATGCGTTACGCAAAATGCGTAATGATAATAAAACGTTGGTTATGAGAAAGATAGACAATCCTTTTTTGTTGTATGGATACGAAGGATTAGAGTATATCTTTCAGACAAAGGATATATCGTGTACGACCGCTTCTTCGGAGTCTGGCTCAGAGGATTATGATCAGGCATACCATGCGCAGGCAGAAATGAAACATCCCTTTTTACACTCGTGGAATGCAAAATTTAATGAAATATATGCCTGCGGCAAACAGTTTTCTCGAAATTATGCGTCCGTTGAGTGTAAAATTCTTATATTTGCAGATTGATAGTAAAAACAGAAGACCGGCAGACGGGCATTCGGGTTGACGAGGAAACGAGTTGACACGGATATTTTCATTTGTCCGAACAGTCGCTGTTTGCAAGCTCTGCCCTCCCCCATTGCCGGATGCCAATTCCGGAATAAGGGGCAGGGTAATAATGTTTTTTCAGAAAACAATAAAAGAATAAATATAAAACTAAGACATGGCACTAAAATGTGGTATCGTTGGACTCCCTAACGTGGGAAAGTCCACTCTTTTCAACTGCCTATCAAGCGCTAAGGCACAGGCGGCAAACTTCCCTTTCTGTACTATAGAACCTAACGTCGGTGTTATCACCGTGCCCGACGAGCGACTCACAAAACTCGCCGAGATAGTACACCCCGGACGCATCGTGCCGGCAACCTGCGAAATAGTAGACATCGCCGGACTCGTGAAGGGAGCGAGCAAGGGCGAAGGACTCGGAAACAAATTCCTCGGAAACATCCGTGAGACCGACGCCATCATCCACGTGCTGCGCTGCTTCGACGACGACAACATCACACACGTGGACGGAACGATAGACCCTGTGCGCGACAAGGAAATAATCGACACCGAGCTGCAGCTCAAAGACCTGGAGACCATAGAGGCGCGACTGGGCAAGCAGCAGAAAGTGGCACAGGCAGGAAACAAAGACGCCAAGGTGGAAGTGGGTGTGCTCGAGGCTTACAAGGCAGCCCTGGAGCAGGGAAAGAACGCACGCACCGTGGAATTCGACTCTAAGGAAGAACAGGAGGCAGCCCGCAACCTCTTCCTGCTCACCGCAAAGCCTGTGCTCTACGTATGCAACGTTGACGAGACTGCCGCCAAGACAGGCAACGAATACTCCAAGCGCATCGAAGATATCGCCAAGGAAGAAGGAGCGGAGACTCTCGTGATAGCCGGAAAGACAGAGGAAGACATCGCCGGACTGGAGACATACGAAGACAAGAAGATGTTCCTCGACGAGCTCGGACTGGAAGAGAGCGGCGTGAACCGACTCATCAAGAAAGCCTACTCGCTGCTCAACCTCGAGACTTTCATCACCGCCGGAGAGATGGAGGTAAAGGCATGGACATACCACAAGGGATGGAAGGCACCACAGTGTGCAGGAGTGATACACACCGACTTCGAGAAAGGTTTCATCCGTGCAGAGGTGATAAAATATGCCGACTATATCCAGTATGGATCAGAGGCAGCCGTGAGAGAAGCCGGAAAGCTCGGCATCGAAGGCAAGGAGTATGTGGTGCAGGATGGCGACATCATGCATTTCAGATTCAACGTGTAGACGCCCCGTCAACTTGTCAACTTGTCAACTCGTCAACTCGTAGCATGTCAACGACATGTGAATAAAAAATAGAAAATGCTTTTCATTGACTGGAACCCAAGCATAGAGGCCTTCAGAATAGGCTCCTTCGCCATGCGCTGGTATGCCCTGTGCTGGCTGATAGGACTTCTGGCGGCATACTTCATAGTGAGGCGCCTGTATATACAGCAGAAAATCAAGGAGACGCTCTTCGAACCGCTCTTCATATACTGCTTCCTCGGAATACTCATCGGCGCACGACTCGGACACTGTCTGTTTTATGAACCGGACTATTTCCTCTCCTCAGGCCAGCACATTGTGGAGATGTTGATACCCATACGCTTCCTGCCTGACGGAGGATGGCGCTTTACGGGATATGCCGGACTGGCAAGCCACGGCGGAACGATAGGACTCATCATCACGCTGCTGCTATACGTCAGGAAGACTAAGCTGAACCTATGGACGGTGCTCGACAACATCGCCATAGCAACGCCTATAACGGCGTGCTTCATAAGGCTTGGCAACCTGATGAACTCGGAGATAATAGGAAAAGTGACCGATGTGCCATGGGCATTCGTGTTCCAGCAGGTGGACATGCAGCCAAGACACCCGGGGCAGCTGTATGAGGCTATAGCCTATGCGCTGCTGTTCGTCATCGGACTGTATTTCTACAGAAAATCGCCGCAGAAAGTGGGCACGGGATTCTTCTTCGGACTCTGTCTCACATATATCTTCACGGCACGCTTCTTCATAGAATACACCAAGGAGGTGCAGGAGGCTTTCGAGGCATCTCTCCCACTCGACATGGGACAGCTGCTGTCGATACCGTTTGTCGTAATCGGCATATTGTGTATGAAAGGCGGGAAATGGATGACATGGCTGGCACAGAAAGTTTGATCCCCAACACCAGATAACCCTTTGGGCTGTACAGTCTGGCAAGACATGCTGCCACTATTATTAATCTAAAAAAAAACAATTATGAAAACAAAAGGCATTATTCTGGGAGCTTTGGCCACATTGGCCATGTTCTCTTGCAGCGGAAACAAGGCTACTGCCAGTGAGCAGTTGCAGACAGAAAAGGCTGTCGTCAATGAGCAGTTGCAGACAGACTCTGTGGTATACAACCATAGCGACAAGAGGATGGAGATAAGAATAGTCTTCGACTACCCCACTGCCGGCAATCAGTATCTCAAAAACTCCATTGCCGAATATATCAGTGAGCAGCTCGGAGCCACTTATATGGGATCGCTCGGAAACAAGGATTCGCTGTTGCAGCATTATGTGGCAGACACGAAGAAATATCTCAATGACAACATCAAGGAGCTGGAACTGGATGCCGACCAGATGGTGTCGTGGAGCGCGGATATCAGAAAAGACTGTGAGACAGACAAATACGTGACCTACACCTGCGGCATCTACCAGTATCTTGGCGGTGCCCACGGCATGGGCAACATGAGCGGCATGACGTTCCGCAAGAGCGACGGCAGACGCTTCGGCAGCGAGATACTTAAACAGTCTGTCTATGGCGACACATCTTTCAACACCATTCTCAAAGAGGGAATGAAAGACTATTTCCAGGAGTTCGACGGCAAGAGAATGTCCGATGATGAACTGCAGAGTATGATAGTGGGAGCCGATTGCACAGTGGATTTCCTGCCGATGCCAAAAACAGCACCATATCTCACCAAGGAGGGCGTAATGATTATCTATCAGCCATACGAACTGTTTTCTTATGCCTCAGGCTGCGTGAGATTCATCGTGCCATTCAGCAAAATCAAGCCATACCTCAATGCTGAGGTGCTGAAGATGCTGTAAGTATCATCACTCCTATAGAACAATGGATTCAGAAATAGAAAAGTATATCCTCGACCATAGCGACCCGGAGGGCGATTATCTGTATCGCCTATACCGCGCCACCAATATCCATCTGCTGCATGGACGCATGGCGAGCGGACATCTGCAGGGTAGGGTGCTGAAGATGCTCGTGAGGATGATCCGTCCGAAGAACATCCTCGAGATAGGCACCTTCAGCGGCTACAGCGCCATCTGTCTGGCAGAAGGACTGGAAGAGGGGGGAATGGTGTATACCTTCGAGATAAACGACGAGCAGGAAGACTTCACGCGTCCCTGGATAGAGCAGTCGGCTGTCGCCGACAAGATACGCTTCATCATCGGCGATGCAATGACCGAGGCTCCCAAGCTCGGAGTGGAGTTCGATATGGCGTTTGTTGACGGCGACAAGCGCACGTATATGGAGTCGTATGAGATGGTGCTCTCGCTGCTCAGACCCGGAGGATTCATCCTTGCCGACAACACACTGTGGGACGGACATGTGGTGGACCACGCCTACGACAAGGACAAACAGACACACGGCATTGAGGCATTCAATGACTTCGTGGCGCACGACCCCAGAGTGGAGCGTGTGATGCTGCCGCTGCGCGACGGACTCACGCTGATATACAAGAAACCATAAACCCAAATCGGTCATTAGGCCGTTTGAAAGAAAAACAATTCGCCTCAAGCTCTTGTCGATGACAAAGATGCTTGAGGCGCATTTATTTTCTATTTCCCCAGACAGGTCTCAGAGAGAGACACACAGGGTGGGGGAGTGATATTTTTACGGTCGTGTTCCTTCTGCCGTCAGCATATCAAGGCTGCTTGCCGATATAAGCCAGGATACCACCGTCAACGTAGAGCACGTGGCCGTTTACGAAGTCGCTGGCATCAGAAGCGAGGAATACGGCAGGACCCATCAAGTCCTCTGGAGTTCCCCAGCGTGCGGCAGGAGTCTTGCTGATGATGAAGCTGTCGAAAGGATGGCGGCTGCCGTCAGCCTGACGCTCGCGCAGCGGAGCGGTCTGTGGAGTGGCGATATAGCCCGGGCCGATACCGTTGCACTGGATGTTGTGCTCGCCGAACTCAGAGCAGATGTTGCGGGTGAGCATCTTCAGTCCGCCCTTGGCAGCAGCGTATGCAGAAACAGTCTCACGACCCAGTTCGCTCATCATTGAGCAGATGTTGATAATCTTGCCGTGGCCCTTCTTTATCATTCCAGGGATAACGGCCTTCGACACGATGAATGGAGCATTGAGGTCGATGTCGACAACCTGGCGGAAATCCTCCACGCTCATCTCTGTCATAGGGATGCGCTTGATGATGCCGGCGTTGTTCACGAGGATGTCGATGACGCCAAGTTCCTTCTCGATGTCGGCAACCATCTTCTTCACCTCCTCCTCATTAGTAACGTCGCAGATGTAGCCCTTTGCCTCGATGCCCTTAGCCTTGTAGTCGGCGAGAGCCTGGTCCATATGATGCTGTGAACGGCAGTTGAAGGCAATCTTCGCACCTGCCTTTGCGTAAGCCTCGGCGATGGCGAAACCGATACCGTAGGCTGCTCCCGTAACGAGAGCTACCTTGCCCTCAAGGGAGAAATTCTTTGAGAATGTATCCATATTAGTATTTTTTAGTTAGTTTGTTATTTATCGAATATGTATTATTTAGTTTGTCGTTTTTATTGAATTGCAATAAGACCGTATCCCTAATACCCGTTTTGTCTTATATTCCTTATTTTCATTCTGTTGCCCTCTTGTGGGGGAAGTATCTTGGTTCGTAAAGCTTGTTATATGAAAATCCTTGTTTTCATAACCGTTTGTGGCTGTTTAACCCCAGTCGGTCATTAGGCCGTTTTAAACGGGTATTATTATTATCAGCGCACAAAGTTACGAAAAATAATTCTTTTGTTTCCACATTTTTTCTTAAGTTTGCAGAAATTAATCAAATGATACTACTATGGCTGGCATTTCTTCTCTTTGGCAAGATGATTATTGGCTTCTGGTGATGCAACTGTATATGCGCAAGCCCGTAGGGCTGAAACGTATGTACAGCAGGCAGATGGTGGATCTGAGCATCGAACTGCATCTGCCGCCATCCTTTATATATGAGAAGATGTTCGACCTGCGCAACGGTTCCACACCGTTTCTCAGCAGCTTGATGCAGCGCTATAAGGACAATCCCCGGCGGTTGCGTGCCGACGCTGCCAAGGTGAGGAGCATGATGGGATTCTCCAGCGCTTCGGCATTCTATGATGGGGTGGAGGTGAAGGAGACTTTCGAGAAGGACTTCCGCCAGATTCCTCATTGTGAACCGCTCACGCCGGTGGCTCTCATCCTCGTGCTCGACCTCTATTTCCGTCTCACGCCGATTACGATGGTGGCGTCCACACCAGAGGTGGAGGAGCTGGCGCGGCTGATAGGTGTGAAGGCGAGGGTAGTGGAGGATGTGCTCAACGTATACCAGATTCTCGATCCGTATCTCAACCGGCAGGAGTTTATGGTTACGCCGCTGCTCCAGCCTTGTCAGCAGATATGGCAGCGCTATGGCAACGGCAGCATAGAACAGCTCGCGGCACTTGCCGCCCAGCTGCACGACTATTATGCCTGACGATTTCCGCCTGTCGTGACATTGGTCTTCATTACCTTTATATATATAAGGGTAATCAAAACTACAGAAAATGGGCAAGCAGCGTGCCCATGTGGGGTAACGTGCTTGCCCATCATGGGCAACGTGCTTGCCCCTGTTGGGCAGATTTTCTGTCAGACGGATGCCCAATAAGTTGATGTTGTAATACCCATATCCCTGTTTTCAGAATTCTGCCAACGCATGTCATTCCTGTCGTCAGAATTCCTCTCATCTGATAATTGTAAGTAAGCGTATCTGCGATACAGTCTTGTACACATTCAACTATCAGCCCTTTCATCAGCAAACCATCCAGACAATTGGCTGACAGTTGTCAGACAGTTAACTGTTTGTTTATCAGGATATTACAACGAAAAACCAGACAGTCTGACAGTTTTTCAGAAATTCTCGTTTTTTACTAAAAATCAGCGATATTTGCAACTTTTACTCATATCGACCAACTTAAACCCCAATCGGTCGGTTGTTAGGGCTTGCTTGGATTTTTCTCTTTTAGAAGAGTGGATTTTGTTCGACTTTTAATCCCAAAACGGCCTAATGACCTTTTGGGTTTAACTTTAGTATTGGAATGGTAAGCCTATTTGACGTAATCCTATACCACTAATGACAATAATAGCAAATATTCCTATCCGCAATGCATATTTACACGCATTGCGGATAGTTTTTTTCTTCGGCTCTAATAAATATATTATGACTGTCGACGTCAACGTTACAGATTTTTTTGTGTTATAGACAAAGCCTGTTACCGATTATTGACCTCGTTATATTTCTCGTCAACTAATTGTATTTTCGAAACGGCATCTGTACGGCCAAGTTTATATGCTTGGGTATAGGCAGCTTTAGCGCGTAATAGTATGGTTAGTTTTGCTTTCTTCGCCCACTTCATGTTACCATGTCCTTTGACGTTAGGGAAAAGTTCTGCGGTAGCAACCAACTCATCACCCATACGAATCCAGTTGTCGTTCTCGGTTTTTTTGATTTTCTCTAATACTTGGTTCAATTGTGTATTTGTTTCCGATAGTTCGTTATCTAAGTTTGATATCTTTTGTTCTTTCTCTTCTATAGTTTGGTTTTTTTGCTTAATGACGCTGTGCAATTTCTTTATTTCCTGTTCATTTAAGATGATGGTTTGCCTGAGGTTTTTTACCAAAGCGAGAGTGTGTTTGTCTGCATTTTGTGTTGGTACTGCATCTAATCTTGTTTTAATTTTCGAAATGGATTCTGATATTTGCTTTGCTATAGAGTGAGTATTAGTCCCTCGACCAGTTTCAATATCCTTTTGGAGAGTGATCGTTCTGCCGGATATGGTATTAAGCTCAACCATAATACGATTTAACTCCAGCGCTGCTTCTTCGTTTGCTGATAGAGTTCCCTCTACAGATTCCTTTAGCATATCATACTTCTGTTGAAGTTCATCATAAACTTCACGTGACACCGAAACATTGTTGTCATCATTACTACAAGATGTGCAGGAACAGAATAGCAATATGCTTATGAAGGAAATTGCACAAATTAATTTGTAAATATCCATAAGTCTGAAAAATTTATTGTTGTAGATTTTGCTTGTTCATC
>OQVT01002417.1_pt1 | contig 12029 bp, 14 predicted proteins | sample 1691561 | NCBI WGS metagenome assembly OQVT01 (sample SAMN03418260, study PRJEB22391) | human gut metagenome | biome: human-gut; feature: organic feature; material: feces | host: Homo sapiens | place: Tanzania | collected 2013-01 | reverse complement strand
GAATCGAGTTTCTGTTTCTTTTCCGCTCTTCCCTTACAGAGCTTTCATATCCAGTCCGTCAAATCCAACCAGCGTCTGTTTTGCGATCTCTGTAAAGCCTTCCTCGCGTGCAGTCTTCGCCATATCGGCATACATGCTGCTCCATTCATAATGCTCGCCCTCTGCTGCTGACACCAGGTTTTCAGCTGTATTGCCCAGGCCCGCCAGATGCCTGAACCATATCTCCGCATGCTCTTTTTCATTATCCGCTGTTTCCTCGAAGATCCTTCCTATCTGGTGGTATCCTTCTTCTTTTGCTTTTGATGCAAAGATGCTGTATTTCGTTCTCGCCTGGGTCTCTCCTGCAAAAGCCATCATCAGATTGTCATATGTCCTGCTGCCCTTGAGTTCTTTCATATAAAATATCCTCCTGTCATCTGCATTTGACATTATTATCTGCAAAAGGACTGCTGTTGATACATAAAAAACGGGCAGCCGCGCTGCCCGTTTTTTATGCCTCATATATCATATATATTTCTTTCATCTATTATACCGGTATTCCAGATCTGTAAAACAGCTCCGCCTCAGTCCTCTACTCTCATTATGTTCGCACCGAGACTTCTGAGCTTTTCCACGAACTTCTCGTATCCACGATCCACGTGATATATCTGCGAAACTTCAGTAGTTCCTTCCGCAACGAGACCGGTCAGTACTACTGCTGCCCCTGCTCTGAGGTCTGTAGCTACGACCTGAGCTCCCTTGAGAGCTTTGCCTCCCGGGATCATCGAGCAGTTCCCGTCGATCTTTATGTTCGCTCCCATGCGGTTGAACTCGCCTACGTGCATGAACCTGTTCTCAAAAACTGTTTCTATCACGACGCTCGGCCCCTGTGCCACTGTCAGCAGAGCCATGAACGGCGACTGCATGTCGGTAGGGAATCCAGGATATGGCAGAGTCTTGATATCGGTAGAGATGAGCTCTCCCATATCGCCTCTCACACGAACGCCTTCCTCCGTCTGCTCTATATACACTCCGCATTCTCTGAGCTTGGCGATGACCGCCTTGAGATGATCCGGAACCACATTCTTCACAAGGACATTGCCTCTTGTCATCGCTGCTCCTACCATAAATGTTCCGGCTTCTATCCTGTCCGGTATCACATGATGCGATACGCCTTTCAGGTGATCGACGCCGTCGATCTTTATGGTATCTGTTCCTGCGCCTTTTATCCTCGCCCCCATCTTGTTTAGGAAATTGGCAAGATCTACGATCTCAGGCTCCTGCGCTGCGTTTTCTATCACCGTCGTTCCTTCCGCCAGCGCTGCAGCCATCATGATCACCTCTGTCGCACCTACGCTCGGGAAATCGAGATATATAGTGCTGCCTGTCATCTTCTCCGCACTTGCGTCGACGATGCCACGGTTGAGCTGTTCCTCGTTTATCTTGACTCCGAGAGCCTTGAGCCCTTTCAGATGGAGCTCCACCGGCCTTTTTCCTATAGCGCAGCCTCCCGGCAGATGTATCACTGCTCTTCCGGTCCTCAGCAGCAGAGCTCCGAGCACCAGAATAGACGCATATCCATTTTGATTACAGTCCAAAACATCAATCTTGTTTCTTACCAATTCCGCAAAATTCCATAATGTCTTTTTATGCCTTACATTTTTCTCATGCTTCTCCTGCATTTCTCCCAGGAAACCCGAAATATTTTCACTAAACTCTGCTAAATATTCCGATTTTCTATTAATACAACATAGATTTGCATTACGGACAAATTCACAGATCCGAAACAGCAAAAAAAACTGAGAAAGCAAGAAAACTTCGAAAGCAAGAAAACTTCGAAAGCAAGAAAGCAAGAGAAACTTCGAAAATACATAAAAAAAGGCTATGCTGTTATTGCATCAGAACGAGCAATAGGGCATAGCCTTTTATTATCCTAATCTATCTTAACCTTTTTATATAACAAATAATCCAATCAGGATAACCAAACTAACAATTTACAATAATTCAGGTGTACCAAATTGAATTATATTCTCTGCGCTCATCTTCCTCATTATAGAGGTTCTCGTACTCAAGGCCCCTAGCCTCGAATTCTTCTAAAGTCTGTTTCATAATAGTTCCTCCCATGCTTTTGATGTTAATAATCTGCCTTTACAACCGCAAAGATACAAAAAAAGCAGGCTCACCATGTCAATTATTCAGAAAAGTTTTGTAATTTTGCACCATCATTGCACAATAGGCTCAAAAAGTGCAAAACATTCTCTGTATCAGAGCATATTCAAACTTTTTAAAAAGAAGCAAAATGAAGAAACTATATAGATTAGATGCATGGCATAAATTGCTTGCATTACGGTTCAAATCATTGAAGTGGCGCCATGGGGTGCTGATAGCATTGCTCATCCTCGTTACCCTAACGAAGATGATTCCGCTTTGGGGATTCATCTACACCACCCGCATCTATCCCGTCATCGGCACCCTTCTCTCGCCCATCTCGGGATTCTTCCCCTTTGCCGTGGGCGATATCTTCATCGCCCTCAGCATCGCCTGGGTTATCCTCTATCCTATTTACGAGATAGGATTGAGGAAGAAGAGGGTTTTCGGAAGAGTGGCGGAGTATCTGCTGTGGGTATATGCCTGGTTCTACATCGCCTGGGGATTGAACTATTCACAGCCGAACATCTATTATAGAATAGGCATGAAACCAGTAGAAGTATCGAAAGCCAAATTTAAGAAATTTGCCTATCAATACGCAGATAGCCTCAACCGGTTAAGTGAAGAACGAAGAGTGAAGAGTGAAAAATTCAATAGCATCGTGGATGATGCCTTGAAAAATCGGGTGCGGGATGCAGTTCTTAGGGAATATAACAAAATAGGTTACCGGGAAGGCATCAACAGGCCTTTCAATCAGCATCCTCATGCCAAGACGATGGTGTTCACACCCCTCAGTTCGATGGCTGGCGTAACCGGAAGCATGGGACCTTTCTTCTGCGAATTCACCCTTAACGGTGATATTCTCGCCCACGATTATCCAGCCACCTACGCCCACGAGTTTGCCCATTTCCTGGGCGTAGCCAACGAGGGCGAGGCGAATTTCTACAGTTACATCGTGTGCACGGCATCGGCAGATAAGCAGGTGAGATTCAGCGGATATTACCACATTTTCTTCCATGTATTGAATAATGTATTCGATATTCTCGGCGAAAAGGAGGGAGAAAGATTCCTGAAACACATCCGTCCCGAGATAATTCAGCGGGCAAGAAACGACCGCCACTACTGGCTCAGCAAGCGATGCAAGGCATTGGATGCCGCCCAGGATTTCATCTTCGAACTCTATCTCAAGGGCAACCATGTGGCGGAAGGCAGGAAGAGCTACTCAGGCGTCATCGGCCTGATTCTGGCTTGGGATGAAAAAAAAGGCTAGTATGCTGATTCTAGCTTGGCAAGAAAAAAAAGGCTAGTATGCTCTCGCACGCCAGCCTTTTTAAAAGTTTCCGCATAAAATGAATAGAAAGTAATATTTTTGGTAATTATTTGCCGAAAGAAACTTTCTTAGTCCTTACAGTTCCATTCTGCATTGTCTCCTTTAGTATATAAACGCGATGACCATCAGGTGTTTCCACCTGTCTTCCATCCAAAAGATAATAATTTCTTCTAACCACTGGCATCATCTCTTCATTACCTGCGGCAATGGATTCGATGCCCGTAGAAATGCCTCGCTGGTGAGAAAAGACCCAATCAAGGCGACGGGTGGTATAGCTCTCGATGCAAGTCATCTCGTGCGTCCACCCCTCTTCCGTCTCCATCACCACATCATCGCCCAGCTGCTGCAACTTCTCCACGAAATCGGCAGCCGTCTCCACCTTCATAAGCACATCGGCGGTTCCCATCACCGTGAAAGCCGGCGTGGTGGCTGCCGCCTCAGCATCGCTCTTCGAAGGATTGGCAGCCACTGGCATGGCGGCTGCAAAATAGTTGGGATAGGCAGAGAGCATGCCCCAGGTGCCGGTGCCGCCCATCGAACCGCCGAAGAGATACACCCTGTCGGCATCCACCAATCCTGCATCCACATACTTATCCATCATAGCCTTGAGCACCGCATTCATCGGACCTCCCCACGATTTATCCGACGGACACTGGGGGATGAGGAAGATGGCATTGATGCCCGATGCCTGCAGATAGTTGGCGATGGAATCGGTGCCCGGTTCCTGCAACTGCTTCATGTTGTCGTTGCCCTTGCTGGAGCCACCGTGCAGATAAACCACCAGGCAAGGTTTGGTCATGTTGCCCTCGGAGCCAAACATGCTTTTTCTATACCCCATGGTGATGCCCATGGCAGTAATCGACTCTTTGGAAGAGTTAAAGGCATGGGCAGCAGAATGCGCCCACACCAACAAAAATAATAAAATATACTTAAAACTTCTCATATTTTTTAATCAAGTTTCAGATTATGGAATTTTCTCATTCCACCTTTTCCGCCCATTCCCTTGCGAGGACCTTTCTGAGCAAAGCGCTTCATCATCTGGCGCTCAAGTTCATAAACTCGCTGAATCTGCTGCTGGGTGAGAAACTGCGAATATTTCTTATAATACTTCTGGCGGATATCCAGAATCTTCTCGCTCATTTCGAAGCGCTGCTTAAGCTGCTGCTCCGTCTGGGCATCCGAAGCAGCTTCACCCTTTTTAAGACGAGGACGAGGACCTAATGCCCAAACCTCCTTCTGGCACTGGGTGTAGGTGTCGATAAACCTGGCACTGGTCTTTTCATCAAGACCCAAATCGTGAGAAATGTGCAGTGCCTGCTTTTCGGCCAACTGCTCACGGCTAAGGCGCTGCTTCTGATTAGGAGCCTGCGCATAAGAACTCACTGAAACGATCATCATCATCATGACCATCATCAACATACCTAAAATCTTCTTCATATTCTTATAATTTTAAATGATTGAATCTGCTTATTATTTCAAATGATTGAATCTGCTTAATGCTTAATTATTGAGGAACACATCCTCCTGATAAACATCGAGCAGATAAGCCTGGTCGGCTTCCGACAACTGGGCAAAAGCCTGATCCACCTGTTCAAGATCACTCTTTGCCTGTGATGGCTGCGAAGAATGGGATGATGCCAGCGAAGAATCCGCTGCCGAGAAATCGATGTTGAGCACCAAAAGCACTGCCACCGATGCTGCCACAGCTATCGCTGCCGCCCAAATCATCTTGAAAACAGGGCGCTTCTTCAGCTGAACCTTTACGGATTGCGGCTGAATCTTTACGGCTTGCGGCATATCGTCCTTCACCGCCTCCAGGATATTCTTCTCCATATCCTTGAAGAAGCCGTCGGGAGTGGTATAAGGCATTCGCTTCCCCACCTGTTTGAAATCAAACCTCCCGGTTTCATTGAAATCGAATTTTGTATCCATATTCTTTTCCATTTTGAATCTTCATTAATAACTTTTCAGAACTCTCGCTTAATCGCTTGAATAACTCTCGCTTAATCGTTTGAATTCATGAATTTGATAATTTTCTCTTTGGCAATGTGATAGCTTGCCTTGATGCTGGTTGGCGTGGAATCTGCAATTTTGGCAATTTCATCGAAGCCCAGATCATCGTAATACCTGAGGTTGAACGCCAGCTGCTGCTTGGGCGGAAGCGAAAGGATTGCCTTCTGCAGTTTCACAGCCACCTTATCATCGTAATCTATGTAATTATCTGCCATGATGAGATTTACGCCCGTTTGCTGCGATTCTATCGAAACCACCTCCTGCTTCCGCTTGCCGATGAGTCGGAGCGCCTCGTTGGTAGCAATGCGATAAATCCAGCTTCTCAGAGAGCAGTCGCCCCGGTAGTTGCCCAGCGAGCGATAAATCCTCACAAAGGTTTCCTGCGAGGCATCCTGCGCATCATCGTGCGACACCACCAGTCGGCGGATGTGCCAGTAAACGGGTTCCTGATATTTTGCCATCAGCATTCTGAACCCGTTTTCAGGCGATTGCTTCAGCGTTTCCACTATGCCATTGTCATTAATACTCATATACTCGTTTCATTTCTTTTCTTGAACGTTACTCATATCTGTTCATTTCTTGAACGTTACGACTATATGACCATCAGAAACGGAAAAAGTAAAAAGGCAGGATGCATTTTTTTCGATTATCTGCCAACTTTTACCACTATCCCGCAACTTTTACCACTATTTATCAACTCTTACCACTCGGAAACCTACATTGGCATATCTGCCCGATGCATCACGTGCATCATCAGAATACTCGCTTCGGCAATCCTCACGACTCGAATCCCAACTGCCGCCCTTCACTATATATTGCCCGTCGGCATTCTGGGTAGAAGTCCATTCCCAGCAATTTCCCCAGAAATCGATGCCGCCGCAATTTGCCTTTAAGTCAGCATAGGCATCCACCGGTGTCAATCCCTTTTCTGCAAAATCAGTATTCATATCCACATCCTTCGGCATATGTCCCGCTGCCAGCATCCATTCATAATCAGATGGAAGACGATAGGCATGGTTCTTATCCTTAGCAGTAAGCCAGTTGCAATACGCCACGGCTTCATCATAACTCACATTCACCACCGGATAACGCTCCTGCCCCTGAGCATAGGCATAATCAGGGTTGAAAGCAGCATATTCTGCATTGGTTACAGGCGCATATCCCACATAGGCATTGTCGGCAGTGGCACCTTTCAGCACAAGCCACTCATCTTTCGGGTTATCATCTACACGGGAATCTATAAGGCTCAGAAAGCGCTGCATCAACCGGTCTTCCCTATTAAGAATCATATCATCAACTATCTCCTGTATCTCGTTACCCAAAGCTTGGCTTCCACCTTCTCTCTCCAGTTCGCGCAACTTTGCCTTCTTGCGAGCCACCACCTTATCATAACGCACCCCCATCTGCTCGTAAAGGGCATTATAGGTATCCATGCAAGGATTCGCCTTGTAATTTCTCAGCAGCATCTTGGTCTTGTTATCCAGTTCCGGGCGTCCCTCTTCTACCAGTGGTGCCCCCGGCTTATCAAACTCCAATTCGCTCTCATCAAGGTCGAGAGGAGAGATAAGGCTTCCCGCCTCTATGGTTTGATGCACGCCATAGAATGCAGCCACCAGACCTTTTCTGTAGATAGAAAGTCGATATCCGCCACTTACATCACACGGAAAAGTGAGCACCTCATAATCCTTGCCCGGCTCAAAGGTTCCACCATCGGGCGCACTAAGCGTCAGGACACTCTGGTCGTGATTACCAGCCAGCGGATATCCATCCACACTTTCTATTTCCACATGTTCGATGCCAGCCATCTTAAAGTTGAGGCGGATTCCTCCTATCGCGGTATTCATCAAAGCCCGGTTAGATTCACTGTCATATCCCAATTCATCAGAAATCAGCTGATCAGGACGAATATAAACCTGCTTGCCGGATGCCTGCTGACAGGAAACCCTAACGATGCTTCCGTCGTCGGCAATAGGGTTTACAGCCATGTTTCTGATATCATCCAGCATAAACGTCTGGTTCAAAATCGTCAGCTTGCTCCCGTTTTCATAAACCATCTCTCCCACCATTTCTGCAGGAAACAGATAGCTAACGCCCCCTACCTTCACACTCAATGTCTGTGCCACAGAAGGCATCTGCATCAGTACAAAAGTAAAAACAGAAAGAAATATCTTTTTCATCTTAATTTAATGCTATTTTATAAGTTCCACCCTTGGTTTTCACGATATACACTCCTTTCTTCAGTTGCTCCTTGTTCACCAGATGCCCCTGCAAATCGTAGATGGCAAGAATTTCTGATGTATCAGGCAGTTCCAACTGACTGATACCGGTTTGCACAGTGGTTTCATCAGAAACCGAGAAATACATCTTGTTCAGATTCGCCAACACGAAAGTCTGATTACCAACCACCAGTTTTCCCCCCTCAATGGTCATTGTAATGGAGTTGATTTCCACAGAAGCCTTGGCTCCATCCATAGTTTCGAAAGTAAGATACTGAAAATCTTCAGCCATCGCAGAGGTGCTCAGCCATACAAAGGCCATCAGCCACCCCATCTTTCTAAATAAATTCACATTCTTCATACCGATTCATTTTAATATAACATTTGGTGCTTAGCGCATCACTACTACATGACCTTTAACAGAATGAAAAGTAAAATATGATTTTTTCATTTTACTTTCGAATCCCATCAAGGTCATATAATCGTAACCCCCGAAAATACAGGGATTTCAATTTAAAAGAAAGAAAAAAAATACAATTCATACAATAACATATAATAATAAGGAGATTTAATTATGAAGACAATAAAGAACATGAAGAAGGGATTGCTTTTCGCAATGATGGCCATGATGGCCATGGCTAGTACAACGGCAAGTGCCCAACACAGACACTATGGCCGAGTGCATTATCATGGCGGTTATTACAGACCTATAGTCACTACCGTGGTAACCCGCCCGGTAACCACCACCCACATCAGCAATCGCCTGAGCAAGAAAGACCGTCTGGAGATGGCATTGGCATATCTTCAGAACAACAAGACGCTCACCGTGTCTAAGTATTGCAAGATAACCGGATTGAACAGCAGCATGGCAGAGGCAGAACTCGATGCCTTTGCAGCAAGCCAGAAGAATCCGATAAGGGTAGTATTCAACGGCAAGAAGAAACTCTATGTCCTTGCATAAGTAAGGGCATAGCCATAACAAATACAATCATCTATTTAACGCTTTCAAATCCATGCTTATATTCCTGGTATCAGGATATGAGTATGGATTTTTTTCGATACCAGCTTAATTTTTCCACCGTTTTCTTCTTTTAATAGAATATAGAAGAGAAAAAAGGAGCAAATCCTGCCATTTCTCAAAGAAAAAGTATATATTTGCAAACGAATTGCGGATATCAAAAGATATATTGATATGAAGAAAGAAAAAATTTTGAAGGCATTGGAAAGCTTATCGGATGATGAGATTCTGCAGGGCTTCAAGGATGCCGATGCCAGAATCGTGAGGGAGTATTACTACGGATACTGCCGGGTGGCTTATTGCATCTACGATAAGCGATACGACCTGCAGCACAAGCCGGGCATGGACTTTTATTCGCTGGCCCACGAATATTATCTCTATCTCTGCGAACACGACTTCAAGCCGCTGGAAGACAGGAAACCGAGCATGTCGCTCAAAACCTGGATGGTAAATGGTTTCCGGTTCCTGCTGCTCGACAAGCTGAAGGAGGTGGTAAAGGAGCATCGCTTCGAGAGTTTTGAGGCACGGCAGGAAAACCGCAAGATGCAGTTTGACGTGACCGACAACCAGTTTGAGCACGATCTTTACCAGACGATAGAAGACATCGGCAATTTCTATTATGGCAGAGACAGCAAGAACAGCATCATCCTGAAGATGCTCTATATAGAGGGATTCCGGGGCAAGGACGTAGCCGCCCAGTTGGGCATATCCCATTCTGCCGTCACCCAGCGTTGCCAGAAGATGATGCACGATGTGGTGATTCCTTATTTCAAGAGATACTTCGATGCATCGGAATACGGAAGTTATCTGTCGTTCGGCGATAAAGACGCATGTATCGAAAGTGCTCCGAAGATGTCGATGCCGTGCATGATGTCAGAACGCATGTGCTGCGAGGAAGCGGCTGATAATGGCAATAACACATTAAATAATAGTAATATGGAAGATATGAAGAAGGGAAGAATCACTCCTAGCTGGATTGATTCATTGAAGGAGAACGAGATCTTTGTGTTTGGCAGCAATCTGGCTGGCATGCATGGTGGTGGAGCAGCCCGCATAGCTCGCCTGCATTTCGGTGCCGTCATGGGACAGGGCGTTGGCTTGCAAGGTCAGAGTTACGCCATCCCTACGATGCAGGGCGGCGTAGAAACCATCCGTCCATACGTGGAGGTATTCATTATCTTTGCCCATCAGCATCCCGAGCTTCATTTCCTGGTAACCCCAATAGGTTGCGGCATCGCCGGCTTCGAAGCCGAAGACATCGCCCCATTGTTTGAGAGCGCAAAGGAGATGAAGAACATCAGTTTGCCGGAAAGTTTCTGGGAGGTGATAGAGTAAAGAATTGGAGTAATATACAATTTAAACATCATAAGATATGAAGACAAATAATAAAGATAAGTATTTTGATATACCAAAGAATTATCAGAATTTTGTATTGGTACAAAAGACGAATGCAAAGCCTGAAGATTATGGTTACACAAAGGAGGCTGTATTGAGTGTTTTGAATCTGGTCAAGAATGATCCCAACAATTATGATCTTGAAGATGATGACCTACAAAACGACTTGGGTTGTTTCTTCAACGACGGTGTATGCGTTGAAAGAAATGTAGAGTTTGCTAAATATTGGTTTGCCAAATCTGCAGATCAAGGCAATGACTTAGCTCGTAGCAACTTGGCAGACATCTATCGTAAAGGTACAGATGGAACTGAAGTTGACCTAAAGAAAGCATTTGAATTGTATAAGGCTTGCGGTTTGCCATACGCCCACTATCGTTGTGGAGAGTTTTACGAGAAAGGTTGGGGAGTAGATAAAAATATAGAAGAAGCTAAACGCTACTATTCATTAGCCTACTCAGAAGGACATCCTTTAGCTAAAAAGAAACTAAAAGAGTGGAATTTTTTAGAGGATTAAAGATGAGAAATCATACTATACCACAAGAATATGAGCCATCCCCAAGCGAAGTTGAAAAATACATTCGCTTGTGGGATAGCTTAGACAATTATGTAAATCAAGAGAAAGCTCTTGACAAATTGTTTTTCAGCTTATGCCAAAAGAATGATACCATAGAAGATGTTCTGCTAAAATGCTCTACACTAAATGACTTCTATAGTACCAACATATTTGATATTCATACTGTTGCCAAGCATATACTATCAATTCCTGATATTGACAAGAGACTGAAAAATAGGATTGATTCCATTCAGTATATTGATTTGGCAAAAGAAGAATTGCCAAGTCGAGCGAAAAGAAAAGTTAAGAAAGACAGCATCATCTACTCAACTGTCCGTCCTAACCAACGACACTACGGAATAATCAAGACAATTCCTCAAAACTTTCTGGTCTCCACTGGATTTGCCGTTATTGATGCCGACTCGCAATTACTTGATGCCGATTTTCTGTATTATGTTTTGACACAAGCAACTGTCGTTGACAAACTTCATGCCATTGCCGCTCAAAGTACATCTGCCTACCCATCCTTAAGACCATCTGATATTGAAAATCTGGAAATAGATATTCCAACTCTTGATGAGCAACGAGCCATTGCATCAATTTTGCGGTGCATTGACGAAAAAATCCGGCTCAATGCGCAGATAAACCAGAATTTGGAGGCTTGGGCGGCATGAGAAGCTGGCTTTTGACAATCTGCCTCTGTTGCCTTGCTCTCACAAACCAGAATTTGGAGCAACAGGCGCAGGCTGTTTTCAAGTCCTGGTTCGTGGACTTCGAGCCGTTCCAAGACGGCAGGTTCGTGGATTCCGAACAGGGACCGATTCCAGATGGGTGGCGAGTGGGAACACTCAAAGAAATGCTGGACATAAGATATGGGAAGGACCACAAAAAGCTTTCAGAGGGTAAAATCCCTGTCTATGGCTCTGGTGGGCTTATGCGTTTAGTAGATAAAGCGTTATATTCTGGAGAATCTGTCCTGATTCCTCGTAAGGGAACGTTGAACAATGTTATGCGCGTGACTGGCGATTTTTGGACTGTAGATACGATGTTTTATTCAGTTCCAAAACGCAAAAGCGCTGCCAAGTTTGCGTTCCATATTTTGCACAATATGGATTTAGCATCCATGAATAGTGGCTCTGCTGTTCCCAGCATGACTACTGACATTCTTAACTCAATAGATATTGTTGTTCCTCCTCAAAATGCACTTGATTCCTTTGATGAGACAACAAAAGCGTTATGGGAACTCCATGAATCAAACCTTCACGAATCGCGTCGCCTTGCCACTCTCCGCGATACACTGTTGCCGAAGCTGATGTCGGGGGAGATAGATGTATCGGAGGGAGAGGTATAAATCGCAATTTAGCGGAGCAATCCATG
>OQVT01002416.1_pt1 | contig 12032 bp, 4 predicted proteins | sample 1691561 | NCBI WGS metagenome assembly OQVT01 (sample SAMN03418260, study PRJEB22391) | human gut metagenome | biome: human-gut; feature: organic feature; material: feces | host: Homo sapiens | place: Tanzania | collected 2013-01 | reverse complement strand
CTCGGCTAAATACGTCGGCAAAGTGGCTTTAGTCGTCCGCTACGGGAAATTATGCGGCGACGGTTTTAAGCGTACCGCGGATTTCCGTGCAGTATACTTCCATCGCGCCTATATTTCTGCCGGCAACGGTCATTACGGGGTCGCTGCTTACGCCGTTTTTAATCTGGAAAATATCTCCGACGCCCCAAAGAATATCGTCGATACTGTCTGCAACGTAACTTGGGTGTGGGTTATGACCGTTTACGGTGGCGGTATAGTATACGTTGCCGCCTTCGTCGGTTATGGTAACCGTCCAACTCGGCTTACCGTCCGTTTCGCCGTTGTTTTTAAGGTTGAAGTACATCCAACTCATATAGCCTTCGCATTTTTCATTGAATTTGCTGGCGTTAATTATCCAGTTGCTCATAACGGCGAAGTTGACTTCGGAATACGCGGTAAGCGCGTAGTCGGATAACGCTCTCGCGTTAAACGTCGTAACGGAATCTTTGTTTTTATAGATCTTGTTAAAGCCGCTTGCAACCGTTATATCGGCGACGGTAGCGGTAACGTCATCTACGTCGAGTTTGTCTTTATCGAATAAAGTGGCGTCGGCTATTATATCGCCGCGTTTCGCCGCCCTTGCTTCGGCGGTTCTGTCCGCGCGGACTTCCGTTCCCCACAGGTATTGCCCTTCGGCGAGATTCCAGCAAAAACCTTTCGTCGCCTTGCCCCATAAAATCGCGCCCAGAGAATCGTTGACGTAGGCGCCCGGAGCGTTCTTTTCGCCGCTCATACCCTTTCTTTCGGCTATAACCATACCGCTTTCGTCGGTTACGGTTACGTCCCACAACTTTCCGTCGGCGTTACGCGCGACGGTAAAGTACAGCCATCCGCCGTCGGTATAGTCCTTGGACATATGTTTGCCGTGCTCGTCAGTCTCTTCAAGTTCAAGTTTGAAAGTGCCGTTTGTCTTAACGGCGAAAAATACGGTCTTATAACCCCTGATGTCAACCGAAGAATACGCGTAGTTCGTCGTGCTTTTAAGAGCCGTTTTGTTTACGCGCGTGAAGCCCGCAGGCGCAGCGACTTCGGTATCTACGACCGTATACGGGTTTATGCTGGTCGACAAATAGAACAATTTGAGTACCGAGCCTTCTACGAGCGCGCCGTAATCGAGTTTGACTTCTATCGTGACGTTGTCGAGCAATTCCACGTCTTCGTCGTTTTCGGCGTCGACGTCGTAACCTACGTCGGTCACTTTACGATCGGTGTCTTTTTCGGCAAGAGCGATAACTTCGTTGATTTGTTCGCGGGTAAGGACCGAGCCGTAAGGCACTTCGAAACTCTTGAGTTCCGCGCCGTCGAGCGTAAACGCCGCGGTCACGGTCGGAAGGTCTTTCTTAGTTCCGCACGCGCACTTGATTTCGTAAACGCCGCGCGAGATTTTCGTAACCGAGCCGTATTTATGGTTGACGGTCATCTTTACCTTTCCGCTTTCGGCGGCGATATAGTTTTCGTTGCCCGCGGTGTACGCTTTAACGAAAAACTCCGCGCCCGCTACGAGTTCGTTTTCTTCTATGCCGTCCGTCCAGTTTTCGCCGTCTTTGGAAAACTTATACGAAACGGGTAAACCCGAAACGGCGGATACGCCTTTCACGCTCGACGGAAGAGTTTTGCACGTCGTTTTGAAGTCGGCGAGACCGTTGATCGCGTCTGCGGCTTTGTTGATTTTGAAGACGAGCGTCAGTTTTTCGGCGTCGTCGGCGTCGGGCGTAGCCCATTCGTACTTTTTCGCGTCCGAAAGTTTAAGCACGACGGAGTATTCGCCTGCGTTCGTTCCGCCCGCGTTCGCTTCTACGACGTAACCTTCGTTTTCGGGTACGTCAGCGGTAAGCAGCCCGCCCGTGTAAGTCTTTTCGGCAATTACGGGCGCGTTAAGCGTGGTCTTCTTCGGTTCGGCTTTCTTACACGCGGCGAATAAGCCGAGCGCGAGCGAAAGACCGAGCGCGATTGTTAAAATTCTGATAATTTTTCTCATATTTACCTCCCAATATCGCAAATTTTTGCGTTATTCGTTAATTTATGGCTTCGTAAGCGTCTACGGTGTCGTAATATTCCGCGCCGACGAGATTTTTCTCGCCGAGATACGCCGAAAGCGTCGCGAAATTCTGATACGCGTGTCCGTCCGCGCCGACGAGTAAGGGCTTAACGCCGACGATTATAAGTCCGTCCGTCGCGATTTTGCCGCTTATATCCGCAACCGCTCTGCCGAGCGCGCTCGAACGGTCGCGCCTTACGGAGATTATCTTAGCGGACGGTTCTATCACGACTACGTTTTTAAGCGTGATTACGTCCGACTTGTCTCCGCCTATATTGCCTAAAAGCGCGGAGTTCGCGTCCGCCTGCTTTTGCTCGCCGAGTTTACATCTGACGGTTACGTTTTCAATCAATCCGCCGTCAGTGTTGGCGACGAGAAATTGCGCGCCGCTCTTTACCGCTTCGCCTGCGAGCGTAAGGTTTCTGATAACCCCGTCTTTGCCAAGCCTGTTCACGAGCGCGCCGCCCGATTCGGTCTTAAAGCCCGATATGGTATGCCCGTTTCCTTCTATAACGCCTTCGAACGCGTAACCCGACATACCCGAGCCGATCGTAAAGCCTTTCGTCCAAGCGTAAGTAAGGGTTACGTCGTTTGCGATAAGAACGTGCGCCTTTACCGTGTTTTTAACGGAATCGACGGTCGCGTTGGCGTTGATCTCTTTAAGATCGGCTTCCTTTTTAACTATCTTCGTCCATACCTTGAAGCCTACGACCGCAAGCATACCGTCTTTGTACTCGACGATGAGATATTTAGGCTCGTCGCCGACGTCGCTCTTATCGAGTTTTACGGTTTGGCCTACCATATCGGCGGGTTTGCCGTATACGTCTTTTACGGTTTTGGGCTTTCCGTCTATGGCGGGGAAGTTAAAGCCCGACGCGACGTCCGCTTTGTCAGCGTAATATTTATAATCGGCGGCGTTGAGTTTGTCGCAATTTTCGCAATGCGCCGCGGCGTTTTCGCCTTCGCCTTCGATTACTATCTTATGACCTTTTGACGCAACGGGAACGGTTATCACTCTGTCGCCGTATTTATACGCAAGCGCGCCGTCTTCGTCGCAGGTCGCTTCTTTCGCCTGCGGCAGAGAAGAGTCGGGCTGCAAGCCGAGCAATAAAACTCTTAACTTGTCGAGCGTTTCCGCCGCCACGCCGCATTCGTTTATTAGATATTTTTCTATTACCGCCGAAAGAGTTTTTTCTTCGGGGTACTTGGCAAGCATATCGGCGTGCATTTTGCCCCACGCTATATGGTTCTTGCCCGTTACCGAATAGTAAACGCCCGTTTCGCCGTAGCCCGTGGGTTTGCCGTTTTCGTCGGTAACGATATCGCTGCGCAGTCTCATCCCCTGCCCGCCGAACGAAGTGAGTTCGAAGTCTTTGGTAAGGTCTTCGTAACTTACGCCGAGAAGCCCGTTGATAAGGTATGCGAGCGTACCCGTTCTGTCCGCGCCCGCCCTGCAATGGAAGTAAACGGGGTAATTGCTCTCGTCGGCAAGCAGTTCGATTATCTTCTTGAAGCCCGACTTGGAGTTCGCATCGTTAAGCGCAAGGTCGTACTGAGTTATATTGATAAGTTTATATTCGCCGTCGAAAGCGCAACCCGTCTGACCTTCCGTCTCGCTGCTCTGGCGCAGGTCGAGTTCGGTTTTCACTTTGAGTTCGCGCGAAAGGGTTTGCTTTCCGCCGTCGTTAATATCGTTGAGTTTCGCGCCGCGATAGAGCATTCCGTATCTTACGGTATACCCGTCGACGGTTTTCCAGCCGCCGAGATCGCGCACGTTTCTCGCTCCGCCTACGGTTATGACGCGCAGCGGATCGGCGGCGGTCTTAATCGTGCCGAGTTGCGCTCTCGCGCCCGTAGCGTCGGTTACTTCGTAATAATAGGTCGCGGACGGCGCGAACGCTCCGCCGACGGATATGCTCCTATCGGGGAATTGCAGTTCGTACGCGTTTTTAAGATCCGTATTATCCGCTATCTTTACCGTATACGGCGCGACGCCCCTGTCGACGTTAAGCGTTACTTTCGCCTGCGCGTCGTGGTTGGTGTTGCCGTAAGCCTGCATATACTCGAATTGTTCCTGCTCGGTAGCAAGGCTCACGAATCCGCGCGCCGTTGCGTCGGCGGTGTATATATCGTAAACGTGATCGGTAAACTCGAACGTTTCCGTCGGCGGAACGGGCGTTTCTCCGCCGCCTGACGGCTTCTTGCCGTTTCCTTTACCGCCGCACGACGTAAACAGCGCGAGAGAAAGTACGCCTATCGTCGCGAGTATTACGCATATCGTTGTTTTTAAGGGTTTATTAGTCATCTTTTTCTCCTTGAACGCCAAAGCGTGAAGAGTTTTTCTTAAATTCCGCTTATCGCGGTTAAGAAACGCCCCTACGCGATAAATCAGGCTTTATTCTTCCATACCACGGTCTTCGCGGCGGAATCTACCGTCCAGTAATCGCTACTCCAACCCGTTGCGGGGAATTTTACGCCGTTGTCGCCGCCGTCGTCGTGAGTTACGAACACGCCCGCAACCTTACCGTCGCAACCGTTATTGTACTTATTGCCGCCGTACGTCCTTATCCTTATCGCGTGGTTCTTCCACTCTTTCGCAAGCCCGTTTATCACGAATCCGTCTATATCGCACATTCCGTCAAATTCCATCAGCGCGTAATAGTCCGCGTTGTCGGTAACTTCTTTGGTTTTAAGCCGCCCCGCTATCGCCGACACGTCTACTTTGAGATTTTTAATAACCGCGTCTTCGCTTATATGATAGATTATATACGAGCCGCTCCACAACCACTCGAACGAGCCGTTTGGTCTTATACCGAAGTCCGCCACGCGGATTTCGACGTTTTCTATTCTGCCGCGCGTGCTTTGGAAAAGCCCGCCGAGTCCGCCGAGTTTAAGCCCGTCGAACGAGACGTTCTTTACAACGCCTTTCGCGCCGAGAGTGTAGACGAGCGCAGCGGATGCGTTGTCCGTTATAAGCATATTCTTAATCTTATATCCGTCGCCGTCGAACGTGCCGTTGAATTCGGTGGTTTTGTCTCTCGAAGCGATATTGCCCTTTACCGACATATCCACGTCTCCGCCGAGCAGATAATATCCGCCCGTAACGTCGTTTCTGAACGCGTCGAGAACGTCGTCTGCGGTGGTCAATACTTTGGTAACCGTCTTAACGGTCGCCGTTATGCGTTTACATTCGCCCGTTTTTCTAGTGTACGCAACGAGCGTTCTGTCGCCGAGTTTGTCTTTAAGCGCGCTCGCGTTCACGCTGACCTTGCCCGCAAGCACGGGCGCGTTGCCGAGATATACGTCGCCGTCTTCGTCGGCTATATACAGCGTTACCGAGTCGCCGAGAACGCTCGACGCGAACGAGAGATCGATTTCAGCCCCGTTTTGCGCGGGTAAGATTATCCGCGAAGTCTGCGTTACGTCGGCGGGCTTTGCCGCGTTTATGGTAACGGTTCTCGTGACGGTAGTGCTGTTGAGAAGCGAAGTCGCTTTGAACGTCGCCGTTCCGTTTTTGACCGATTCGGAAAGTACGAGCATATCGCCCGCAAGCGTCGCGCCGTCGGGAAGTTCCGTAGATTCGGCGTACGCGTATCTGTTGTTGAGTTTAAGGGTTATTCTGTTGCCGGCGTAAACTTCGTCCGCGTCGGACACAAACGCTATCGGATCGTCTTTGCCGACGGTATCGAGACGCGCTTTAAGGAAGGGTATTCCGTTTACGCTCGCCCATTCGTCGCCGAGCGCGGATACCGCCGCGCGGCACGCGCCGCTTTTGACGAGTTCGGCGTAAGTGAACGCGTAAGCGGTAGTACCGAAACAGTCGGCGTATTCTTCCGCGCCGCCCACTACGATAAGATTTTCTACCTTGCCGCCGGACGTACCGAGCGCGATATTGCCCACCGCGCCTTTCTTATACGCGATTTCCGCACGAGCCGCGTCTACCACGCAGTTTCTGACCGTAGCGGTCGCGCTCGCGTTGAACGAGAAGAACGCGCCCATTTTCCTTGCGCTGGTCTTGTCGAGATCGCGCGTCGGGAATCCGTAACCTACCTTCGAGAAAACGATTTCTACGTTTTCGATAAGTCCGCCGCCGTAAGAACAGATAAACCCGTTGTTCTCGTAAACGCCGGCGTCCGTGAACGAGACGTTTTTAATTATTCCGACGGTGTTCAGGCAACCGACGAAACCGCCCGAGCCGTTAGTGAATATCGCCTTTATAGTCATTCCTTTAACGACGTGACCTTTACCGTCGAACACGCCCTTGAAGCCGTATTTGGAAGAATCCGTCCAAAGCCCGCCCTTGGGGTTGACGACCGTATAGATTTCGTCGGTGTCGGTGATCGACGTGAAAATTCCGTCGTAATCTATATCCGCGCCGAGAACGAAGTATCCGTCGAGCGCGCCCGTCTTGGTAAAGTCGCCGCAACTCTTCGCCGTCGCGCCGAATTTATCGAGATCGGCTTTCGTCTTTATTATATAAGTGTAAACGTCCGCGTCGAAATAATAGTCGTAATTTTCGGTGGTTACGCGGAAGCGTTTGTCTTCGCCGAGTTTGGCGGCGGTCTTGGGGAACGCTTCGCCGTCGAGTTCCACGCTCTTTCCGCTTGCCGATTTAAGCACGCTTATTCCGTCGTATGAAACGTCTTCGATCGTCTCTTTGACGGACGCGGGGAAGGTCAGCGCGACGGGTTTTTGCGTCTCGATTACGGGATGATAGTCTTCGACGATTACCTGCGCCTTATTGACGACCATTTCTATTCTTATTTCGGTGATTTCGCCGCTTTCGGACGTGTATCTGCCCGTTATGTCGGTATAGCCCGGCGCGACTTTTCTCACTCTGTACTCGCCGTTGCCGACTTTCTCGAATTTGGCGACGAACGGATCGTAATCGCAGTATTCGGAGTTATAATCCCACGCAATATCCGCGTTTTCGACGCGAGTTCCGCCGTCGTATACGTCGATTTTTATCACGGTTTCGGTAGGTCCGCTTTCTTCGCCCGTCCAGACTACGGTCTTATAACCTTTATCCGTCGCGACGAGATTTTCGCCCGAAGGAACGACGCTCGCCTTTTTGCCTATTACGGTTACTGTTATTTTGCGGCTGACCGTGTACCCGTGAAGAGAAGTTACCGCCACGAACGTCGCCGAGCCTTCTTTCTTCGCGTCGAGCGTAAACTTGCCGCGCTCGCCTTTAGTTATCGAACACACCGTCTGCGCGGCGTCTTCGGCGATAAATTCGTATTCCGCGTCGGCGACTTCTTCGCCGTTCCATACCGTCTTCGCTTCGCCGACGTATTTGTCGCCGATTTCTACGGTTATATCGCGGTTGACTTCTATTCTCGGCGCGTTGCTCGTCTTTTCGACCACGACTTTGCATACGCCTTTCGCTTTGCCTATCGCCGCCGTAACCGTCGCTTCGCCGACCTTGACGCCGTATACCGTACCCGTTTCGTCTACGGTTACGACGCTTTCGTCGGAAGACGACCAGTAGATTTTGCCCGCGCCGCCTTCGACGAACGTCGAAAGCGTTTTACTTTCAAACTCTTCGATCGTGACAAGGTCCGCTATTTCTATAACCGCGCCGCCGTCCGATTTCTTTTTCTCGCAGCCGTTACAACCCGCCGCGAAAAGGAGCGAAACCGCCGCTACGCACGATAAAAGAATTACGAGTAATTTCTTTTTCATCAGTTTTACCCCCTTAATCGAGATTCCATTCGGGGAAGAGAATTTCCGCCGCCGTGAAGTGTTCTTTATGCGTTACGTTGCCGAGCGCGATGAAATCGTCTTTGAACGACCTGCGCATAGCGGTAAGCGTTTCCGCGTTGAATTCGTTGGCGTAAGTCGTGCAGAATACCAGTCTCGGGAAGAGCGATTCTATAAGCAGGTGCTTTTTATACGCTTCGTATCTGCTTTCGTCGAGTTTGGTTTTATAATTCTCGATAATCGCGTAAGAATCTTCGATAAGTCCGTTTAATTGAAGTACGAAACCGAACGGCCATACTTCTTCTTTAAGCAGGGCTTCGTCCTGAACGAGTCCGCCCGTTACGCCTTCCTTCGCGTACAGGTTTTTCTGTACGAGTTCAAGGAAGGTACGCATATTCCGTTCGGCAGGTCCGAAATAGTGCTTGAAATATTTGTCTTTGAGCGCGGCGTAGTCCGAGTTGACGTCGAACATCGCTTTCGCGTCGAGATAGTCTCTGAATTTGGCGAACGCGGGCGCGTTTAAGTTTTCAAACGTGCCTTCGGGGTAAATGTAGTTGCCGCCGTGTTCTTTATAATATCTGAAATTCTCGATTATCACGTCGTAGTTGTTGTACGGATAGAAGTACGCGTGATAGTTTATTTCGTACGCCCAGACGTACAGGTCGCCGCCAAGGCCCGACCACGCGTTCACGGTCTGCGCGTAAGACGCGTTTTCTTTATCGTAGAACGAGTGTATCCAGTTCGCGCCCGACGGAGCGTATTCCCAGCCGACGCCTTCTTCGCAGACGAGTTTTATTTCTTTGCCGTTCTCGTCTTTCGCGGGCGTTCCGTTACCTTCTTCGTCGAAGTCGTAACGGGTGGTCGGCACGCCCTTGCCGTTCTCGTCGAAAACGTACTTGCCGTTATCCAACTGCACGGGCGCGTTGATGCCCTTGCCGTATACCAGCGCGATAAGGTTTATCTTTCTGTCGGGAAGTTGCTCCGCAACTCTCGCGTTGAGAATTTTCGCCACGTCGTTGGTAAACGCAAGCATAGATCCCGAAACCGTGCCGTAGTGCTTGAACGACGCTTCGCAAGCCTTGCAGGTACATCTCGCGACCATATTGCCGCCCGTAACGTCGTTGGGCGATATACGCACGTTGTTGTCGTTGGGGCGATCCTTTATAAGTTCGAATATCTTGTTGGCGACGGTTTTGGTCATAAGCGCGTAAGACTCGGCGTTGCCGCCCGCGGTAAAACAGGGCTGACCTATATAACCGGGATCGCCTTCCACCGTCTTTAACGCGCCAGCCGAAAACCATTCGGGGTGTTTTTTGAAATCTTCTTCGGTGAAGAAATCGTACATATTATGCACCGAGCCGTTGGGCGAAGTCGAAAGCATAGTGCTTGCGGTGGTAAAGCCCATTCCGTAAGTCGCTTCTTCGCCGAGTTTGTTGTTGACGACTCTGAACTCGTAATCGGGGCGTTCTTTGATTTTCATCGACGGTAACTTTTCGCCGTCTCTTTCGTATATAACCAAATCTTCCGAAAGCATATCGTAGCCGATGACTTCGCGCAAAAACGCCAGAACGCCCATCTGCGCGCCGTGTGCGGTGTAAAACGAAACGAACGCGTCGTCTTTGACCGTCTCGATATAGTACCCCGCCGAGCCGAGTTCGGCTCTCGACGGCATCGCGAAGGAATAAGTTTCCATATCGTGGTTGTCGCCGAGAATTATATACTTGCCCGACGACGGAACGCAACTGCCCGAATAGTCCACCGCGAGTTGCGCGCCGGTCGCCGCCGCGACGTGTTTCGCGAGAAACGCGCCCGCTTTGGCGTATTTATCCGCAACGACTATCTTATAATCGCTTTTGCCGCCCTTTACGAAATCGGCGACGGGCGCGGAATAGTCGACTTTCACTTCGTGAAGCGTGCCTTGCGTAACTTTATGGTCGGCAACGTCGTTGACCGTGCCTTTCGCTTCGTTTTTGCCGCCTTTGCAGCCCGCGAAAGACGTAAGCCCCATCGTGAGCGCGAGCAAAGGTATTAAAATCTTATTTATCTTTCTCATAGTTTCCGCTCCTTACTTTACGTCCACGACGTATTCCGCGTAAGCGGCGTTACCCGCTTCGTCCGTAACGTAAACGACGAACGTGTATCTGCCCTTGTATTCGGTCTTTATCGAGTTCGCTTCGCCGAGCAGTATGTGTCTGCCGTTGGGGTTGACGACGAACGCCGTTACGACGAGATCTTCTTTCGCCGTGACGTTGTCGCCTGCCGAGTACGACGGCATAACGATCACGTCGCCGAGTTTGGCTTTCTTATCGCCGCCGCCCGTAAATCTGACCGTCGGCGCGATTTCGTCGGGTACGAATACCGTGTCGTATTCCACGCCCGCGTCGTTGCCTACCCAGTTCTCTTCGACGGCGGAGTATTCTATCTTATATCTGCCGTAATAGGCAAGTCTTATAACGTATTCTTTATCGGTGGGCGCGTTTTCGAGTTTCAAACCGTTTATATCGCTCATAACGCTGCCGTCGGGCGCGTAAACCGTCACGCGCGAAGAAGTGTTCGGCGCGAACGTGTCGTAAGAAGTCGCCGCCCTTACCGTGTATTCGTCGTTGAGTTCCGCTACGCCCCCGCGCGAGCCGATTATTTCGAGCGTCGCCGACGAGTAGTCTTTGTCACGCGAAGAAAGCGGATCGCCGCCGACCGAACGGACGTTGTATTTCGCGCCGCTTTTTGCCGACAGAACGTTACAGCCGAAGAACACCTTTCCGCTCGGGAAGCCGTCGAACGGTCTTCCGTCGGCGTAGGTCTTTACCGTTACCGCCATCGTAGTTTCGCCGAGCGAGAAAACGACTTTTCCGCCCGAGTATTTCAAGCCGAATTCGACGCCTTCGGCAAGCGACAGGTCTTTCGATACGCTCTCCGCGCCGACCGAAAGAACGATTTTGCCTTTGGCGGTAAGCGTTATCCTTACGCGGCAGTCCGCGTCGTAATAGTCGCGGATTATAAACTCGAACGCGTCGAACGCCGTATTTTCGGCGTAGGTTACTATCTCCGTCGCTACCGCGTCGGGAATAAGCGCGTTGGCGAACGTCCAGCCGACGGAATCGGCGGCGGTTTCGACTTCCGCGTCCACGCCCGAACGCAAAGCGGTGACCTTGGCGTTACCGTAAAGGTAGTTGGCGGCGTAAATGCCGTTCTTGCCCTTTTTGGCTATGACCGTCGGAATTTTTACCGTCTTGCTCGCCGAGCCGCAGACGTATTCGAGCGTTACTTCGTCGCCGTTGTTTTCGACCTGCGGAACGAACGTGTTACCGCTCTTAATCGTCCTTTCGCCGCTCTTATCCGTTATTTTAACGTCGCAGAGCCGCGTTTCGAGTTTGCCCGACGTATAGTCGTTGGCGTAATATTCGGGTATCAGATATTCCCCGCCGGATATAAGCGGCGAAGGAAGGCGTATTTCGTTGATGAACGACGGTTTTTCGCCCGCCGTCGCGGTCAGAACGTAACTCTCTTCCGCGGTAACGCCTATATAGTCTTCGGCGACGTACTTTATCTCGTATTCGCCCGCCGTTTCAAATCTGTAACTGCCGTTTATCGTTTCGGTTTTATCGCCGAGCGTTGCCGTAACGGTTACTTTTATCGCTCCGCTTCCGCCCGAAACCGTAGCCGCGCCGAATTCCACGAGTTCGCCGAGAACGGCGGTCGTTTGCCTGTCGGCGGGCAAGCCGAGCGCGACGTCGGGCGTGTTTTCCGCGCTGTAAACGTGCAGTACGGACTCCGCCGCGTTACCGTCCGCGTCGGCGGCGGTATATACTATGGAATAATAACCCAACTTCTTGGGCGTGAATTTGCCGTCGGATATTCCGACTTCCGCCTGCGCAGGCGTGCCGTAAGCGGTGTATACCCTTGCGGTAACCTTTCTATCGCCCGAATATTCGTCGAAGCCGGTAGCGCGCGGAACGGGATACGGACGGTTGATTCTCGCGTCGGGCATAATCTCGTAATCTTTTTCGATAGTGATTACGGGCGGCTCAGCGTCGGTAAAGGCGTTGTTTTTCAGGTCGTCTGCGGGAACGCCCGCCACGGAAAGTATGCAGAAGTTAGCCGTAGGCGCGTTATAGCCGTCGGCAGATACGCTGAGTTGTACCTTACCGCTCTTGAAACCGCTCCACGTTCCGTTGGGGAAATACTCGGGGTTATCGAGATCCGCAACGAGTTTGCCCGAAGCGAATACGGAGTTGGTAGCCGCGTCGTAAGA
>OQVT01002415.1_pt1 | contig 12033 bp, 10 predicted proteins | sample 1691561 | NCBI WGS metagenome assembly OQVT01 (sample SAMN03418260, study PRJEB22391) | human gut metagenome | biome: human-gut; feature: organic feature; material: feces | host: Homo sapiens | place: Tanzania | collected 2013-01 | reverse complement strand
TAAAATCTTGCATCAACGTGCTCTAAGTCACAAATTATATTTATTTTTGGGAAGAATTTTAACCCCAAATATGCAAGCCTATGAAATCAGTATGTGGTCTTGACGTGCACAAAGATAGAAAAAAATCCGAATCATAAACTAATCTCTCCGAACTTTTTGTTAGCGAAAAAATCCCCCATATCTCCCAGAATCGCCGTAACCTGCACAGTATAAGTACAATAAAGGCTGGCAGATACGCTTCCCGAAAGCGATATCTGCCAGCCTATCTTCCAGGCGGAGAGGCATATCTGCCAGCGTAAGCTTAGTCCTAACTCGGTCCCAGATCAGTTCACGCCAGCTTTTAACCAACGTCTATTTAGTATAAATAGTGAAACAATAGGCATTGCCATCCACGGTTATACCACTACTTGATTAGCCACCTGCCTTTCTTTACGCATTTTGCGTTGAGTTTATTTCTACATACACGATACCACATAATAGACTATAGACGAAACCGTATAAATGAAGCACGGCAGGAATATCTATAACATTGACTTCATCCAACTACACGAACAAAGTTTTGAAATGTATTGGGTTGAATACTTCTTTCCATAATATTCGCATATAGATGCAAGGCAAGCCACCCCACATTGCATTGAATCTTTTTGCTTTATAAAGGGGAAGCGTTTCATATTATTTGCTTATCTGTGGTGTATTAAACTTACCTAAACCGGTATTGTCTTTACTTGATTCTATAAGTATCTTGCCATCGTGCCTTCTTGATTTTCCTACGGAGAATGTATATGTGGCAGTCAAGCGTACCATATGCTGAAGTGGTTTCCAATCCTTGTTCTCATTATACCTAAGAATAGGTAAATTCGAAACAGTATAGTTGTTGTGTCCTGAATAATTGTATTTTGCACCTACTGACCAATTACCTATTTTATATTGTATCGTTCCAGCATATTGAAGGCTGCCACGTGACAAAAGGTCGCCGTCGTATACTTTTGTTGGTGAATTAACACTGAAGATCAAAGACAAGTTTTCAAATGATGCTGTAATATTGCCACCTATACGCCAATAATCAAAGTTGATATTTTGCGATGGAGTTTCAAGTCGTGAGATATAGTATTCAACATAGGGTGATAATTCTAACCATTTAAATGGATACCAACTCCCATAAAGGTCAAATCTCCATTCGAAATCACCTCCTATATTTTGAGGTCTGAAATAAATATTATCGCCTTCTTTTAGTATTGTGGTAGCTATCTTATTGTTAGCATATGATGGCTGTACCATGAAGACTATCTGATTTTTATTATTTGGTGAGAAATATGCAAACGACAGTTTCCCCGATGTAATCCAATAATCTTTCAATTTTGGATTGCCAGCAGATATCAGCCAGGGGTCTAAATAGGTCTCACTCTCAGTGATTTCATTTAACGAAGGAGATATATTACGCATTGTCAACGTCAACTGCACAGTTGTTCCTTTCATTTTACCCTTTCCCCACCAATCTGAATAAAGTCTTATGTAAGGAATAACAGAGGTTTGCGATATACCCGAGGATGTCTGCTTAAATATATTCAATCCAACAGCCGGAACAAACGATATTGTATTCCATGTCCAGGTACCACCCGTATTAAGGAACTCATTGTGAGAATATGGTTTGTATTTGTTATTGAATGAAGTCTGATTAAGTTGCTTATATTCATATCTTGAACCAACACTCAATGAGCCACCCCAAAGCGGAGAGGCATAGACAGCGTTTGTAATAAATGAATACGAATCATTATCCACTCTTGAGTGTAAATTGTAGTCATAGTCATTGGTTCCTGTATTCTCCGAGAGCATAGATTGCTTCGAATCCGAATAACTATTTCCAAATGTATTGACCACATTTATGGCAAACAGACGGCCTTTCTTTAATAAATAGCGATAGTATAAATCTACAGCCACCGTATTGGAACGCCATTTATAAGGATAAATACATTTTGTCTGTCCCAAGAAACCAATTTTGTTTCATTTATTGCTGTTTGGAACAATTCTAAGGAAGAAACTGCATCTAAAGCATTTGTACCAAACTTTTTATTGTCGTTTGATAAATATAGTACATCGTGATCACCCTTATGAATAATCCTTTCTGCTTTAACCACAACTTCACTTAGTATAAAAGAGTTGATAGTATCTAATGATTCTTGAGCATGACCATTCAAAACAAGAAACAAGAGACTAATTATTGCTAGAACCTTTTTCATAATTTTTTATCCGAGTTGGTGTTGCTGTTTCTCTTGTGGTCTTAGAAGAGCACGTCTCCTATAACGACAGTCAGAGTGCTTATAATCCGACATCAAATGTAATAAGGAAAATCCAAAATAAAGAAAGAATCGGCAAGAAAATTGCCATAAGGGACAGATCTTAACTCGATGATGCCGACGAAGTTGTGAAAAGGTATTCAGTTTGACAAATGAAACTACACTTGACAGCTACTGGACTTCTATAGAAAGCCTCTACAATACTAATCCTATTAAAGAGATTATGGCACAGAAATATCTGGCATTCTTCGGAGCATCTAGCGAATCGGTAGAAGCTTACAATGATTACCGTCGTTTGAAAGCAGAAAACGCAGGATATGCCGTAACATTGGCTAACCCGCTTAACGCTAACAAACAGATATTGCGATATCTTGCTACGGGAGGATTTTTATTTTAGAACTGGAAATAGATGAATGGCTGTATATCGCTACTCTTTACCTGAATTACTAAAAAGATAAGGGCGATAAGGATAAACGCCTGCACTACAACAGGCATTCGCACCATGCCACGGCTGCAAGCATTCTGCCAACTATCGGGGCACCAATGCAGCAGGTATCCTATGCCCATCAGGGCGAAAACTTTCCAATATCCTACGAATAGCTGACCTGCCAACTCTGGATGGAAAGATGTGAAGATTTGGCTAATCATAGAAATAGAGCCGTCGAAAGTGGAGTTACGGAAAAATATCCAGCACAGACATACGAAGTGGAAGGTTATAAGCACAGCCGCGACCTTGCGCCAACCTGTACTACGATATTGCTTAGGACGATGCAACAAGCTGCGCAAGCCTTTATGTAATGCCAAAGCCGCTCCGTGCAGTCCGCCCCATACTACAAAGTTCCACGAAGCTCCGTGCCACAGTCCTCCCAACAACATGGTGAGAACCAAATTTACGTAGGTACGCAACTTACCTTTACGGTTTCCGCCTAACGAGATATAAAGATAATCGCGCAACCAAGTAGAAAGCGAGATGTGCCAACGATGCCAGAAATCGGTTACGCTATCCGATTTATAAGGAGAGTTGAAGTTGATGGGGAAACGGAAGCCCAATAACAAGGCTATACCTATGGCCATATCGCTATAGCCCGAAAAGTCGCAATAAATCTGCAAAGCATAGCCATATACGCCGAACAGGTTCTCCAAGCCCGAATACAATGACGGATTATCGAATATACGCTCTACGAAATTAACGCTGATATAATCTGATATTACAGCCTTCTTAAACAATCCGCTCACTATGAAAAACACTCCCTGCCCGAACATCTCGTTGGTGACGAGCAGCGGACGGCGTATCTGCGGAATGAAATCGCGGGCACGCACAATAGGACCTGCAACCAACTGCGGAAAGAACGATACATAAAAAGCATAGTCAAGCAAATTATCAAGCGGCTTAAGGTCTTTACGATATACATCGATGGTATAACTGAGCGACTGAAACGTAAAGAACGAGATACCCACCGGAAGGAATATATCGAGCGGCTGGAAACTGCCGTTCCACAGCGGACAAAGCATCTGATAGAAGAAATTGGTATACTTAAAGTAGCACAGCAATCCTAAATTTACGCACAGGCTTATAACCACAAGCATCTTACGCTTCCAGTGTGTCTCTGTTTGCTGCATACGATGCGCTAAGAAGAAATCGCTCACCGTAACTATGCCCAACAAGAAAAAGTATATGCCGCTACTCTTGTAATAGAAATAATAAGAGAATAGCGTAACAAACAGCAATCGGGCGGTAACGCGCTTTTGCAACAGCATATAGACAAAGCTAAACGCCAAGAACAAAAACAAGAAAATGCCGCTGCTGAATATCATCGGCTGATGAGAATCGTAGGCCAACAAGCCCGTAAGTTTAGTCCAATCTACTTGCCACATAGTCATTGTATGCTTTTATAATTGCTTCGTGTAACAATCTTCCTTGAAATTTATATCCGTCGTGAGTAAAGTGTATCTTATCGCGCTGAAACATTTTAGCCGCTGTCCAGTTGAGACAAGCACGACTCTTGCCTCCTACTATATTATATAAGTCCCATACAGCCATGCCTCGCTCACGGGCAAACTGCAATTCATTATCTACCACTGCCGGTGTACGAGGGTTGATAACCCTACCCTGCCGACTTCTTACATAAGCTCCCGGAGGAGTAGTGAGCAGAAACACCGCCTGCGGACAAGCCATTTTCAGCTCGTCTACCATATGCCTCATAGCCGCCGTATGCTCTGCCTTAGAATAAGCACGCCCATGCGCCTCGTTGGTTCCGAAAGAAAAGATAATCAAGTCGGGCTGTAAATCTGCCACCTGCTTCAGATTATCGGGCGTAGAGAAAGAAGCGCACGTAGCACCATTAATGCCGAACATGTGATATACTATACCGTCGGAACCCGTTTCGCGAGCCAAACCTGATGTTTGATAAGAAACGGGAATAGCCTCAACAGCCTTAGCTCCGAAATCGCTTTCGAGCAACAAACGCACTTCGTAAGCCAGCACGTGCCCACGTATGTGAGAGTCGCCTATCTGAACAATACGTACCGGACGGTTTAACAGCGTAAGCTTCTCCCAGAAAGGAAAGAGCGATCCGGCAGGGTCGGACAAACGATTCTCTTGAGTATTACGGAAAACTGAAGGCATCTTAACCTCTTCGAGCGGAATGAAGCGCATCAATTCCTTCATCTCACGACTGGAATATACAGGCACCGAGTGCTCGTCGGGCTTCGGGCGGACAGGAACAACATCTTGCGCCTGCAACTTCTGCACCGCTACAAGGCACAACGCCAACACGATAAGAAACAAACATCTATTATTCTGCCTCATACGCCTTTCTCTTTTCATATTGTTCCTTACCATACATAAGCGATTTAAAAAGCAAATCGGCCAGATGCTTACCTCCTCTAAAGTTGATATGAGTATAATCATAGTTAGCCATAGACGGCTTACTGTTTACCATCTCTACCATACTGCCTTCGCCTCCCATAGCCTCAAACAGATTCCAAAACGCTACGTGGGTATCGGCAGCCAACTTCTGCTGATAGCGTATCAAGCTCTTTACACCAGGCATGGTGCGCAGCTCGCCCGTCTCAGAACGGTTTTCACGGTCGCCTACACCAACTATCAGAATTGATGTCTGCGGAAAAGCCTCCTTAAGGTGATCTATCACCTTTTTCATAGCCGTAGTATAATAATCGTATTTCAGAACTTCGGCAGACGCTACATTCAAGCCGTACTGCAGAACTATCAAATCGTAAGTACGCAGACGATGATAATCTTTCAATGTTCCAAGAGGAATTTGAGCCAACTGCTGTCCGCTACTGCCTCGTGTACTGAAATTATCTACCACTACCCCATGCAGAGGGTCCATAGTAGCGGCAAAACAGCGAGCATGTGCACCACTGTGCTCTACTCTCCACTTAACAGAATGTATATTCCCTTCTACAGAAACGGAACGAATAGCTGTAGAATCGCCTTCAATGTCAAAACGTTCAGGCTCGCGTCCGTTTACACTGGCTGTAAGCACCAACGAATCGGGCGAGAAGAAATAGAAAGAAGACATCTGGCAGACAGTTACAGGTACGGCTCTGATTCAGATTAACAAGGCACCCGTAACGCTCAACGCCGACAGAACATCTATGAGAGGTGCAGGCACCGTAACATTGACTGTAAATGGTGTTGTTGCGGATGAATTGGACGATGTTACAGTTGCAAGTGATGATGTAACCGTAAGCGGTAGCAATGGCGTATACACAGCTTATTTGCCTAACGCGACAAAGACATATACCTTTACGGTTAAGGCTTTGCCTGCAACAAGAAGTGTTTTCAATGAAAATAACTACACATGGGATGATACTTCTTGCACAGTAAGCGTTTCTCGCAAGAAATCCTCCTCTTCCTCCTCTGATACCTCCGCACCGACCTACGGCGTAAGCACAGGCAAGACAGAGAACGGCACAATTTCCGTTACTCCTGCGAAGGCAGAAGTAGGCGAGAAGGTAACAATCAAAGCAACACCTGACAGCGGCTATCAGCTGGATAAGGTGACTGTGAAGGATAAAGACAACAGCAACGTGAAGCTGACGAAGGTAAACGATAATGAATACACCTTCACAATGCCGAAGGGTAAGGTTTCCGTTGATGCGACATTCGTACAGAAGGATGCGGCAGGTGATAACCAGAACAGCGCGGCTGAAAAGAGCAAGGTAATCAAGCTGCAAATCGGCAGTCGCATTGTCAACGTGGATAATGAAGCGGTGATTTACGATACTGCACCCGTTATCCGCAATGACAGAACTCTGGTTCCTATCAGAATCGTTACAGAAACTCTGGGCGGCAAGGTTGATTGGAACGGCGTGACAAAAGAGGTTACACTGCACATCGACGGCAAGGAAATCAAGATGACAGTTGGCAAAACACTGGAGAAATACGGTGTTGCACCTGTGATTATTGATGGACGCACCTTCGTACCTGTTCGCTTTGTGGCAGACGAGCTTGGCGCAACCATCGCTTGGGACGATGCAACAAAGACAGTGACAATCACGAAAATTGAAAAATAAATCGGAAAAAGAAGCGTCCTTTTGAGCTTGAGCTATTCTAACATCGTATTCCGCTTTTTTTGTGTTTGTTGATTATATTTTCGGCATAACGTATGAGTGAAAGCGTTTTGAGTCCAAGATAGTCAAACTTAACGAGACCGCACGGTTCAATTATGTCCATTGTGTACTGGACGGCTTTTTTTCCTGTCTTTGCGTCTTTGAAAACAGGAGCCCAGTTGGGAAGTTCTGTAAGACCGATTACCATACCCGAAGCGTGAAGACCTGTATTGCGGTTTACGTTTTCGAGCTTGAAGGCCAGGCGGAACAGTTCCTTGTAGCGCGGGTCATCCTTGTACGGAATAAGCTGGCCGCCGTCAGGGAACTTTTCGGTCGGTTCAGAAAATGCAGACTTGAGTGTTGCCTTTGGGTTGTCGGGGATGCACTTTTTGAGCATGTTTACTTCTGAAAGCGGAATGTCCAGAACGCGGCCAACATCTGCTATAACCTGTTTAGCCTTGAGTGTTCCGAAAGTGACAATGTGACCGACCTGTGGTTCACCGTACCATTCCTTTGTATGCTCAATGATTCTCTGGCGGAATTCGAAGTCCATGTCAACGTCAAAGTCCGGCATTGAGATTCGTTCAGGGTTAAGGAAGCGTTCAAAGATAAGCTTGTAGCGGAACGGGTCAATGTCGGTAATGGTCATTGCGTATGCTACCAGTGAACCTGCTCCCGAACCGCGTCCCGGTCCAATAGGAATGCCGTTGTTTTTTGACCAGTTGATGAATTCCCAAACGATAAGAAAGTAGCCCGAAAATCCCATTTTAAAGATGATTCCCAACTCGTACATGGCGCGTTCTACAATTTCGGGCGTAATTTTTTCGTAGCGGTTTCGGAGTCCTTTTTGGACAAGATGAAGAACAAATGCATCCTGTGAAACAAATTCTTTGGGTATTTTGTAAACCGGAAGACAGTTCTTGAGTTCCTGGGTTTTGTACTGGTGTATCGTAAGATTGCACATCGAAGCGATTTTGAGCGTGTTTGAAACAGCTTCGGGGCATTCCGGAAAGAGTGATGCCATTTCCTGCTCTGTCTTCATGTACCAGTTGTCGCCCTGAAAGCGCATTCTGTTGGGGTCCTTAAGGCTTTTCTTTGTTCCTATGCAGATAAGTGCGTCCTGAGCCTCTGCATCTTCACGCCTGCAGTAGTGGATGTCGTTTGTTACTACCAGCGGAATATTCAGTTTGTGTGCCAGTTCAATGAGTTTGGGTGCAACTTCCTTTTGTTCTGCAATCCCGTGATCCTGAAGTTCAATGTAAAAGCGGTCGGGACCAAAAAGATTTTTGTACTTGAGTGCTGTTTCTTCTGCACGCTTAAAGTCGTTGAACAGCAGTGCCTTTGGAATTTCGCCCTGGATACATGCCGAAAGACAGATAAGCCCTTCGTGGTATTTTTCCAGAAGCTTAAAGTCAATTCTGGGCTTGTAGTACATTCCTTCCGTAAATGCAATTGAAGAAAGCCAGCTTAGGTTTTTATAGCCTGTGTCGTTTTGCGCAATGAGAATGAGGTGGTAATAATAGGATTTTTTTCCGTTTTTTGAATAAGGAATTTCTTCGTGTTCTGTATGGTCGCCTTCTGCAACATAAAATTCTTCGCCGCAAAGGGGATTGATTCCGTTTGCATGACAGATATGCTCAAAGTTAAGGACACCGTACATGTTTCCGTGGTCGGTAAGGGCCAGTGCCGGCATACGCAGTTCCTTTGCCCTTGCTATAAGAGTGTCTATTTTGCTTGCGCCGTCCAGGAGAGAATAGTCTGAATGTACGTGCAGATGAACGAATTTGCTTTCGGGTGTGCCTTCCGGAGCGTCCGGAAAAATATGAATATCAGCCATAAAGGTATTTTAACGAAAAAAAAGAGGTCTGAACAGTCAGAAACGGTCGGGTATAAAAATTCCGTCCGAATGGTGCCGGTTTTATATTAAAGAAGAAAAACACCTGCTGAACTTTAACCTTTTCAAAATTGGTTTGTTTTCGTATTATTAAAGACAAACTAAAAAAAAGTACTGGAGCTTAAAAAAATGATTGAGGTAAAGCATGTTTCCCGTGTTTTCGGTGATTTCCGTGCAGTAGATGACATCAGTTTCTCCATAAAAACGGGGGAAATTGTCGGGCTTCTTGGACCGAACGGCGCCGGAAAGACAACGACAATGAGAATGATAACGGGATATCTTGAACCAACGTCGGGAACTGTCGAAGTGGACGGGCTTGATGTGGTAAAGAATCCTGTTGAAACAAAGCGCAGAATAGGTTATATGCCCGAGTCGGCGCCTTTGTACAGCGATATGATTGTGGCAGACTATCTTGAATATGTTGCCGGAATCGAAGGGGTGGATGCTTCAGAAAAGGTTCCGCACCTGGCAGATGTATGCGGGCTTTCCGAAGTGATGCACAAAAACATCGGGGACCTTTCACGCGGAAATAAGCAGCGCGTAGGACTTGCACACGCACTTATGGGAGACCCCGAAATTCTTATTCTTGACGAACCTACCAGCGGACTTGACCCGAACCAGGTTTCTGAAGTACGCGCTCTTATTAAAAAAATCGGTGAAACAAGAACCGTCATTATTTCCACACACATTCTGAGCGAAGTAGAAATGCTCTGTGACCGGGTAATTATTATTTCAGGTGGAAAAAAGGTCGCCGACAGTCCTACAGAAGAACTCCGCGAACATTACGGAAACGCGTCTGTTGTAACTCTTACACTTGACGGAAGTGAAGCACTCCAGGTAAAAGAAGTGCTGTCTGCAGTTGAAGGCGTAAAGGGATGCACCGTAAAGGAACAGGAGCAGAAGCTTTGCGCCGAACTTTCACTTGACCCGACTGCCGGCCAGTCCGTTCTGCCGCAGATTGCCCGCACCGTTGTCTCAAAGAACTGGAATCTTTATTCTCTTGAGATGCGCAGAAACAGTCTGGAAGATGTATTCAGAAGCCTTACCTTAGGAGGAAACGTATGAAAAATAATTCGTCGGGTAAAAATAATTCAACAGGGAAAAGAACCTGGTCTGTCATAATGAAGCGCGAGCTTGCAGCTTATTTTACGAGTCCCATTGCATATATCGTAACAGCGCTTTTTCTTATATTTTCGGGACTGGTTTTCTTTTCTACATTTTTTATCGTTAAGCGTGCAGAACTCAGAAACTTTTTTGAGATGCTGCCGATTTTTCTGAGTTTTTTTATTCCGGCTCTTACTATGCGCGTGTTCAGTGATGAAAAGCGTACCGGTACAATGGAAACTCTCGTGACTCTTCCCGTTAAGGTAACTGATATTGTTGCAGGAAAGTATCTTGCTTCTTTTGTTTCGGGAATTTCACTTCTGGTACCGACTCTCTTTTATGCAGTAACCTGCGCCGTGTTCGGTTCACCTGATGCCGGTCCTGTAATAGGCGGATACCTTGGTGCAGTATTTCTGATAGCAGCGTTCAGTGCGATAGGAGTTTTTGCTTCCTCGGTGACGAAAAACCAGATAATTGCGTTCTTTCTTGCATTTGCACTCTGCATTGTACTTACAATGATAAGTTCCTTTTCAATTTTTCTTCCGGGGCCTGTTGTTAAACTTGTTTCGTTTATTTCGGCTTCGGGACATTTTCTTTCTGTTTCGAGAGGAATAGTTGACTCAAGGGACGTTCTTTACTTTGTTTCATTAACAGCACTGTTTATTGCCATGACTGTGCGCACAATCCGGAATGAGAGGAAAAACTGATTAATATGAAAAAACAGAATAAATTTATTTCATGGATAAAAAGTCCTGCCAGCGATTTCTGGCTGTTTGTGGCAGTCCTTGTACTTGTAAATCTTGTAGCTTCCAGAGCCTTTTTCAGAATAGACCTTACCGGAGCACATTCGTATTCTCTTTCTGAATCAAGTCGCGAAGTTGTTTCTTCACTTGAAGAACCTTTGGGAATAAAAGTTTTCTTTTCGTCAAATCTTCCGGCGCCTTATTCAGGTGTGCAGCAGTATGTTAACGACATTCTCGGCGAGTACAAAAATGCGGCCAATTCAAACTTCAGCTGCGAATATTTTGACATGAACAAAAGTGAAAACCAGACGCTTGCCCGGAACTACGGTTTGAACCAGATACAGATACGCGAAGTAAAGGACAACGAACTGGGTTTCAAAAATGCATACATGGGTCTTGCAATAACTTATGCCGACCAGATAGAAACACTGGACTCAGTTACTTCGAGTGACGGTCTTGAATACAAAATTACTACGACAATCGGACGGCTTATTTCAAATACAAATGCGCTTTCGGGACTTTCAGACAAGGTAACACTTACGCTCTATAAGTCAGACGCACTTTCCTCTTTTGGAATAGGCGGATTTTCAGAAATTGATTCTGCCGTAAAAAAAGCCTGGGAAAGCGTAAACGGACGTTACCGCGGTAAAATAGAATTTGCTTCGGTTAATCCTGACTCACAGACGGCACAGGAACTTTCTTCCAAATACGGAATCCAGTCTGTAAGCTGGCAGGACGATTCAGGAAAAACTCAGACGGGTTCAATCGGTCTTGTTCTTGAATGCGCAGACAAGTTCAGGGTTGTTCCGCTTAAGATGCAGAACATGATTTTCCAGTATGTAATAACAGGCCTTGACTCGCTGGAACAGAATATTTCTGACAGTGTACAGGCTCTTGTTGCAAAGACTGCACCTATCGCTTACATAACAGGACATGGGGAACTTTCACTTGACGATGCACAAAACGGTGCTGCTCCGTTCAAAAGTCTTCTTGGCGACATTTACTCGCTTGAAGAACTTGCACTTGCCGAATCTGAAATTCCTGCGGGTGTTTCTACAATCATAATCAACGGACCAAAATCTTCGTTCTCTGATGATGAACTTTACAAGATTGACCAGTTTGTAATGCGCGGTGGAAATGTAATGTTCTTTATGGATTCTTACAATGTCGTAATGCCTTCGGGACAAAACGCCTATTACCAGCAGCCACAGTATATTCCCGTAAGAACAGGACTTGAAAATAGAGTCGATAGATTTCTTAAAATAGTTAAATTGTGTAACAAAAGTCATTCATACACAGTGTTTTAAGACGTTTTGTCTTGCGCCAGTTCTGCGCCATTTTTCGTGCAAAATAAGCGAAAATGCCTAAAGACGGCACTTGAATATCAACGAGTTACAGAAGATGGTAGAGTGGTATAAAA
>OQVT01002413.1_pt1 | contig 12038 bp, 7 predicted proteins | sample 1691561 | NCBI WGS metagenome assembly OQVT01 (sample SAMN03418260, study PRJEB22391) | human gut metagenome | biome: human-gut; feature: organic feature; material: feces | host: Homo sapiens | place: Tanzania | collected 2013-01 | reverse complement strand
CCCGTGTAGCCGGGGTTGTAGCTGCGGCTGAAGAGATACCACTCGCAGCTTTCAATGTCCGCGACCTCGCGGCGGGCGTCGGTGATCTTTTCCTGCGCGTCGGCGATCTTTTCGTCCGCCTCGGCCTTGCCGTCCTCGTACTCGCGCTGGCCCTTGCGATAGTCCTTTTCGCCGTCCGTCAGCTCGCGGTAGGCGTCGGCCAGTTCCTTTTCGCCGTCGGCGTAAGAGATTTCGGCGGTATATTCGTACAACGCCGGCGAAGATATGCTCCACGTCCGCGGAGATTTAATATAAAACTCTCCGCTTATACAAAACTTTCCGCTCGATTTTTCGGCGTTGCCGCCGTCGTAACCGAAAACGTTTTTGCCGCCGTCAAGGTCGCTTATCGTAAGGTTTAACGCAAGTATTTTTTTATACGACTCGACGAATACCTTGCCGTAGCCGTCGGTATTCGTCGAGTTTATTTTTATTGTTGCCGTTTTTCTATCCATAGTACCATCGTCGCCGGATTAAACGACGTCCCAAGTGCCTATTTTGTCTATTTTTTTAGAAAGTTCCAAAGCGGTATCGTATCTTTCTATTCCACCGTCTTTAATATCTTCTTTCGCCTTGAAAATCCACGCGTACTTCTTATTCGAGCTTTTACTGTAACTCGTGATTCCGAAGTATTTGTCTTTGTTTTCGTTATCGTCAGTCGGAACGACGTGGCAGAACGTATAGATGTGGCTGTATCCCGTGGCTTTGAAATCGCCGAGATAACTCTCGTCGTTCTTCGCGTAAGAAACGTATCTGTATCCGCCGTAATACGGATAATATCCGCAAGCCATCGGCATAAACTTGCCCGTTACGACGAAGATATTTCTGAACCCGCCCTTGAATTTGCCGTCGTTGGAAGCCATAGTCGCGGTATAATCGTTATGGAACAACGCCGCCATTTCGGATTCGATGCCTACGTTCGTATAATCGGGCAACTTATCCGTACCGACGAGTTCTACGAAAATATCGTACATTTCAAGGTTGAAATTGCAGTAACCCAGAAGCGCGTACGAGTTTTTATAGTAGTTGGTCGTTTTTACGCGCAGGTTGTTAAGGACTACCGAGCCGCCCGACAAATTCCACGTTCCTTCGTTGTTTGCCAAGCCGCACGAAGCGGTCTTATCGGAAAATTCAAATATAAACTCGGTATTCTTTATCTTCGCGCCGTCGTACAGTCCGCCGAAAACGCCCTGCTGACCGACTTTCGCCCTGAAGGTGTGTCCCCTGCCGTCGAACGTTCCGCAAAAATAAGTGTTGTTGGCGGGGCTGCCGGCGTTGTATACGCTCTTGTTTTGCAGCGTAAAATCGATTGCCGTATCTATATCGGAGTTAAGGATATAATATCCGTCTTTGATAAGATTGCCTTTGCCGAGTTGTAACGCGTCGAATATATTGTCTTTGTTAAGTTCCACGTCGTAGGCGAAAACGTCGTCGAAAACGAACCCGCCGACCGAAGTGAGAACGGTCATAGGCTCGGTATCTTCGCCGTCGACCTTTACGCCTTTGATATAGTTAAATTCGGCGGTCAATTCCCTGCCGTTCTGCGTGGCGGATAACACCTTGGCGTATTGAGTGCCGAAAATCTCGGCAACGTTCAACGGTTTCGTCGGGCAGAAATCGAGTTGCCCGCCGTAGACTTCCGTCGGGCAGTACATATCAACGGGGATTTTAGTCTCGTACGTCTTGCCGTTTTCGGCAACGTATTTCGCAACGAGCGTCGCTTCGCCTAATCCGTTCGCGCTGACGCGGACTTTACCTTGCGGTAATTTTTGAAGAGTCAGTCTGTCGTCGTCGGAAGAAAACTCGCAGGCGTACGTTTTGCCGTCGATAGTTACCGACGAAGTCACTTCGGCTTCGTGCGGGTACTGCTTGCCCTGCCATTCGGGCGTAACGGACAATTCTATCACGGCGGTATCGGTTTTTTTGCCGTTTATCGTGATCACGTTATCGTATACGACGTCGTTTATAACCTTGATTTTAAGTTCCGCGTTGAGTTTGTCGGAAGCAAAACTCTGCCACTCGCCGACGAACGTAGCCGTCGTCTCGCCCGCGCTTAAAGCGGTTAATTTTCCGTCGGAATAATCCACCACTCCGCTCGCGGACGCGCTGAACCCGATTTTGCAGTCGTAATAAACCTTGTTGAAAAGTACCTTTACTTCCGGCTCGAACGATTCGCCTTTCCGAAGTGCCAACTCGCCGTTTCTGACGTGCAGAACTTTAAGTTCGGGCAGATAATTGCCCATAGATACGGAAATTTTACACGTTGCGGACGCATCGCCCGCCTTGGCGGTCACGTCGCACGTTCCGACGCCCACGGTCGAAACCGAGCCGTCGTCGTCGACGAGCGCGACGGTCTCGTCCGAAGACTTCCATTCGACGGGTTTATCGCCGCCGTAAAAACAGATTATATTCAGTTCGTCGCCGAAAATCATATTCGCGGAAACGACCGACAACGAGATTTCGCCCGTCGCGGTTTGTTGATTCTGCGACTGATTGCCGTTCGCATTACCCTTTTTCGTACAGCCCGCAAAAAGTGAGAGCGAGAAAAGCGATAAGGCAATAAGGATCATTAAACTTATCTTTTTAATCTTCATTTTTCTCTCCTTATAACGCGTTGATGAAGGATTCTATACTCGTAAACTCTTTGATATACATCATTCCGAGCGTTCTGACGTACGTTTTGAAATTCGCTTTGATTTCGGATACCTGACTTTCGGTAAATAAACCCGTGTCGACTGAAATCGAGACTTTGGCGGGGAAAAGCCATTCCATATCTATATGCGATTTAAGGCTCGAATACCTTGCGGCGTCTTTTTTATACATTTCGATTTTAGCGTACGCTTCGTCGAGATGTCTGAACATCGTTACGAGATCGCCCTGTTTGACGTACGACATCGACGCGGATACGTTTCCGTTCATATTCGCCGACCAGCCCCAGTTATTTTCGCTGACGCATCTTGCGAACCACAGTCTGAGATCGTCGAACATTTCACGCATCGGCTTCGCCGCGTCGGCGTACATAGCGTTGAAATACTCGTCGAAAATGTTTTCTACGCCGAGTTCGCTGTTCCACGCGAGTTTGGAATACATATATATCGCAAGCACGTTAAAGCCCGTGTCCGCGCCCGTCTGGCAACTCTTTATCTGCGGGAAGGTAAATTTATAACCGTTCGCTTTGAGATATTTGTAATAACCGGGATAGAAACTGTACAGATCCCAGAACGTAAAGAAGTCGTTATAAAACCCGCCGTAAGACCAAGCCCACGTTCCGGGGTTTTTCTTGCCCCACAGTCTGATATATTCTCTCTGCTCGATATTCACGTCGTCGTCGAAAGACACGCCCGTATGCAGGTGACTTTGCGCGAAGAAGGGCGCGACGTTTACGTTGTCGTTGAACTGCAAATCGCTTTTTACGACGATGTTGCCGTTCGCGTCTTCCGTAAAAGGCGGTCTCGACGTGTCGAGATACGCGAAGAACATATACTGGAAGTCGTCTCTGCGGTAGGCGGCGTTCTCTTCGCGCGCCATCCACTCGTTTACCTTTTTGCCCACGTCGTGCATAAATTTCATAAGCGCGGCGGAAGACGCTTCGTTATGGCCTGCCTTCATTTCATTGCAGTAATCGCAGCCGCACATAGGTACGTTGTCCATCTGACCTAAAAGCACGGACTTAAATTGCGGATATTCCGCGGCGGGATACCACATGAGCGACTGTTCGATTTTCTCGGCGCAAAGCGTTGTCATCTTATCGTACTTTTCTTTGTTGCCGCGAGCCGTGTAACAAAGTTGCCCACCATCTATCGAATAAAATTCGGGATATTCTGCGAGATACTTACTTTTGGGCACGAAGTATAAACTGTTATGGTTGTTCTTGATTTCCGTAGTTTTCGTGTCGCCGACGTGGATAGGCAACAGCATATCGCCGTAACTGTCGCGGATTCTCAAACGATACGAGATCATTTTGCCGTCCGTATTATCCGAAGAACTTTTGGTATAACCTATTATTTCGCGGTACTCTATATCCGACACGTCGGTTACGTCGTAGTCGAGAAGTTTAAGGTCGGTAACGTTCTTTTTAAGCGTATAACAGTCGGTGTAGAAAAACTCGAATCCGAAATTGATTTTCAGAAAGTCGTACACGCCGTACAACACGCCGTTTTCCGCGCCGCCGATTATATAAACGGTTTTGTCTTTCGTGAAGATTTTTGTACCGTCTTTTTTCAGCGCGCTTATGTTATCGTTTCTGTTAAGGCTTTTGTAAAGCGTAGTGTTGCCGAGCGATATATACCGACTTTTCGCGTCGTGCGTCAAGCCCTTGTCTTTTACGAATTTAAGGTCTATACCCGTCGCTTCTTTGAAAAATCTCGAGAGTTCGCTCTTGGCGTAGGCTATATCCTGCGTTTCGTCTTCGGGTACGACTACCTTATACGACGTCTTTCCGTCCTTTACGATATACGAGCCGGTTTCTTTATACGAAAACGAGTGGTTTTCGTTATAGGTCTTTTCGAACGATTTGAGCGCGGCGTTGTTTATCGCGAGTTCGCCCGAGTATTCGAGCGTATCCGTCGTCGCGCCGCCCGTAGGACCGTTCGGCTTACCGTTTCCGTCACAGGCGACGGTCGCAGTCAGAAAAAGCGTAAGTATACATATCAATATTGCGATTTTTCTCATAAATTCTCCTTACCTGACGTTGACGTAGTACGTTTTGCTTACGCCGTTTTTCGCTTCGTCCACGACGTATACGATAATCGTGTATTTACCCGGCTTGTTTATGACTATACCCGCCGTCGTATCGTCGGGGTTATAGTCGACGGTCTTAACGAAACTTTCGTTGGAGTCTTTGACGATAAAGTACGTTTTGAGTTTGCTTGCGTCGGTAACGTTGTCGGTCGCTTCGAATTTCGGCACGAACGCCGTACCTGCGTTGACGTTTATCGTCTTGCCTTCGTCGGAAAGTTTAAGTTCGGGCGCTTCTACGTCTACAATCGTGATTATCTGAGAAAGCGGGCTCGACTTTTTACCGTTGCCGTCGGTGTAGTTGTACGTTACGGAATATCTGCCGTATTCGGAAAGAACGAATTTTATTTCGGATTCGAAATCGGTTATTCCTTTCAACTCTCTGCCGTTTACGTCGCGTACGGGTTTGCCGCCCTTATAAACGGTAAGGGTCAGATTTTCGTACGAGGCGGGCGATAAAACGTCCGTCGCGTAAGGTCTCGTAAGAACGATCTCTTGTCCGAGCGAGCCTACCTTGTCGGGCAACTTCGCGTAAAGAAGCGGCGCGACTTCGTCGCTTACCCTGTCCGAATTTACGTCTTCGGTAGTCATACCCTGATTGCAAATCTCGTGAATCTTAGCCTTAAACCCTGCCGATACGCCGTTAAATCTTACCGACGTAAAGCACAGGTCGTTCGCGAACGGGTTGGTAACGGCAATGTTTCTCGTACCGATAATCAGTACGCCGCCGCTGATTTTTATCGAAAGTTTCGCGCCGTTCCAGTCTTCGCCGAGCGAATAACTCTCGCCGTTGACGGCAGCGAAATAGCGTTTGTTTTTACCGCTTATTTCTATTTCGTACCTGTTTTCGGGGTTGAAATAGTCGGTAAGCGTTATCGTCATCGAAGCAACGCTCTGTTTTCTGCCGTCGGCGGCGGCGGGAATTTCAAACCCGAAACCGAACTGCGAAAAGAGAAGCGGATTGATGAAGTTGAAGTACGCGTCGGAAGATTTTGCCGTAAGGACGGGAAGTCTGTCTTCTATACCCGCAGTCATACTTCCTGCGAAATATTTTACGATTTTTACGGTAGAACCGTATTCCGCGTCGACTATATCCCTTTCGTCGCTTTCGATAAACACGCTCTCGTCGGACGCGCAAACGGTCTTGAATTTAATCTTCGCGTTGCCCGTTACCGTGAATTTTTTGGGGTTTATTATTTCGACGTACGGATTACCGTCGAACGAGACGTAAGATTTGGTATCTACGGCTTTACTGCCGCCCGCCGTATAATTCCACGCTTTTACGTTGAGCAGAGAATACTCGGCGTTCTTAATATAATATTCGTTGGTAAACAACTTATCGTTCTCGAATTTCGGCTTCGCGTTGGGCGCGACTTCCGTTTCGGCGGTGTAAACGCCGTCGTAGAACATATCCGAATAATCGTATCTTATTTTATACGTACCGACTTCGTCGAACGCAAACGTCTGCCCGTACCCGTCCGCGACGACCGTTTCGCCGCTCGGCTTTTCGACGGTGACTTTTACGTTCAGAATCTTCGCGTTGAGAGACGTTATCGAAACTATGTCGGAGAGTTTATGTCTCTCGCCTGCGGAAACGGCGGCGGTCAACTTCCGCTCGGCGTAAATACCGTCGGCGGCTTCTACGGCGTACAGGTTAAGCGACAACTCGCTCTTGTTGCCGTATACGTCCGTAGCGTAATAATCGACGGTGTACGCGCCCTTTCTATCGGGTACGAATTTGCCGTTTTTAACGCTGACGTTGCAGGCGTCGGAAGTGTTCTTTTCGTAAACGACGGAATAATCGCAAAGCCCTTTCACGCCGTAATCGTCCTTAATTTTAACTTCGGGTACGGAGACTTCTTTGCCAACCGCGACTTTATATTCCCTTTCGAAAGAGTTCGGGGAGAAGATAGGTCCGGTCTCGTCGTTATAATATCCGACGGTCAGGAAGTCTCTGCCGGCGTAATCGCCCAACTTCGCTATCTGAACGGGCGCTTCGTTCACGCCGACGAGCGACGACGCGGTAAGCGACAGGAAAACGTTTCCGTCGGTAAAGCCCTTAAACTTATACTGGTACGCCTTGTCGTTGTTGATTTCCGACACGAGCGCGTTGGAAGTGCCGTTGCCGACGCGGACGTAGATTTTTATCTTGTTGACGTCGGTCGTGTCGAGATAATAACTAAGGTTGGAATAGTTGCCGTTATCGGGGTTGTTACCGTACACGGTAGTACCGTTTTTATCGATTTCGAACGCCTTGTCGCCGACCTTTACGTTGCCCTGCTGGTTCTGGGCAAGCCCGACCATTTTACCGCCGCAAGTGCCTGCGGTAATGGTGGTGGAATAATACCTTTCAAACCGCTTGTACATTATGTCGAGATATATCGACGGATCGTAACAGTCGGTAAGTCTCAACGTTATGAAGTTACAAAGCACGGGTTCGGTCTGCATACAGTTGAACGATATAACATCTTCTAAATTGTGTTCGTAGATATTAAACGGTTTATTCAGCGCGAAAACGTCGCCTTCCGCCAAGCCTATTTTAAGCCCGTCGGTATAGCCCATCGCTTCGAACTGATTATTCAACTTTCCGTATTCGATGCTGTTGCTGCCCGAAGTCAACTCGTACACCCTTTTCTTGACCGAAAAGGTCTTGGTCGCGCTGTAACGCTTGTCGGCTAAGGTCTTTAAGTAAACTATCGAATACTCTCCGCATTCGTTAAGCGTTAGTTTCGTTTCCGCAACGCGACTGCCGTCGGGCAGTACGACGTAATACGAATCGGACTCGTATTCTTTGCCGTCAATCGTCAAGGTCGCGGTTTTCGGAACGGACATAGTATCGTTATACAGATATTCCGTCTTTACGCCGTCAACCGTGAGACCTGCGGCGTAAACGGTTTCGCCGCGTTTTGCGCCCGCGAACAACGCGACCGCAAGCGACGCCGTTACGCACGCAAATAAAGCCGATAAAATTTTGATTTTCCTGGTTTTTAGCATTTTCACTCCTTATTCTTTGATACCGCCGAGCGATATGCTGCCCATAAGTTTATCTTTGAATATAATAAATAATATCAGTATCGGAACGGCGAGAAGCATACACGCCGCCATGGCTCTGGGTATTGTCTTCAAATCGCTGTTAGGCGACTCGATAACGAAATAGAATACCGAGTACGCAAGCGTGGGATACGACGGAAGGTATAAATACAACGTCTGATAATCGTTCCACAGATTGACGAATTGAATTAAAAATACCGTTAAAATCATCTTCTGCGCGAGCGGAAAATAGATTTTGAACGTAATCGTCCATTCGGACGCGCCGTCTATCGAAGCGGCGTCTCTGAACACGTCGGAAAGCCCTTTGAAAAACGCGTAGTACACGAGATAGTACGTTCCGCCGCCCGTCATCTTCTGAACGTAGTTGCCGAGCATAGTGTCGTACAAGCCGCTGTTTCTTAAAAACGCGAGTTCGGTAGGATATCTGCCGACGATGGGTATGCACATTATCACGATATTTATTATGTGCAGAGCCTTACACCAAGCGTAATCGTATTTGGCGGTTATATACGCGGTTATCGCGGGCATAAAGCACATTATCCCCGCCCCGCCGACGGTATACAACACGGTATTGATAAGAATATCGATGAACGTCGCGCCCTTTTCGGCGTTGCCGAACCATACCTTGGTAAAGTGGCTGGTCTTTTCAAGCGCGCCGCTGACGTAATACTCCGTAGATTTTTTCATTTCGAAGTTGTCGATAATCGTCTTGTAGTTATACAGTTGGAAAAACTCTTTGCGACTGTGCCCAATGACTTTTCCGCTCGGACTTACTAGCGAAGCGTCAAGATTCGGGAAGCCGAGATAGTTCTTAACCGCGCCGGGGAATTTGCCTTCGAAGTCGCGCCAACTTTTAAGCGACGTGAGAACGCCCCAGCCGAGCGAAAAGATGACGAACAACGAATACACTATAAGCAGCGTCAAAATAATTATGAATATTACGGTAGTAACCGTATTTTTTTCGGTCTTTCTTTTCATATCAATCCGCCCTCGGTCCGTACTTGTTCAATAACCGTCTCGTTCCGAGCGTTAAAGGTATAACGACGAAAGAGAGCAACAAGCCCATTGCAGACAACGCGCCGTACGTCAGATCCGCGCTGCCGTTGGGTATCATATCCGCCCTGCTCGCCTGCATATAAAGGTAGAACCCTACGTTATCGAGCCCGCCCGGCAGGTAGTAGAACAGCGAAAGCATTCTGAACTGGTCGGTAAACACCGCCGCCAAAGCGACGATAAACAACGTTACTATCGTCGGGAATATGGTAGGCAAAGTGATATAAATAAACTCCTGCGCGACGTTTGCGCCGTCGAGTTGCGCGGCTTCGGACATAGACACGTTCACGTCTTCCATCGCGCTTGAATAAATAAGACTGTTAATGCCGAACCACATAATCACGTTGAATATAATCGCGGTAAGCATCTGCGTCTTCTCGTTATCAAGAAGTTGCGGAATTTTCGCGCCGAACCATTCGAGCGCGATATACGGTATTATGTTGTTAGTCATATACTTGTACAGGGTAGCAACTATTATCTCGGAAAGTATATACGGCATAAACAGCATTACCTTAAAAAACTTACCCAGAAACGCTTTTTTATAGATATAAAAAGCGAAGATGAGAGTAAGCGGCGTAACTAAAAACAGATTTACCGATTCGAATATAAGCGAATTTTTAATTTTGCTCCAACCGCCCGCGCTGAAAAGCAACCGAAGCGCGTCGGAGAAGTTTTCGAGTTTCGCAAAACTCGATACAAGCCCCACCCCGTCGACGATCTCGTATTTCTTAAATGCCAGCGAGAACGAGCTTAAATTTATGTATAAGTAAAAGACCAAAAAGTGCAAGATGGGGATCGCCAACATTATGAGCGAAAACCCCGCCTTCCGCTTGTTTTCGATTATGATTCTTTTACCCGTTTTTTCGGATACCATAGAAAACACTCCTGTAATATTCCGCCGCCGCAGGCGACCGCGAAAACTCGCGGTCGCCCGTGACACGGATTTGCAAATAGAAAACTTTTTACGGGCAAAAGTCGGATTACTTAACGCCTGCGTTTGTCAAAATATTGCCCCACTCCGCGGCGGAAAGCCTCGAGCCGCCGAATATCGTTCGCGCGGTTATTCCGTTCTTGTACGCTGCAAAATAACCTTCCATATGCGTTTCGCCTTTTACGTCAAAGTAATTGAGCGCGCCGCTGAACCCGAGCAAGAATTTGGGCAGGTTTTTATATTGAACGGGGTTTTCGGACGCAGTAGTTATAACCGTAGACGCTTTCTTAATCTCTTTAAGACTTGTGTAGTAGTAATTATCGTCGAGCTTGGTTACGTCGTAGTTATAGTTTATAGGCACTTCCATACCGAGATATTCGGTAAAAGTGGCAAGTTCCTTTTCCGTATAAAGGAATTTAAGGAATTCGAGAACGGCTCTCTTTCTGCCCTCGTTCTTTTCTACCTGCTTGTTCACGAACATTATGGTCGAACCTACGTTGAGTATGGTGTTCTTTTTGCCTTCGCCTTCTTTAACCGAGCCGTTTAACTGAGACGGCAGATTCATAAAACTAAGTCTGCGCGGCGTGTCGGGGTTGAAATCTTTCCACATCTGAAACGGAGCAAGGCTGCTGAGTTGCGCTTCGTGATACCAGTAAGTACCGTCTATATACATAGCGGCTCTTTCGCCGTCGGGCGCGATAAACGTATCCTGTACCGCGTCCGCGCCGGTACTTACGTCTAAACTTTCGCTATGGAACCAGCCATTATCGTACGCGAGTTGCATAAATGCGAGCGCATAGTACCGCGAAGCCATATCGTACATTTTATAGCCGTTGCCGTTATTCAAAACGAGTTTTTCGGTTTCAGGCATCGGAATCTTATTATCCCCGAAGAAATACTCGCTCTTGTATAAATACTCGCCCTTGTCGTCTGTCTTAACGACTTCTACGGGCTTATCAGAGAATTCGGCGGTAACGCTCTTCATCGTGTCGCCGCCTTCGAGCGCAGCCCATATAGCCTGAATCATATGGAAAGAATAAACCGAACCGCCGCCGGGTATAATGAACGGCGAACCGCCCTTAGACTTGATATATTCGCAAAGTTTTGCGAACTCTTCCAGAGAAGACGGCAAACCGTCGTCGTGAGTGCCGTACACGCCGTCCGGTCCGCACGATTTCTGCATGTCAAGGGGATTTACGAATTTAGACGAGCCGAAGCCGAGATTGCTCTTGAAGTCCTTGTATTTAGTTGCGCCGTCTTTGGCGAAATAAAACCCTTGTTCATCAAAATAGTCAACGTCGTAAGTAAGGCTGTTATACCATTCGTAATGCGGAAGCCCGTAATAGTGCCGCTTTCCGTCTTCGCTTTCGTAACCGAGCAATCTCTTTTCAATATCCGCGTCGATAGTCAACTTCTGATCGTTTTTGATATAGTCGATTACTTCGTCGAGTTGCATAAGGTTATTAGACGCCGAGTATCTGTACATATCCGCCCTGGTTTCGTCAAGATAGATATCGTTACCGTCGCTGCCGAGCGTATCGTAAGGAATAAGTTTGTTTGCAGCCACCCTTACCGTAACGCCCTTTTTACCGGTCTCGTAAACTTCGTCTTTCTTGCTTTCGGCAAACCTTTTAGCGGCGTTCTGCGCCCAACTAATCGCGCCGTTTCGCGTACCCGTACCTTCAAACAGCAGTAAACTTATTTCGGTTGCGGCAATTCCGCTGCCGCCGCCGTTTCCGCCGCCGTTCGAGTTACCTTTTCCGCCACAGGCGGTCGCGCCCAAAATCATCGCGCCCGCAAGCGCGGCGCAAGTTACTTTTTTAATCAAGTTGTTTTTCATTATATTAAGTCCTTTTTATTTTTACTCGGCGGGCGCGGGTTACGCCCCCGCCGAATTTTATAACATTAGCCCGTTATGGTAACATAAAGTTGATCAACGCCGTCATACGACCACTTATTATTGGCGTCTCCGCCTTCACAAGAAAGAGCGTAAAGAGATTTTGCATTTACAAAACAATTATTAAATACGTTCTTTGTATGAGCGCCAGGATAACTATACCATCTGCCGTTACCGAACAGCGTGTCTATTGCGGTATTGTTCGCATTTATCGTTACGTTTTCAAGCGTTGAATCGTAACTTGCGATTGCCGTTAAAAGTCCGCCGACAGCACCTTCAGGTATAGTATTTATCTGGCGCAATCTTGCGGAAATCATCCACAAACTCCTTCAT
>OQVT01002407.1_pt1 | contig 12051 bp, 8 predicted proteins | sample 1691561 | NCBI WGS metagenome assembly OQVT01 (sample SAMN03418260, study PRJEB22391) | human gut metagenome | biome: human-gut; feature: organic feature; material: feces | host: Homo sapiens | place: Tanzania | collected 2013-01 | reverse complement strand
TTTTAAATAAATGAATATATAATGTTTATAATTTCTTTCTCTCAACTTTTCTTATATGATTACTCACAAGGAGTTATCATCATCTTTTTGCCCCCTCCTCTTGCCCCGAGGTAGAGGAGTTCGCTTTTTATACCTTATATTATATAAGGGTCTGTAAGTCTAAAACTTACTTAATTTTAAAGAATATTTTTAATCGGGTGCAAAATTAAGCATTATTTAGGAAACCACCAAACTTTTTTCAGAAAAAGTTGCACTTCACCCTGCATTTTGTTATAAAAATCCAGTTTTTATGCACTTTTTCTTATGAAATGTAAAGAAACGGGCGACAGTTCATATAAAAACCTCCGCCCGTTCAGCATTTTAGCTTTCAGTCTCCAGCTCCTTTCCGAGAACAAAGAGCATATAGACGAGAACAAAGAGCATATAGAGAGGAATATTCAGTATCTTGGAATCCTCATTTTTCGAAGGAGTTTAAAGAGAGTTTCCTTTATAGAGGAAAGTTTTTTGAGAAAAGTTTCCCTTATAAAGGAAATAACTTATGATTTTTCTTCCTTTATAAAGGAAAATGTTGTATCTTTGCACCCAAATTAACATAAAACGGAAGATATGGACAAGAGAATAGCAAAACTGCTGATAGCGGAGAATCAAAAGATGATTCAGAATGTGGAGATGGTGAAAAGAAACATCAGCTTCGAATCTCATTCTAACTATGTGCTGGTAGGACTAAGAAGAGCCGGTAAGTCTTACTTGCTATATCAGCGTGCCCAAGAGATGATAGCTCTGGGACATCTTCCAGAGGAAATCCTTTACTTCAATTTTGAGGACGACCGATTGGAAAATCTCCAGCTTTCCGACCTGGATGCCATCAAGCAGGCTTACGAGGAGATGTATGGGCATCAGCCTATCTTCATGCTCGACGAGATACAAATCATTGATGGGTGGGAGAAATTTGCACGCAGACTTGCTGACCAGAAATATAGAGTGTATATCACTGGTAGCAACGCCAAGATGCTGAGTAGCGAGATTTCTACTACGCTTGGTGGCAGATATATGGTGCAACCCGTTTTTCCTTTCTCCTTTCAGGAATACTTGACAGCCCGGCATATCTCCTTGCCTGCGCAATGGGAGTATCTGCAAAATTCTGACCTCAAGAGGGCTTTTCTGGAGTATTTTCATATTGGCGGTTTGCCGGAATTGGTGATTGTTGATAATCAGTTTAAGCGAGAGTGGTTGGGCAATCTATACAACAAGATTTACTTTGGAGATTTAATTACCAGATACGGAATTCGTAACCCTCTGGCGATGAAGACTTTGATACGTAAGCTTTCTGAGAGCGTAAAGCAGCCACAGTCTTATAACAGACTGGCTAATCTGGTTTCTACTGTGGCTGGAAAGGTAAAGCAAGAGACGATAGTGGACTATCTGAGATATATCAAGGACACTTGCTTGGTCTTCTCCATAGAAAACATTTGCGCAAAATTACAAGATAGAATGTCGAACCAGAAGTATTACTTTATAGATAATGGTTTTCTGAGTCTATTCCTCTTTGATCCAGAAACATCTCTCTTGGAGAATCTGGTAGCCATTCACCTGCATGAGAAGTATGGGGAAGATCTCTTCTATTATCATAATAATGTGGAGGTGGACTTTTGTCTCTTTGAGCATCAATGTGCTTTCCAAGTGTCGTATAGTATCAAGGATGCTGCTACTCGTGAGCGAGAATTGGGGGCTTTGAATGCTTATCAGAAGAGGTATCCAGGAAGTAAACTTTTTGTTATTACGATGGATGAAGAGGAGACGATAGAACTGGATGACTTGAAGATTGAAGTGATACCAGTATGGAAGTGGTTGCTTACCTCGTAGTTGTTGTTTGTTCCTCACTGGGGCACCAAAGTCCGTCAGTGAGGACACTTAGATTTTAGCTTTCAGTCTCCAGCTCCTTTCCGAGAACAAAGAGCATATAGAGAGGAATATTCAGCGTTTTAGCCTCGGCATTACGCTCGTATGGCAAGAGGCTGGTACGGATAGCCCATTTGGGAGAGTATTTCTCCACATAGAGCTTGAGGCTCTTGGCATTCATCGTAACGCCTGCTTTTACCTCTAATGGATAGACATCAAGGCCATCAGAGATGATAAAGTCTACTTCCGAGGTGGCAGAGGACGTCCAATAATAATTGGTTTGTAGGGTGTCAGAAAATTGCTGAAGTTCCTGACAGACAAATTGTTCTGTCAATGCGCCCTTAAATTCCTCAAAGATTCTGCTACCGTCTAAGATAACCTTAGGCGACACTCCGCTCATGGCTCTCAGCAAGCCAACATCCAACAGGAATACCTTGAATGATTTCAAATCAATATATGCGGATATTGGAACGTCTGGTTTGCTAACATTGTGGGTGCGGATAGTTTCGCCTGCGTCACATAGCCACATGATGGCATCCTCATATTCTCTTGCCCTGGCTCCTTCTCTTACCAAGCCGTAGACAAACTTTTTGTTTTCCTTGGCAAGTTGGGAGGTGATACTATTCCACACATATCTTATTTTCTCGACCATTTGATGAGGTGCATGTTTGGAGAAGTCTTTTTGGTATGCAGCAATCAGTTGTTTCTGAATTTTCTCTACCTTCGTAAAATCCTTGGTGTCAAGCCATTCGTTAACAACAGCAGGCATTCCTCCTACTATCATGTATCTCTTGAGATAATCAATGAGTCGCAGTTCGAAAGCTTTTACGTTTCTGTTGCCTTGCTGTATATAGTCAACTAACATCTGCTCGCCATTGGCAAGAAGAAACTCCTTGAAAGTTAGAGGGTATAGATGCAGAAAGTCTGTTTTTCCAACAGGGAAAGATGTGCCTTCATGCAATGCTATACCCAGCAGAGAGCCCGCACAACAAATGGCGTATTCGGGTGCTTCCTCACAAAAATACTTTAGTGATGTAAGGGCACGAGGCATTTCTTGCACTTCATCAAATACGATGAGTGTGGTTTGTGGTTTGATTGGCTTTCCATGATAGATGGATAGTTGCTCGATGATGAATTGGGGCGAAAGGTCGCCCGCAAAGATGCTTTCCAACCTGTCTTTTTGCTCAAAGTTGATATAGCAAACATCTTTGAAATACTTTTTGCCGAATTCTCTTAACAACCAGGTTTTGCCTACCTGTCTTGCTCCTTCTAAGACAAGCGGTTTCCGATGGGTGCTCTCTTTCCATTTTAACAATTGGTGAATTAGAAGTCTTTCCATACGTTTTTTATTTGTTTTTTGCAAAAGTACTAAAAATCATGGTATTAAGCAAGAAAAATCACATTTTTCGAAGGAGTTTTAAATATATTTATCACATTTTACAAAGGAGTTTTATGTTAAATACTCACATTTTCCGAAGGAGTTTTGCAGTAATTTCTCACATTTTCCGAAGGACTTTTTGCCCAAGTCCTCACATTTTCCGAAGGAGTTTTGCAGCGTTTGATGAATAGAGAGCTACTTTCAAAAATACTCTTCACTCTTCACAAATACGACATAACCAACTGTATATAAGAGGTTTGCACGGGTGAAGAGTGACTATGCACTCTTCACCACTCTTCACCTCTCTTCACCCTGTATTTTTCGAGGCTCCTAGATCATTCCCAACTCCCAGCTTCAGCCATCATTGAAGACCAGCGCTGGTCATCAATGATGACCAAGCTTCGTGATAAGTAGCGGCTCAGCAGTACTCCCTTGCATAAGTAAGCGGCTCCGCGTTTATACGGTGAAGAGTGGTGAAGAGTGGTGAAGAGTGCCCAGCCACTCTTCACCTCTCGGAAGCCCTGTGTTTATCGGGGTTTCAGGCGGTTTGGTGAAGAGTGAAGAGTAAAATAGAGAGTAGTCTTTTCACACGCAAAACGGGCTCTGGCAGCAGACCATATTCCAAATCACAGATGGCAGTTCTGAAGAATTCTTCCTCCCGACGTATCGTTTCGTGCCTGGCAATGGCACAAAGTTGCCCTGGCAAAGGGCAATATCTTGCCGTAACCAGGCAATAAATGAAAGGAGGCTACTTTCCGACAGGACTATAACCCCAAATCTTGCATCAAAGCCTGATTTGCTTCGAACAGGTCGGAATCAAAAAGGCTTTTTATATAGATAAAGGTGGTTGAAGATTTGGTATGTCCCAAAGCCTTGCTTATCAAGCTGATGTCCAGATGATGAAGATAAGCTATGCTTGCCCACGAATGACGAACCACGTAAGAGGATAAGGGTTTAGCCAGCCCCAGCATCTTAGACAACTGATGCAGATTGTAGTTGTACTGACGCAATCGAGCCGTATATTGCCGATGCTGTTGGGCAGAAACAGATGATAAAGAAACAGATGGTGAGGAAACAGAATCTTCCACCTTGTCTGAAAGTATCGGAAAGACAAATTCAGAATCTCCTTGTTCATATCGTCTGATGATTTCAAGCATCGCAGGCAATAGTGCTACCTGTATCTGCTGTCCCGTCTTATGCCGGGCATAATAAATACATCCGTTTCTCAATTGGCTTTTCTTGAGATAGGCAATATCAACAAAAGGCATTCCCATCGCATAAAAAGAAAACAGGAAGATGTCGCGAGCAAAGGAAAGAGAACCTCCTGGCTGTAGCGGCAAGGCTTTGAGCTGCAGAATCTCTGCCTGAGAAATACAACGTTTCTCGGTCTTGGTCCTCCCCGTAAACACTTTACTGAATGGAGCAGCATTGAGAACTGGCAATGCCCTATGATGCATAGCCCGCAATGCCCGCATATAAGCGGAACATGTGTTCAGACAGATATTGCGTTCCTGCAGCCATCGCTGATAGTTTTCCAGCTTTTCTGCCGTCATATCAGAAAAAAGCCAGTCGCTCCTACCAATGAACTTGGTAAAGGAGCGGGCAGCAGTAAGATAATTACCGGCAACTTTAAAGCGTCCTTCCAGTTTTGCCCTCTCCACTTCACCATTCACGAAGTCCCATCCAGGAATCTCCAACACAGCCTGCTCATCTGCGTGATTCGCAGAATCAGAAATCTTACCCTCACTCTTACTTTTTCCGAAGCCGAATTCTAACTTGAAATACGCCATAACTAAAATGTTTAAATGATTAAAAATAAAGAATTTACGAAAATATACCCAAAGGTATGATACATCCAGTTAATTTCAATAGCTTTATAGTGATAAATCGCCGTTTTCCCCATAAATCTCCACCTCGGGGCAAGAGGTGGAGAGCAAGAAGATGATGATAACTCCTTGTGGGTAATCACATAAGAAAAGTTGAGAGAAAGAAATTATAAACATTATATATTCATTTATTTAAAACGAGAGAGATTTATGGAAAAAAGACTCATGACAGTAGTTGCAGGTCTTGCTCTCAGTACGAGCATGGCTTTTGCACAAAGTCAAATCTCTGGTCACGTGACCTCTTCTGAGGACGGAAGCCCTGTTATCGGTGCTTCTATCAAGGTTGCAGGCACTAACACAGGTACAGTTACCGATATTGATGGTAACTTCTCATTGAACGCCCCTGCCGGAGCTAAGTTGGAGATTACATACATCGGTATGCAGTCTAAGACAGCCAAGGCTTCTTCTAACATGAAGATTGTTTTGGATGCTGATAATCATTCTCTGGATGATGTCGTTGTTGTGGCATACGGTACAGCTAAGCGCCAGTCTATTACTGGTTCTGTAACTGCTGTTGATTCTAAGGAAATCGAGAACCGTATCGCTACTTCTGTAACAGGTGCGCTCGAAGGTGCTGCTCCTGGTGTACAGGTTAACAGCTCTTACGGTGAGCCTGGTAAGGCTCCAACCATCCACATCCGTGGTGTAGGAACATTGGTAAAGGATGCAGACCAGCCTCTTTATGTAGTTGATGGCGCAGCTTTCGATGGTAATATCTCTGAGTTGAACCCTAATGATATCGAGAGCATGTCTGTATTGAAGGACGCTGCTTCTGCTGCCCTTTACGGTAACCGTGCTGCCAATGGTGTCATCCTGATTACTACCAAGCGTGCAAAGTATGGTATCAAGCCTACTATCAATCTCCAGATCAACAATGGTGTCTATACCCGTGGTATCGGTGAGTACGAGCGTCTGGGTGCTGACCAGTGGATGGAGGCTTCTTGGTTGGCAATGAAGAACTATGCAATGTCTGGTTCTATGGGTCTGGATGCTACAGCTGCAGCTCAATATGCTACAACTCACTTGATTAGCGACTATGTAAAGAGAAATATCTACAATGCAAAGGATGATGCTCTCTTTGATGCAAACGGCAAGCTGATTGCTTCTCGCCTCTCAGGTTATGATGACCTCGATTGGCAGGATGGTGTTGAGCGTACAGGTCATCGTCAGGAGTACAATGTCTCTGGTGCTGTAAGTGGCGAGAAGTTCAACGTTTATGCTTCTGCCGGTTATTTGAACGAGAAGGGTTATACCAAGAACTCTGCTTTCGAGCGTTTCACAGGTCGTATCAACTCTAAGTTCACTCCAAGCAAGTGGTTCGAGGCTGGTATCAACTTGAGTGCCAACGTTTCTAACCGTCAGTTCAACGAAAATGCCAATGGTAGTCTTTATGCAAACCCATTCTATGTCACCCGTTACATGGCGCCTGTGTATCCTATGTATATGCATAATGCAGATGGTAGCTATGCACTTGACGAGAATGGAGAGAAGCAGTTTGATGTAACCTCTGAGTACCTCTCTAACCGTAACATCGCATACGAGATGACAGCTGACAAGGACAAGACCCGCCGCGCTGTAATCGATGCACAGATTTATGGTAAGATCAATTTGCCATACAACTTCTCTGTGATGGTAAAGGCTAATGGTAACAATAGTACATCTAACCGCCAGGCTTACAACAACCCTAACATTGGTGATGGTGCTGCGAACAATGGCCGTTTGATCAGCTATGCATACCAGTATGCTACTTATACAGCTCAGGAGTTGCTGACATGGAACCAGTCTTTCGGTAAGCACAACGTAGATGTTCTTGCTGGTCATGAGAACTATAGCTGGGAAAGAAAGTTTACTAGCGGCATGAACACCAATATGGCTGCAGCCGGAAACTTTACTATGGGCAATTTCTTGAAGAATTCATACTTCGAAGGCTCTGATGATGTAGATAAGACCGAGTCTTACTTGGGTCGTATCCGCTATAACTATGATGAGAAATACTTCGCTGACTTCTCATACCGTCGCGATGGTTCTTCCCGTTTCGCAAAGGATTCACGCTGGGGTGACTTCTATTCATTCGGTTTGAACTGGAATGCAAAGAAAGAGAACTTCCTGCAGGATGTAGAATGGTTGAACGACTTGCGTGTACGTGCTTCTTATGGTGAGGTAGGTAACAATGCAGGTGTAAGTCTTTATGCTTATCAGTCACTCTATGAGATTAACAAGAATGGTGGAAACGGTGCATTCATCAGCCAGTCTTTACCAGCACCAAATATCAAGTGGGAGACAACTCAGACTGTTGATCTTGGTGTAGAGGGTAGAGTGTTCGACCGCTTGAACTTCAGTATCGGCTACTTCGACAAGCGTTCTAAGGATCTTCTCTTCGAGGTTCGTCTGCCATATTCTGCAGGATCATTTCCTCATAATGAAAATATGACAAACTGGTCTGTTTATCAGAACATTGGTACTATTTCAAACCGTGGCTTTGAAATCGCCTTGAGTGGTGAAATCATCAAGAACAAGGACTGGAACTGGACTGTTTCTGCAGATGCTACAACCTTGAAGAATAAGGTAATCAAGCTGCCTGGAGGCAAGGATATTCTCCACGGCGTACAGAAGTATTCTGAGGGACATTCAGCCTACGAGTTCTTCACCTATCACTTCGCAGGTGTTGACCAGATGACTGGTAATTCTTTGTATGACATTGCTGATGAGAACGTTAAGGCTGCAGAGAATGCCGGCACTCTTGTTACAATCAACGGTAAGAACTATACCACAGAGACTGCCTATGCTGAGCGCAAGTGGGCTGGCACAGCTCTCCCATCAGTATATGGTTCATTCGGTACAAACCTCCGTTGGAAGGACTTGAGCCTTGGTGTATTGTTCACCTACAGCTTGGGTGGCAAGGTTTATGATGCTTCTTACAAGAGCTTGATGAGCACAGCTTCGGCTTCTTCTGCATCAGCTAATCATAAGGACATCCTGAAGTCTTGGAATGGTGTGCCTGAGGGAATGACAGAGACATCTCCAAACCGTCTCGATCCTAACGGAACTCCAATTATCGACTTCAACCTCAGCACCTACAACAACGATACAAGTGACCGTTGGTTGACAAGTGCAGATTATCTCATCTTCAAGAATATCAACCTGAGTTACAACTTGCCAAAGGCATGGATTCAGAGTATGGGTATCCAGGGCTTGCAGGTTAAGGCTGGCGCAGAGAACCTGTTCACACTTACAGCCCGTAAGGGTATGAACCCTCAGTATAGCTTCAATGGAGATTCTGAGGATACATACGTAAGTGCACGTGTGTTCAACTTCGGTTTGTCTGTAACATTCTAAGGGAATAATAATATAAAGAGAAAAATAAGATGAAAAATTATATAAATAAGATATTCGGTTGCGCTATTTTAGCGTCTGCAACCTTGCTGGCATCTTGTGGCAGCGATTATCTCGAAACCAAGCCAACAGCTTCCGTTTCTTCTACAGAAGCTGTAGCAACTACAGATATGGCTTACAAGGCTTTAAATGGTATTGCACGTTGCCAGACTACCCAGCATTATGCTTTCACACAAGGCTTTGCTGGTGAGAATGCTATCATACGTCTTTATGAGAACTTGCCAAGCCAGAACTATAATTATAACTATTATGCTCCTGGTTGGACACCTATCCATAACCAGACATTCCATAATAGAACAAGTACTATCTATGACGGATATGCTTGGTACTATTATTACCAGCTCATCGGTCAGGCAAATAGAATCATTGCACATATCGATGCTGCGACAGGTAGTGATGAGGACAAGAAGTTTATCAAGGCATCAGCCTTGGCTTTCCGTGCTTACAGCTACGAGAAGCTGATTCACTACTATTGCTATCGTTGGCAGGACAGTAACAATGGTGCTTCACAGGGTGTGATTCTTCGTCTCGACGAATCTACAGGCGATGCTCCATTCGCAACATTGGCAGAAACTGTAGCTCAGATTTACAAGGATTGCCAGGAAGCTATTACCTTGTTTGGTGAGAGTGGTATCGACCGTCCAGCTGATCAGGTTTGGATTCCTAACGTAAACGTTGCTCATGCTGTTTATGCACGTGCTGCATTGTTCAGCCAGGATTATCAGACTGCTGTTAATCAGGCTAAGCTTGCCAAGAAGGGTTATCCTTTGATGAGCAACGATAGCTATGCAGCCGGTTTCTGTGAGCCAACATCTGAGTGGATTATGGGAAGTTATGGTGATGATTCAGAAAATAACTTTTATTGGTCATACGGTACACAGGGTGCTTGCAATGGTTACTATGCAACAGCAGATGGTAATCCAACCGGTGCAGGTACTATCGGTCATGAGTTGATTTCCCGTATTCCTAACAATGATGCCCGCAAGCAGAACTTCCTGACAGAGGATAAGTTCCCAGACCTTGACCTCTCTAAGGAGTCTCCTTATTACTATACATTTGGAATCCTTGGTATGATGGATGACAACATCTATGAACAGGCAGCTTCTATTGTAAAGGCTCATCAGGCTAAGGGTAAGTCAACTCCATATCAGGCTGGTTTCTACTATCTGGATGCGAACTTGAAATTCTATGTACTTGACCAGCCAGGTGTCGGCTACGTGCCATTCATCCGTTCTAGCGAGATGGTATTGATTGAGGCTGAGGCAAATTACTTCCTGGGTAAGACCGCAGAGGCTCAGGCTGCATTGGTTGAGTTGAATGCTACTTCTGGTCGTAACCCAGAATATACATGCACCAAGACTGGCGAGGAGCTTCTTTCAGAGATTCAGGATTATCGTTGTCTTGAGCTTTGGGGTGAGGGCTTCGAGTGGAGCGACTTCAAGCGTTGGAACAAGGCTGTAGTTCGTAAGTCATTTGCTGAAGGTGGTAATGCACATCAGTCTGTTGCCATCACCATCAAGCCAGAGGATGGTAACAAGTGGACATGGGGCGTTCCTTTGAACGAGACCGACTATAATGCTGATGCAACTGCTCCAAAGATTAACTAATCAAATCTTTCGGAATAGTATAATATAATAAGGTGTATCCTTCTTGCCCAACATATCGGGCAAGCGGGATACACCTTTTTCTTTTTATCTCCCTCACCCTCAAACATTTTCCCGAAATTCCTTGCATCTTTCAGAAGAAAAGCGTATCTTTGCAGCAGGAATGCTGCACTCGGCAAATCTGTAAGCAAGCTTACATAACGCTCGCTGGCATAATCTGTGCAGCACGAAAGTTGAATCATTAAAACAAGGAGGTAGAATATGGACAAAAAGAAAAATGAAAACTTCTTTCTGAAACTTATTAAGATTAAGAAGGAGATTCGTGATTGTGTACAAAGTGGAAGAGACCTGAAAGATGTAGAGAAAAACTATGGTATCAGATTCTCTAAACCCCTATAACCGATCCGACGAAGACTCCTGTGGGAATACAACTGGGATTAAATTTGAACCAAGTACGAACCAAGTACGAACCAAGTACGAACCAAGTTAAAGATTTAATTCTTGCTGTTTCTGAAGATTATTTATCAATAGGAGAAATGATGAAAACTTGTGGATTAAAGAGCCGACTGAGATTTAGGACAACCTACATTCTGCCAGCCCTCGACGAAGGGGCTATAGAGCGTAGATATCCTGATATTCCAAAACATCCTCGCCAACAATATAGGTTGACAGAACAAGCTATAGAGTGGAAACGTGAACAAAAGAAAAATTCATAGACCTTTTGCCCATATTGAAGAAAGTACAATCACAAATTGTGACTTTGAACGCAGGGCTATGGCAAAAATAAAGAATGCTGAATAATTTAAAACAAGGAGGTAGAATATGGATTTATTTGATAGCAAAAGACAAGAAAGATTAGAGGCTGCAAGAAAGGCTTCTACTGCCAGTAAAGAAGCTGCAAGAAAATTTCTTATTGAGGCTGGAATATTGTTGCCAAACGGAGAAGTTGCACCACATTTGAGATAAAGTTATGAACAAGGAGAATCTTTCATCAGTAGCGTTACTCTCCAATGATGGAGATATGACTTCGTTTAGATATGGCAATAATAATATCCGATTTCGTTCTCCAAAATGCCTCAAACGATATACAGAGGTCAAGGAATGGGATAAGGGATATATTGTTGTTATGGCAGATTATGAAGGTTGGGCTGCAGACTCTGATGTTATTCCTCAAGAATTCAATGGTTTTAAGAAGCAGCAAATCAAGGCTATGGGTAATGAAGCCGCTTGGATTGATGGCGATTGCGTTATTGACCTCCATGGTGGTGAGCTGACCGAAGCTATCTTTGAAAATGGTGCTCTGAATATCCTTCAGAATAATGGTGAGGGTAACTTGTTTATGTGTCCTCCTAAGGTTATTTCTGCCTTTAAGAAAAACCTTCTGGATCAAAAGCGCATTTATGTAGGTGCTACTGACCAGAATGTTACTCCTACTGCTGGTTTGCAAGTTCAAAAGTATTTGTCTCAGTTTGGTTTCGTAGATCTTGACTTTGATAAGTTCCTTGCTGAAACCATTCAGTTTAAGACTTTAACTTCGGCTGCTAGCTCAGCTAAGGCTCCTGTTAAGCCTATTGCAGATCCGACTACTCCTTCTGCAGCTGTAACTGATACATCTAATACTCTATTCGCAGGTGACCAGGCTGGTGCCTATAAATATGCAGTTTCTGCTATTACTGTATCTGCATTCAATTTCATAATACAACATCCTCTTTTCTATACTGCTTTCCGTTTATGGCCAGTTCCTCCACTTATATAATTCTGACCGCTTAAACTTTCCACATTATACCACTGTTATTTACATGTGACAAGACAGTTGTTGCATTTAATCTTTACATTTAATTTTCTATTTAGTTCATCATCGTGGCTTACCCCGGTCCATGAGAAAGACTTG
>OQVT01002406.1_pt1 | contig 12057 bp, 8 predicted proteins | sample 1691561 | NCBI WGS metagenome assembly OQVT01 (sample SAMN03418260, study PRJEB22391) | human gut metagenome | biome: human-gut; feature: organic feature; material: feces | host: Homo sapiens | place: Tanzania | collected 2013-01 | reverse complement strand
TCCAGTACTACCAGAGCGGCCAGTATCTGCTCTATGCCGATTATGCCCACATGGGACTGGCGAAGAGCCGCACCCGCTACTCTACCCTCGCCGACCCTCACTGCGATGGGGTTCAGGAGAAGCTGGGCACCGCCTACACCCACACCTACCTCGTATGGACAGAAAGAGGAAGGAAGTTCATACATTTAAAGGTAAAAGGGTAAAAAAGTAAAAAGGTAAAAGAGCCTAGCGGGGGTAAGCTAGCTAGGGTTCTTTTACCTTTTTTAGGGGACCAGCGATGGAATCGCTGGGAACGGGGACGCAAAGGGGCTAAAGTTCTTTTTACTTTTTTACCTTTTTACTTTTTTACCTTTAAATGCCCCTTTTTACCTTTTTACTTTTTTACCTTTTTACCTTTAAAAGGCTATGGTGAGGCCAGCCATCACGATGCTTACCATCGACATCAGCTTGATGAGGATATTCAGCGATGGGCCGGAGGTATCCTTGAACGGGTCGCCTACCGTATCACCTACGATGGTAGCCTTGTGATGCTCGCTGCCCTTGCCACCGAAATGGCCCTCTTCTACCATCTTCTTCGCATTATCCCAGGCTCCACCGGAATTGGACATGAAAACGGCTAACGTGAAACCGGCTGCCAAACCGCCTGTAAGAAGACCTAAAACACCGGCTACACCCAATACCAAACCTACAACGATAGGAATGATGATGGCTAACAGAGACGGGAGTATCATCTCGCGCTGAGCACTGCGGGTACTGATCTCCACACATCTTCCATAATCCGGAGTCGCCTCGCCCTCAAGGATACCCCTGATTTCACGGAACTGGCGACGAACCTCCTGAACCATCGAACCCGCTGCCCTGCCTACAGCCCCCATCGTGAGTCCGCAGAACAGGAAGGCGGCCATCGCTCCCAGAAAGGCTCCTACAAGCACCTTCGGATTGATGAGGTTCACCTGGAAGAAACTGATGAAATCTACCGTGCTCGCCGTAGTCGGGTCGAAGATGTTGCCCGCCGCATCGACATACTGCTTGCCGCCCTCTACCGCACGGATCATCGCAATCTTAATCTCCTCGATATATGACGCCAGAAGAGCCAGAGCCGTAAGCGCCGCAGAACCGATGGCAAAGCCCTTTCCGGTAGCCGCAGTGGTGTTGCCCAGCGCATCGAGTGCATCGGTACGTTCGCGCACCTCCTCGCCCAGTCCGCTCATCTCCGCATTTCCTCCGGCGTTATCGGCAATAGGTCCGTAGGCATCGGTAGCCAGTGTGATACCGAGCGTAGAAAGCATTCCTACGGCGGCGATTCCGATGCCATAGAGACCGATACTGATAGAGCGTGCCGACATCGACATATCGAAGCCGTTGGCGCAGAGATAGCTCAGCATAATCGCCACAGAGATGGTGACCACCGGTATCATGGTAGAAATCATACCCGTTCCGATGCCCTTGATGATGACCGTGGCTGGTCCCGTCTGCGAAGCTTCTGCAATCTCCTGCGTAGGCTTGTAGCTCTGCGAGGTGTAATATTCGGTAGCCTGACCGATGATGACACCGGCGATGAGACCGCTGATGACAGAGAACGAGAGTCCGAGCCAGTTTTCGATGCCCAGGAGATATAATATAATAAAGGTGGCAACGGCGATGAGGGCGGCACTGACGTTGGTTCCGAGGCCCAGCGAACGGAGCAGATCCTTCATGGAAGCGCCCTCCTTGGTACGCACCAGGAAGATGCCGAAGAGTGAGAGGAAGATGCCGATGGCGGCGATAATCATAGGAGCGATGACCGCACGCAGCTGCATATCGCCGTTCATGGCGAAGGCGGTGGCTCCGAGGGCGGCAGTAGAAAGGATGGAACCGCAATAACTCTCGTAGAGGTCGGCTCCCATACCAGCCACATCGCCCACATTATCGCCCACATTATCGGCTATCGTAGCAGGATTTCGGGGATCATCCTCAGGAATATTCGCCTCAACCTTGCCCACCAGATCGGCTCCCACATCGGCTGCCTTGGTATAGATTCCGCCGCCTACACGGGCAAAGAGCGCCTGTGTAGAGGCTCCCATGCCGAAGGTAAGCATAGTGGTGGTGATGGTGATGAGGGCGGTAGATTCGCCCGCATATACGGCATTGAGTATGAGGAACCAGAGGGCGATATCGAGCAGTCCGAGACCTACCACCACGAGGCCCATCACGGCACCGCTGCGGAAGGCTATCTTCAGTCCCTTATCGAGACCAGAGCGCGCCCCGTTGGCCGTACGTGCCGAGGCATAGGTAGCCGTCTTCATGCCGAAGAAGCCCGCCAGACCGGAGAAGAGACCGCCGGTGAGGAAAGCGAACGGAACCCACGGATTCTGCACTTTCAGAACGTACGCCATGAAGGCGAAGACGATGGCGAGCACCACGAAGACGATGCCTACCACCTTATACTGCTGTTTGAGGTAAGCCATCGCGCCCTTGCGCACATGCATCGCGATTTCTTTCATTCTCTCGGTTCCTTCATCTTCCTTCATCATGGAACGGAAGAAGAACCACGCCATTCCCAATGCTACAACGCTGGCTATCGGGATGAGCCAAAACACTAATGGAATACTATTCATAGACGGTATAGTTTATTTGGTTTAAAAAATTGATTATCAGTTGATTTATGGTGCAAATATAGGTTATTTTTCTGATATCGCCAAGGAAAAAGGGAGATTTTTCAATTTGCGGGAAAATATTTACGAAAAAGGACAAAAAAACTCGCAGATAGAAGAGGCGGAACCGGCGTTCTACCCTATTCTATCTGCGAGAAATTCATCGTCAGATAATGACTAGATGTATGAAGTCATATTTATTTGTTCAAAACAGCATCCAGCTGCTGGTGGAAATCCTTGTCACTCGGACGGAAGGCATCACTGTCGGCTATTGTTCCATCTGCATTGAGGAGGATAAAACGGGGAATGCCGTTGATACCAAAAGCCTTGGAGAGTGCTTCGTCCTGCACCTTATCAAGGATGAACTGTTCCCATGCAGGATTATCCTTATCGAGTTTTTTGAGCCATGCCTGGCGGTTGCTATCCATCGAGATGCTGACAAAGCGCACCTTTCCGTTGCCCTGGTATTCGGCTACCCGCTTTTCCAAATAAGGAATTTCGCGGCAGCAGGGCCCGCACCAGGTAGCCCAGCAGTCAATATAAACCACCTTGCCCAAAAACTCCTTGCTGCTGTGCACCTTGCCCTCACGGTCGGTAAAGAAAAACTCTGGAGCCATCATGCCCCTTTTGGTATTCTTGATGGCCTCCACCATGTAGGCATACTTGTGGATAAGCGACGAATCGCTGCCTACCATCTCGCAATAAGGTTTCCAGAAGCGGTCGATATCTGCATAATCCTTACCATAGAGCAACACATCGTAGGCACAGTCGTCGAGCAGCGCATGGCGCACCTTAGCATTGGTTACGCGGGCTGAAATCGCCTGCATCTTAGCCAGCCCATATTCCGTCATATCATGTCCGTAAAGCGAATCGAGCGATGCATCCATGCTTGCCTTGATAACGCGCTGAGGCAGATAATTGTAGAGTCCCAGCCAGCTGTTGACATCAATACCGGATATCATCTCCTTCCTGCGTGCATCGTTCTTGGGGAGAATGCGGGTAAGGAAATTGATGCGGGCATCTTCGTTCAGATGACCTAAATACTGTCTGATACGGGCGTCTTTTATCTTCTTCAATTGTCCCGAAAGGTGTTTGTATTTCTCCTCCAGCACCTTGACACGGTCCTTGCCAGCCAAAGGGTCCTTTTCATCGTCAAACGGGAAGAACACGGCATAATCATAGCTGGAATTATATGTCTTAATCCAGTCTGCTGCCGCTGCATTCCGCTCGGAGAATGCTTTCAGGCTGTCTTCTACTTCATCCATAAAAGCTTGTGCTCCAACCTGGATGGTTGAGAGCATAAACAGGATTCCTAAAAACATCTTTTTTTTGTTCAGATAATGATTGTAAATATTCATAATCTACCTATTTAAAATATATTGAGAGAGTAAATATATATTCTAATAATTCTGCCGGAATGTCGGGTTGTTCTGCATGACCCTGACCGGGAACGGCTGCACCCACAACTTACTGTCGGGAGCGATGGAATACTGTCCCAGATCGCGCAGGTCTCGGATGATGGTCTTCTTGTACGCTTCCTCCGTATTCCAACGTCTGCGGTCGAAGAAATTGACATAACTGCCGATGCACTCGATGAACTTGGCTTTCTGCAACTGCGCCATGGCCTCCTGCTCACCCGTAGCCACAAACGGAGTATAATAGTCAGGATCGATGCGGAAGGTTCTCACCTTGTTCACCAGGTCGAGTCCGTCCTGCACATGACCAGTGCGGATTTTGCATTCTGCAACCAGATACATCATCTGTTCTACAGTAATGCCCCAAGGATTGCAATAAGCATCGCCATTGGCCTCCAAACTGCCCTCGATACCGGTGTCCATCTCTCCATAATCAGGGTCCCAATAAGGTGCACCCGAACTCTGTGCATAGTCCTTCACATAGTCGCCCGGTTCGAAGAGGGCAGCGGTTTCCCAGCTCAGCTGCTCATAATTAGGATATTCATTCATATCGAAAAGTGGAGAAACATACAGGATATTATTGCTGCTGGAAGGTTTCAGATCCCAGCGTGACGTGGTTTTGATGACGGAACGGTCTTCTATCTGGGAATTGAGTTCCAGCGCCTTGCTGGCATAGGCAAGAGCCTCATCGTACTTCTTCATCTGGAAGAGGACAAGCGCCCTTACTGCATTTCCGCCGCAGCGGGTGATGCGGCTCACATTGCCCTGAGTGGGCAGCAGGTCGATATTCTCGTCGCTGCAGTCGCCGAGCATCATGTCGTAGCACTGCTGCAAAGGGAGCTGGGGCTTCTGATCTACATTGGCATCTGTAGGATAGGCTATTCCGTTCTGCTCTGCCACCGTGGCTGCATCATACTGCGCTGCATAGATGTTGGCTGCCAGAAAGAGATAATAGGCCCTCGAAATCTTCGCCTCAGCGATAAGGGCCGGCTTCTTCTGATCGTTGCCCTTACTGCCGCCTATCTTGGAGAGCAATACGTTCATATAGTTGACGTATTCATAGATGTTGGTGTAGCAGTAGTCTTTTGTAGAGAGCAGAGCTCTATCCACACTCTCATCATAAGCCAGATAGGCATAGATGAGCGTCTCCTTATTGCGCAGACGGGTTTTCACCGTAGAGAAATCGCACCCATAATCTTCATTGACAAGGATGCCCAGATTTTCATTGGGATTGCTACGGATAGTCTTGCGATTGAGCAGCAGTTCCAGGTCGGCCGTCTTATCGAGGGTGGTCTGACCTTCAGGCACCAGGTCCAGATCGCCGCAGGAAACGCACAGGGTAAGGACCAGCATGCAGGCAGCCGGCTTCCATGCCCTACTTATCTTCTTGATCATATTTTTTCTTTTCATAACTGATTTTTTTTAAATAACTGATTCCTTTCTTGCAATTAGATGTTTACATTCAAGCTCACCGTATATGACTTCGGTATCTTGTTGCCCAAGGCTCCAGATGCGGCTTCTACCCGCTCCGGATCTATGCCGCGGCTATTGCGCACCCAGGTGCATACGTTGTTCATCTGCAGGCGGATGCTCATACCGCCCACGCCGATGAATCGGCAAATCTCGGGAGTAAACTTATAACCCAAGGTGAGACTGCGCAACTTCATATAGTCGGCATGATCCACGTTCTGATCACAGTATTCCAAGTCGTAGAAGCTCACATTCATGTTGCTCATCATATAACCATTGCCCAACACTCCAGAGCGTTCACTTTCCGGCATTCTCCAATAGTCAAGATAACTGCGCGGTACGGATGCCTTGTAGCTGAAGCCTATATTGGTATTCCAGCGCTGTGCATCGGCACGAAAATAATGACCAGCATACCATACGAAATTTGCTCCGAGAGAGAATCCTTGCCAGGTAATTACCGGCATGATGGAGCCCGACCACTTCGGGTCGAGGGAGCCGCTGAACTTCACATCTTCCACCTTGAAGGTAGTGCTGTAGAGGTCATTGCAGTAAGTGCTGCCGTCGGCTGCACGCCAATATAACTGCTGGTAACCATCTTCATCGGTCTCTACATGGTCGAAGGCAAAGGAATAGAGCGAATTGATAGGATCGCCCTCATGATAACTGCTCAATGCCGACCAGCCGCTGGTTGGTTCATGATAGAGCTTGAGAATCTTATTCTTGTTGTAAGCCAGCGTCATATCCAGAGACACACCCACCTGGCTGCGGGTTCTCGCCTTGAGAATCTCGGCAGATAGCTGCAGTTCCATACCCTTGTTCAGAGTCTGGGCATTGTTGGTATAAAGAGACGACCAGCCGGTGGTAGGGTCGAGGTCGATCTGTGACAGAACGTCGGAACTCTTCTTATGATAGACATCGAAGGAACCGGTGAGACGATGGGAGAATACGGAGAAATCGAATCCCCAATCCCAAGAGGCAGTCTTCTCCCAGCGCAACTGGTCGTTAGGCGGGGTATTGAGCGTAGCCTGCTTATCACCATGTGCTTCGTTGGTAGAAATACTGGCGGTAAGATAGGAGGAATAGTTGGAATTGATATTTCCCGTCACACCATAGCTCAGGCGGAGTTTCAACATGTCAAGCCATGTGAGCGACTTCATGAACGACTCGTTCTGCGCATTCCAGCTGGCTCCTACCGACCAGAGCGGACGGCTGCGGAACTTAGGGTCGGCTCCGAAGAGGTCGGCCTTATCCACACGATAGCTTCCACTAACCGAATATCTGCCATCATAGGTATAGTTGGCGGTGGCATAATACGACTTATAGCGGTGCTTGGAATGTGTGCTGCCTGCCACATCACTGGAAATGAACATATAGGCAGGAGAATAAATCGAGCCAAGGTCAGAAGCCTTCAAAGTAAGCAAATCGGCGAAGTTCGTCAGTCCTGTATTGTTGGTAAGCGTCTGCTCATCATATCCGTAAAGGCAGCTGCGCACGCTTCTGCCGTAGGTCTGGCGATATTCATAACCCAGAATAGCGCTTACGGCGTGCTTCTCTGCAAACACCTTATCATAAGTTGCCTGCGAACGGAAGGTGAGATAATTACCCTCGCTCGACTTCGTATCCAGCGTTCCTCCTTCCGGCATATAATGCTTTCCGCCGCTGGTAAAGAGGTTATAGATGTGGCGTGAAGAATAGCTTTCGCCATCGATCAGCGATTCGCTCCTGCCGCTCACGTCTTCATACTGGAACATACTGCTCAACTTGAGTCCTTCCAGAGGTTTCAGATTGAGATGAACATAGGAGCGGGTGTAGGTTTCGCGACTCTTGCTGAAATTGAGGTTGGCCTCATCTATCACATTGTAGCCCTCATCCTTCAGTCCCAATGAGGAATCCTTGAGCGTAGGTTCGCCCAGATAGACGGCTGCCTGGAGCGTGGCTGGAGTGCCGTCGGCATTATACATGCTCTGATAATCGTAGAACGAGGTTACGTCGCTATAGTCGTAAGTGCCGTAAGCATGACTCTTGGTGCGATTGTTGTTCAGCGTGACTCCAAAGTTCATATCCACCCACTTGGCTGGTTCCAGCTTGCCCACATACTGCAGGGAAAGGGTGTTGTTATACTGGTTCTTCATGCTGGTATTATCGCCGTGCCAATCTACCACGATGCTGGAGTTGAGATACTTGCCCTTGGTGCGGATGGCGAGGTTATACTGCTGCTGCAAACGGTTGTGGAGCATCAGGTCTTCCCATTCGTCACGATAACTGTTGCGGCTCCAGTCGGCAATGGTCTTGTTGTAGTCTGCATCGCTCACCTCGCCCTGATTGTGCTGAATCATCAGGCGCAGCGCTGGTGCCATCAGCTGACCACGCGTTCTGTAACTCTTCAGAAGCTGGCTGTAGGCATCTTCGTGCTGACACACCCAGTCGAAGTTGTACTGCTGCAATTCCAACTGCTCGGCAGCATTACACCATTCGTTGGCGTTATAGTCGGTGCGGTTGGTAGAAGTGATGTCAGCATTGAAGTCGATGGAGAGTTTCTCCTTCTGCGCCTTCTTGGTGGTGATGACGATGACTCCATTGGAAGCCCTGGCTCCATAGATTGCCGCTGCTGCCGCATCCTTGAGCACCGTGATCTGATCCACCTCATACTTGTTGACATCTGCCAGCGTGCCGCTGATAGGCAATCCATCTACCACGATGAGTGGACTGCTGCTTGCCTTGAGCGAGCTGACGCCTCGAATGGTCAGGTCGCCGTCATAATTGACGAGTCCGGCAACCTTTCCCTCCAGACTCTGCTGCAGTCCCGCCATATAGCGGCTGTTGATGTCGGTGGAAGTAACTGTCTGGAAGGAACCTGTAGCATTCTCCTTCTTTAGGGTCTGGTAACCAGTAACTACCACGTCGCTGAGCTGTTTGGCATCATCCTCCATGATGATGGTAACGTGCTTGTATGAAGCCTTGCGCTTGAAAGGTTTCATGCCGATATAGGCATACTCGAGCATGGCTTCCTGAGGAACATCAGGCAGCTCGTATTCGCCATTCTCATTGGTTACTGTACCGGTTTTAGAACCCGCAACCTTAATAGAAACGCCCATCAGCGGATTTCCGTCGCTATCCAGAATCTGTCCGTTCACCTTTGGCTTCTCATCGCCCTTCTGTGTACTCTTTCGAACCACATTGATGCGTGAACCCTCCACCTTTATGGTGAAAGGAGTGGAAGCCAGCAACATTTCTATCGCCTTGGGAGCAGGCAAATCCTTGAAATCTGCCGAAACCTGATAGTCTTTCAACAGGTCGTAATTGTAACTCACTCTGTAATAGCCCGACATTTTCTCGACCTGATACAAAGTAGATGGCAATGAAGCCTGGCTGCATTGCAAGCTGATCTTGTTGCCTTGTGCCATCATCTGGAGAGCAAAAAGCGACAGAAACAGACAAGAATAACCTCTCTTTCTCAGTTTCTTTTCCATAACTTACATGTTTTATGTACCAATCTTACTATATATGAATTATCATTTTTAAAAAAAGACGAGAAAAAAGTGAAAAGGGGACACAAAAAGAAAGAAAAAATGCAGAAAAAGCAACTTTTGGCATACTTTTTCTGCATTTTCATATATTACGGGGATAAAAAAGACTTATTTTATAGTTATCTCCTGATTCAATAATTCTATATCTACTCCCTCGATTTCGTTGAGCCGCTCTACGATTTCATCAACAGGAGTATTCCGCTCTTCTACGAAATGAATCTGGGTGTTCAAGCATGTCTTGTTCTCGAAAACCACTTTTACGCCATACCATCTGCCAATCTCCTTCATCGCTTCGAGGAGGGAAATATGATGGAAATAGAACTTCCCGTTCTTCCATTGTATCAGCGGATAAGTATCTACGGAAGAAATCTGCATCTTTCCAGCTTCAAGAGTCAGCATCTGGTTGGGTTTCATCACGACAGACTGAGCCTCTTCACCTTTTTTCTGCACAGCTACCTTTCCGGAAACGAGAATCAGCTGAGTTGATTTGCCCGGATAGGCTTTTACATCGAAGGCGGTTCCCAGGTCTGTGGCTACGAGCGAAGCAGCTTCTACCACAAACGGACAGCTGGCATTGTGCTTCACCTCGAAATAAGCCTCGCCCTTCAGTTGAACCCTGCGCTGGCTGCCCGAAAACTGCTTAGGATAAAGCAGGGCGCTCTCAGCATTGAGCCATACCGTGGTTCCATCGCTCAGCACAAGTTGCCGGCTCTTTCCCCTACCGGTTTCTGCCCGCAGCATCTCCAGGGCAGTATCACTGTTGGAAGTCGGGGGTGCTGCCCTCTTTTCCACCTTATTATATATAGCAACGGCAGATGCTGCTTTCTTCCCGGCAGATGCTGCCGATTTCTCTGTTAGTTTCTCTCCGGCTGAAACGTTTTCTGAAGTAGGATGAATATCCACATTTTTTACAACCAGAAAAGCGATAAGCATGATAGCTGCCAAAGAAATGACCGTCTTACGAACTGTTGACATAGAGATACGAATCCCCTGAGAAGGCTCTGCATCGGAAGATACTGGGACTGAAACCTCTTCAAAACCCTCAGATTCGTTCAAATCAGCCGGTTCTTTCAAGTTCTCATGTTCGTCCAGGTTGAGCATACTACTCAAATCCTTCCAAGCCTGCTCTGCATCCGGAGCCTCAACATCCATTCGGTTCAGGGCACTGCGAATCTCGCCCTGCTCCTGAACAGAAGGCATACGCTCCTGACTTTCGTTGCCCGATATGTTACTATCTTTGTTCATTGCTTGATTAATCTATATAAATAAGACGGTATATGTATAAAAAAGGGGACACGGTTATTCGCTTTTTTTCAGTCGGAATCTAAATTCCTTCAAGGCTCGCTGCAACTGTTTCTTGATTCCTTCTGCAGAAATACCAACGATTTCAGCCGCTTCCTTATAGGTCTTCCGCTGCCGGTAACAGAGATCAAATATCAGCCGCGTTCTCTCGGGCATCGTCTGTAATACTCTTTCTATCTGCTCTATCCGCTCCTCACGATACAGCCATGATTCATCAGCAGTAACAAGGAGTTTGATATCTTCTATCGGTATCAGTTTGACTGTAACTTTCTGCCGATACCAGTCGAGCGACCGGTTGCGCACACTGACATACAGATAACCTCTTAATTTTTCGAATGTTATGTCGCGATGACTTTTCCAAAGAGACACAAAAACCTCACTTACCATATCCTGAGCCACCTGCCTGTCGTCAGTGCATCGACACCTTTTTCCGGAAGCGTAAATTCCGCTGCCGGAATCGTTGGAGGCAACGATCCAAGTACGGCAACCGTATGCAATTTATCAATGGGTGCCAGCTGGATCAGCCGGATTTCAGGATCCTGAACGGCTGTCTGATATTCATTCTTGCCGAGACGGTAGAAGTGAAGATCATAACCGGCATCCTTTAACGCTGTTACTTCATCCGGGGAGAAGTTTCCCCAGGCTTTGATTCGTTCAATTTCTGCATTGGCAGCACTGATTTCCTGTTCCAGTGCGGATTTTCTGTCCAGTGCACGCAGAACACCCTGATACATTTCTTCAAACTCGGAATCGGAAAGAACAGGTGTGGGTTCTTTGCTTCGGGATTTTTTATCCGGTGCATAATCTGTCAGTGCAGAAGCTGTTTTGGAAAGTGTTGTGAAACGTTCCGCTACCGCACGCTCCGGGCTTTTCTTTTCTGCCAGATGCAAAAGTCCGAGTGTTCGAAGTCCATCGAGCATCTCATCTTTTTTGGAGACGGATGACACGACACAGACCATCTTCATTTTCTCTATCATTGTGCCGCCTCCATAAGTTTTTTCTTTGAAATCTTTCCGCGGACAACGGCTGCTGTCTGCTGATCTCCAAGGAAGACTCCGATAATGCGGATATTTTCTTTGGCTTCCGGAATCTTAACCTTTTCAAACAGGTTTACGCGCTGGGAGGTAGAGCGTAACTCTTTCTCCAGAAGTGCTTCCTGCTTGCGAAGGGTAGATACCAGTGCATCCAGACGTGCAATCTCGCGGAGTTTTATAATAGCAGTGTCCACCCACAGAGGATAGTCGTCCACATCATACGCGATGTCTTTGAAAGTCAGTTCCTGAAAAGCAGGAACGGTAACACCGGCGATGTTCTCATTCTTACAGATGACGGTATCCGGCTGAACCAGATAATCCAGTTTTTTGCTTTCCTCGAAGATTTCGTTTTCAGCAAATACTGCAACCCAGTCATCCAGGTCACCGATCATCTGAGCACGCTCGACTTCCTTCTGTTCCAGATCAGCTTTTGTCTTCGTGATCACGGCCTGCAGCTGTTGCTTTTTCAACTGCAGGGTAGGAAGATAACGCTGATACTGTTTCAGGCGGTCTTTCTGCAATTTCTGCTCATTTTTTGTAAGTTTGATAGCCATCAACTACTCCTTTTAGTTTAATGCCTCTTTCTTTGGCCATCTTTCTTTCAGAAGACTTGTCTTCAAACCAGTCTCATTTGGCTCGAAGCACCCATACCAACGAACATTTCAACAAATTCCGA
>OQVT01002404.1_pt1 | contig 12059 bp, 4 predicted proteins | sample 1691561 | NCBI WGS metagenome assembly OQVT01 (sample SAMN03418260, study PRJEB22391) | human gut metagenome | biome: human-gut; feature: organic feature; material: feces | host: Homo sapiens | place: Tanzania | collected 2013-01 | reverse complement strand
TGGTACCTTCCAGGCTCACCCCTCCAGCCATGCACAGGATACCACCGCCACCAAACCCGAGAAGGAGTTCGTATTCCGCTACATCAACTATACAGGTGACGGCGACGGCGATGGAGTCGATGCCGAAACACCGCTGCTGGGACGATGGGCCGACCGCAAGATGCACGAAGAGCCCATGGAGTTCGGTATCGACCTTACCGACCTGAGCCAGGGACTCGACCTCTCACGTCCGGTGAAGTACTTCCTCACCATCAACTCAAAAGCCTCGGCCAGCGGTACAGGCAAGATCTGCGCTGCCAGCATCATGGAGTATCTCTACGATGCCATGGGAACAGAGACTCCCTTCCGCATGAAGGATGTGGAAATCAAGAACAATGGTGCATCCACCGTCATCAGCGTGGTGGTAGGCGGCGAGGCCATCAACCCGCCCACCAACCTCACCCAGAACGGCAGCACACTCTCGTGGAACAAACCACAAGGTACAGGCTACCAGCCCACCACGTACATTATCTACATGAACGGCAATGAGATAGCACGCACAGCCGAGACCACTTACGAGGTCACTGGCGAAGGTGCTTTCACCGTGAAGGCTCTCTACACCCTCGCAGGCACCGAGCACATCTCGGTGGCCAGCAACGCTGTGGCTGCTGCACAGACAGCCGAAATGGCTTATGACAATGCGGCCCAGACCTTCACCAACGGTGGTTTCCTCATTCCCAACATCACCAAGAAGAGCCACAACCAGCTGACTCTGGAGTTCTGGATCAAGCCTACAACCATCAAGGACTGGAACCAGCAGATTGGTGGCCCATGGGGCTCTTTCCTCCTCCATGCCAACAGCGACGGTACGATGTATTTCGGTTGGAACACAGCCAACCGCCGTCTCTCCAACACAGTGTTGCGCATAAGGACATGGACTCACCTGGCTCTGGTCATCGACAAGAACACAGCCACCCTCTATGCCAACGGCAAGGCCCAAGGCTCCATCACATCCACCTCATCCTCTGGCTTCCCTGCCTTCAACGACGGACTGCTGATGGGATATTCGGCCAACTCCGACAACGCCCTCTATGGCATCATCGATGAAGTGCGCGTGTGGGATGTTGCCAAGAGCGCCAAAGAAATCAGCGGCAACTATACCCGCCCCATCGTGTCGCCTGCCACTACCAAGAACCTCCTGGCCTACTTGAAGATGAACACCATCACCGAGGACGGTGTGAAGAAACTGGAGGACTGCGCACACGGCAACCACGCTACATTCATCAATGCCAATCACAAGGCTACCACTGTGACCACCAACGCTACCATCAGACACATGCAGAACCTCTCTGCCGCCATCAGTTCGCCTGACGAGGCACTTTTGGGCGAGAGCACTCCCATGGCAGTGAGCGGTGGAGTGGATGCTGCCCAGTTCCTCTGGACTGCCACCAATGCTACCCCCGCACAGAGCCAGGCATCCGAACCCTCGTTCGTGTTCAACCAGGCCGGTGAGCAGACGGTGACACTGACCCTCACCACACTGGATGGTGTTTCCTCAGAGTTCAGCAAGAAGATAATGGTGACAGAGCAGGTTGCCACTGCCGACTTCGAGATTACCAACGCCCTGCCTCGCTGCGGTGAGCGCACATCGTTCCTGCCTCTCAACATGGCACCTGGCTGCACCTATCAGTGGACCATGCAGGATGCCGATGTCACCACGGCTTCCACCAAGAATGCATCGGCTGTATATACCGCCACAGGAAACCACGAGGTGACACTGACCGTCACTCTGCCCGACGGCAAGCAGCTTACCCGTACTGCCACAGTCAGCGTCATGGCCTCAAAGCCCGAGATAGCCTACAGTATCGACTCCATCTCACACGTCATCCTGAAGGGCAACAGCGTCACCTTCACCGATGCATCCAGATACGAGCCTACCACTTGGAAGTGGCGCCTGATGAGCACCAACGCCATCCTCACCGACCAGGGAAGCAAAGTGACCTTCAAGCCTGCCAAGGCCGGAGCCTATACCTTGAACTACAAGGTGGCCAATGACGAAGGAAAGAGCGAACTGACAGAGGCACGTGCTCTGCTGGTATGCAACGCCGAATCGGGCAACGGTCTGAACTTCACCACCAATGCTACGCCCAAGACCGTCGTTACCGACCAGATAGGCAGCATCGGCAAGACCTGGACGCTCGACTTCTGGATGAATCCCGCCACATTCTCAAGTGCCTGCAACGGCATCTATGCACTTGATGATGAGGGTACTGAAGCCTTCAACATCAGCGCCACCGGACAGGGAGCTGCCATCTTCCGCATGGGCAGCCATAGCGCACAGTGCACAGCCGGATACTTCATCGCCGGCGAATGGCATCATTATGCCATCACACGCAATGCCGGCACCATCTGCTTCTACCGCGACGGTCTGCTGTTTGAGAAGATAACCGAGAAGACACAGGACTACAAGACGTGGACCAAGTTGCAGCTGGGCGGCAGCATACAGATGAACGGTTGCGTGGATGAGCTGCGCGTATGGGACAAGGTGCTGACACAAGCCAACATACAGCGCTATGCCGTGGAGCCGCTCGCCGGCAGCCTCTTGCAGACAGCCCTGAAGGGTGGACTGCAGGCTTATTACGACTTCAACCAGCACGACGGCATTGATATCGAAGACAAGTCGGGACGAGGCATTACTGCCCACCGCAGCAATTTCGGTCCTGGCGGAGATGCCTGGACACCCAGCAAGGGTGTGTTCGCACTCGACTTCAGCGCACCTGCTACAGAGAGTCTGACCAACTGCGGTACCGCACTCAGCAAGACCAACTACCGTGTGGTGGGCGTGAGCGATGAGGAGACAAGAGCCGAGTTCAGTCCTGCCGAGCATGCTCTTGATGCCAACTCCAACACATTCTGGCATTCAGCCTACAGCAGCGGCGAGACAGCCTACGGCCACTCCATCACCATCGACAAGCAAACCAACGATGTGGTGAACGCCATGAAGCTCTACTTCTCACGCGAGAGCAGATACCGCGCAGTGGCTGCCAAGATAGAGCAGAGTGCCGACAATCAGGAGTGGGAGACACTGGATGAGGATCATGCATTCTTCGACATGAGCCGTCCGGCCATCGTCTTCGACACTCCTTGCACCAAGCGTTTCATGCGCATCACGTTCCTCCGAGGCGCCACCAACGGCAATCTGCTGGCGCTCAACAGCATCGACTTCTATGGAACAGCATCACAGATGCCCGAGATGAAGAAGGTGACGCTGAAGTACGAGAGCGTATCCGACGAGGAGACAAGCAGCGAAAACGCACCCGGCCGCTTTGCTGTGGATAACAACGAGAGTACCTTCTGGCACTCACGCTACTCAAGCGGCGCAGTGGCCTATCCCCACAGCATCACGCTGAGTACCGATGATCGCATCGACGCACTCACCCTCATGCAGCGCTCCACAGCCAACAATTCCACCTCCTACGATGCTGCAAGCATGGTGGTATATGCCGGCGACGACGTGGAACACATGGACAGCATCGCCACCGTGCGCCTGCCCTTCTACGTGACGTCAACCATACAGCTGCCCACTCCCATCAGCAAGAAGTACTTCACGCTGAAGTTCACACGCTCGCAGCAGGGTAGCTCGGCATGGCTGGCCATCCGCGAGATAAAGGCATTCCAGCTCAATGACACCCCCGACGGCATTGAGAACATACAGCCAGGAAATGCAGAGGCACAGGACAGCATCTACGACTTGATGGGTCACTGCATGGGTACCGATGCCGAGGCGCTGCCTGCCGGCATCTACATCCGAGGCGGCAAGAAGTTTGTGGTGAAGTAAGCCACATCTTCTGAGGGCCGTCCCTCACATCAGCAACCGTTCCGTTACAGGAGAAGCTTCATCAGGCTGTGCAGCCCACAGGCAAGCAGCCACGAAGCGCTCCGTAACGGAACGGTCTTTTTTCTGCCTCATCATCAGAGCCGTCCCGCAGACTGCACCGAAGGGGCTGGCTGTACACTGATGTCTGGCCGTCGGCATGGTTCGGAAGAGCCTCCTTGAAGGTGCCTGGTTTCCCCCGGCACGCTGCGGTTGCATTCGCAGCGTGCTGTCATCGTCTGTACAGCGTGCTGAAATGTCCCACGCAGCGTGCTGAAATCTCCGTTTGCAGGCTTTGTACGGCCATCCAAAGACTGCAAACGGCCATCCAAAGACTGCGTATGTACATTTGCAGGCTGCAAACGGAGATTTCCTTTAGCTTCCTGAAGACTTTCATCAGAATGCCGGGAGGGATTATGAAGGCCGGCAAGGGGTGGAACATGCAGAGAAGCCATTGCACCAGGAGCGGTGCAATGGCTTCTCTGCTTATTCTTAGAGCGGGATTATCAGCGTATCATCACTTTCCTGACGGAGTTTCCTGCCTTTACCACATACATACCGGGGGCGATGGAGATACGGCGGTCGGCGGTGACAGTTGAGCGATGGACTATCATACCGCTGGTTGTAGTCACCAGCACCTCAGTGGGTTGCGTCACGCCAGTCAGCTTCACTCCACCCAGTTCGGCACTTATCTGCACACCATCGGTAGCGGCTTCCACGTCTTCCACCCCTACCTCCAGGGGAACATAGAAGGTGCGTGTGGCTGTTACGCCCGAACCGTCGATGGCCTTGGCCTGTACCACCACTTCGCCACTCAGGCTGCCTGCCTTCACCTGCAACACTCCATCGTCTGACACCTGGGCAAGCGTCTCGCCCGAGAGCAGCGACCATTCCACCTTGCCGATAGAAGCCAGGGCGGGAGTGATATAGGCGCGCAGATGCAGCGACTGGCGCTCCTGGGTGAATGTAGCATCCTCCTCCACAGTGGTTATCTCGATGGTCTGCACGGCTTTCACCGCATAGGCATCGGCACTGCTGATGATATTGGATGCCATCACATCGCGGGCAGGAGCCTTGGCCTTCACGCTGAGTGCCGACTTGGGTACGAATCCTACGGCGTAGTAGGTGACTGCCTCGCTGCTGCGATGGTGTACATAACTGCGTGCATAGCCCGACAGACGCTCCACGAGCTGCATATTCTCGGGGCTGGTGCCTGCATATACCACGTACTGGGCTATGGAGGTTCCCTCATAAGGAGTCCAATGCAGGTTGATGTCATTGCCCAGTCCGCGGTTGGCCATCACGTGCATGGTGGCATGCACACGGCTTGGATTGCTCTCCACACCTGCCTTGGTAGAGAGGGTCATCTGATAGCGGTAGCTGCGGGCATCGGCTCTGCTCTGCTCGTCCACATACCGTCCCTGGCTCATGGGCACCTGTGCAATGAGGTCGTAGGAGTCTGCCACATCGCTCTCACGGTAGATGTTCACCATGCCTGTGAAGAGTTCCTGGGCAGGCAGATTCTGATTGCCCCATGTGAGCACGCTGTGGCCTTCTGCCACTGTCACCTGTGCTATCTGCGGAACCCACTTCTGCCCCACCACACGGATGATGTAGGTGCGGGTGAGTGACTTCTGCCACACCTCGTCGGTATAGGTGAGCACCAGGCGGCAGTCGCCGTTCTGCTCGGGAAGGCTGATGACAGCCTGGTTGCTATTAGGCTCATAGCTCACCTGGGCATTCTCGCAGGTAACCGATGCCTTTGCACCCTCGTTGCGCATGCACTCCGGCATGTCCAGCACCAGCGTCTGTCCTGCCAGAGCCAGTTCGGGTACCTGTATCTCCAGGTTGGGCTTATCCACTATCAGAATCTGTGTGGTGCTCTTTGTCATCGAGCTGGTGTTGGTGGTCACCACTGTCTTCACGCCTGGTGTGTTCCACTTGATATAGCCGGCCTTTGAGAGGTCCATACCTTCGGCCTGCCTGATGCTTAGTGACCCCTGTACGTTGCTCACCGTGCGGTAAGGAACATACTCATCCACCCCTGCCTTGGCAGGAAGCGTGATGTGGCACTCGGCTTGCGGTGTGAACTCAATCACCTTAGAGAACGGCGAACTGGCATACCATGGGTCAATAGCCTGCACACATATCTCATAGGTCTTGCCTGCCTGGAAACGGCTGACAGGCATGGGCAGCCGGGTAGCCTGACGGTAATAGGTGGGAATGCCGGGTACGAGGCTCATGCGTGCCTGGTTGCTGGTGGCATTGAGCGGCGACCAGATGTAGGCATCATCCCCTGTTGCACCCTTCTCCTTGATGCTGATGTTGTAGCGCAACTGGCTTGTGGTGCTCTCCTTGTCGGTAGCGCCATCCCAACTGATGATTACTTCATCGGCCGTCTGAGCGGCTATCAGCGTGGTTGGGGCCGTGGGAGCAGTATTGTTGTTGGCAATTCTCATGAGGACACTTCCACAGTCAGGCACGCCATCATTATTGATATCTGCAAAATCAGAGTCATACAGACGGAAATTCGAAGGCACCTGAACGGGCGAACCGTGATTGCTCACAATGATGGACCAGCCATCATCTGACAGCTGGAGGTCGGCCAGTCCATCCTGGTCTATATCCATCTTCAGCAAATATCCACCAAGCTCCTCCCAGTCAGCGAACTCGCGGTTGCCCAGATTGCGCGTCACCGTCTGACGCTTCCAGTAGTTCCTTACGATATCAACATATCCATCACCATCCACATCATATACGACTATATCTGCCAAGGGTTCGTTGGTCTGCAGGATAGGTTTCACAGTCCAGCGCCCATTGCCCTCATTGAAGAGGATTGCCCAGTATGGGCGACCATTCTCACCTATCATATTATTACCAAGTATGTCCAAACGTCCGTCGCGGTCAAAATCGGCGCATGCATCAAGGCAAAAACCCATATTCTTCAATTGGTCTCCCAAATCAAAGAGGCCGTCTGCCTTGACCAGACCTTCATTCATATCGGTTCTATAGAAACCAAGAGTTCCATCGTGGCCCCAATAGAAGCGCTCCATAAGACCATCATTATTGATATCCATATGGGGATATATATTACCCGACCCAGAGAATTCGCTCGAAACGCTACTCTTCAAGAAGTCGCCATCGCCCTGATTGACGGCTACCTTCAGACTATACTGCCCGAGATAAAGGTCGCCCTCGGCAGGATCAGGCAGACCATCCATATTGGCATCAAAGACAAATTGGGCAGGTGCACTATCGGAGAAGTCGAACACAGGTTGCTTCTCATACCTATAGCCATTCCATTTATAATAACCGCTGCCTGCCATTGCCTGCAGCATACCCAGCTGAGCAAAATCGAAACAGAAGCGCAGATCGCTTGGGAGTCCAAACCTTTTAGGAGAATAATTCAGGTAGGTAGATTCCAAACGCACTGGCTGCACCTCTATCCTGCGGCTTATGGTCATGCCATCCTGAGCGGCAAGCTCTATCTTCTTGGTTCCATGCGAAGCAAACACAAAGCCCTTTCGTCCGTCCTTGTCAGTCACCAGACGGCCGTCGGGCAGACCTTTCATCTCACACTTCATGCCACTCAGTTCGTGCACGAAGACGGTATCGCCCGTGCTGGCATTGTAGGGGCAGATCAGAGCCACAGAAGGCACAGCGAGGATGCCGTCCTGCCTGGCCACATCGCTCCACTTGCCTTTCATGCCACTGCCATCAATGGCACGCACACGAGCCTGCACACTGCCCGTACCCCAACTGCCTGCCGAAGCCAGTGTGAAGAGGCTCTTGGTGAAGGTGCGGAACAGATATTCGCCGCTGGGCGAAGTGATTTCGAACTCATAGCTGAGGTCGCCCGCAGAGTTCTCGGCATCAGTTCCGTGCTCCCACTCAGCACGCAGCATACCCGTGGATTTGTCCAGCAGAAGCTTGGGAGCCTGCATCCGGGCAGGAGGAGTATTGGCTTTCTCTACCTTGCAGTGGAATATGCCGAACTCTCGAGATTCCCTTTCGCATGGCATATCTATCTTGCCGTCACCATCCAGATCCATGAGGAAGAACTTGTTGATATAATGCACCCCGGAAGTCAATGCCACCTTTCCGACATTGAACGATGCATCCCAGTTCCAGCACATGAGACCTTCATCGGCATGTGAAACCATGCTGGGCAGTCCGTTATTATTGATGAAATACGGTCCCTCCCAGTTCACAAGCCCCTCGAAACTCCTCACGGTACGCTTGAACTTGCCGTTGCCCTGATTGCGGAAGAATGCCAGGAAGCTGGCATCACCAGCAGCAACAGCGGCCAGGATATCCAGCAGTCCGTCGCCGTCACAGTCCAGCATATACACATCACACAGATTTCTGTTGCTGAGCAATGCCACATCCTGGAACCCATGTCCGGTATTCAGCTTCAGCTTCAGCTCGTTGCCATCATACACCAGCAGGTCAGTCAGCCCATCGCCATTGACATCGCCGGCACGCACCTTACGCGCTGCTATCGAAGCCAGATAGTAGCGTCCCTCCCCCAGCGACATATAGGAGAAGCCCTTTTCATCGATGAAGTCGGGATAGCCATCCTGGTTGAGGTCCACCACGTTCATCGGTCCTACAGGGAAACTGGCACCCTTGCCCGAGCTGAATCCCGAGAAGGAAGAGTTGTTGCTCACCGAGAAAGTGCCGTTGCCGCCTGTTGCATCCATTGCCCCCTGCAGTTCATCCATATCGGTCACCACCTCCAGAGGCTGGTCAACAAACGTACCGTCGGCACACAGCATCTTCACATAAGGGACATACACATAGCCCTTGTTGATGGCCTCATTCTTCCAGTACAGCACATCCATGCGTCCATCCAGATTGATGTCGGCCCAAGTGGCACCCATGAGAGCATCATCCCCCTCGTATGCCTTCGTTATCACATACTTGCCATCCTTCATATAGAAGACATCACCGCCGGTCTTGTAATAGTTGTTGGCCGCAGAGGCAAAGCCGGGTACAGGATTGGCCGTGATGTAAAACATGGAACAGACCATTGCGTTGACACCCATTCCATCGGGCAAAGAACAGAGTTCCTCACCTGCAAGGGTGCGCCACTTGCCGTACAGGAAATACTCCTGCTTGCCGTCATCGTTGATATCGGCATAGTAGTCGGGAGCCCATTCGAACAGTTTCTCAAAGGTTTGGGCCGCAGCTTCCGTTCCCGCCAGGGCGGGAGAGAGCGCCATACAGGCCGCAATCAGAAGGTTCGTTTTTCTTTTCATATATATAATGTATTGAAATGTTAGTCGCTTCATCATCGCTCTGCAGGTGTCATGCAGCATCATCAGTATGGCAAAATTAACACTTCGAAACCATATGGGCAAACGAAAAGTGCTCCATTGCGCATTATTTGTCAAAATGACACTCGTCAATTTACGCATTGACACTTTTTGTTGAAATAACCATTCTTTTTCGGGAGAAATAACCGTGATTGCGCACAGGCAGCCCGATGCCTGTACCGAAATTCCACCCTCATGAAGGATGGCAGTGGCAGCGCCAAGCGGGAAACACCGCCGCCCTTGTCTGCATACACGGGGAAAATTCCCTGCGCAGACATTTCAAATTGTCTTATAGGACAATTTAAAATGTCTTATAAGACAATTTGAATTGTCCTATAAGACAATTTTTACGAGGTTAGGGGCGGCAGACTTCTCGATGCGGTCACGCCACGGCCGGCACCCGACCTCACTGGCGGCACCTACGCAAACAGCTCCCTTGGAAAAATCGGCCAATTGACCGAAGTTTCCAAGGGAGCTGTCGTATCGAATTTGTGAACTATGTGGATATGGTATATGCTGATGAAGCAGCCCATTCTAAAGAAATAAGCCAGTTATGGCAACAGTATTATATCAAGAAATAACGAAACTATGGATAATAAAATTATTGAACAATTGATGCCGCACCTCTTCCAACCGGTCGCTCGTGGACTGGTCCAAATGCTTTGCTTCCGCCAATGCAATCAGCGATTGATGAAGGTAACGAAACGACACCTCTTTTTGAGTTTTCTGTATCCTGCGGCGGCTATAAAAACACAAAGGGGATTCTTTGGCCAAGAGTTTGCCATGCAACATATCTGCCAATTCATAAGCCGAGCTTAATACCGTTTTATAAATCTGTTCCTGCATCGGATCTTGTATGCCTTCCATCCGGTAATGCAACATATATTTATATGTATCTTGCAATCCATTCAATTTGTCTTGCCAACTATATTCATTGCAACCAGCCATCAAGCCCAATATTCCATCAAAAGCCAATTTCAACTCTTTTCTATCAAGCCATCCGATGATGCGGTCGTATTCTTTATTTATTTCTTGTATATTCATTACATTATAATATATGTATGCAAACATACAAAAAACCCGGAATGTATCCTATCTTTCAATGCCAACTTTTCAGGGCTGGCATTGAAAGATAGGCATTTTATAATAGTTTTGACCAAATGCTAAGGAGTTTCAGCTGATAAATAAACAAAATCAGATAATTAACACATACTTTTCCTGTGTCAAAGCCCTCCGTTTTTTATATATTCCACTCCCATTCGAGAAGTATTTCCTTAACAGATTGCAAAAAGCAACACTTTTCACATTTGTTTGCAATATCACAAGGAAGAAAATGGAGCGTAAATTGTTTTTCCCTAATATTTTAGTTACTTTTGTTCAATTAAATATTAAAGATAATAACATGAGGAAACAGAATCTATGGATGGCAGCTTTGGCCATGAGCCTTACGCTATCAGTGCAAGCTCAACAAGGAAATGGTGGCATTTCCCAACAAATGCTGCAACAAATCAAGCAATCGTACCAAGGAACGCCTACCGACAAGGCTCTCCATAACGCTATTGCCAACAATGATATTAACAAATTGGCTGTCAATGCCGAGAGTTTGAACAATTTTGACACCTATTTCTCCAACAAAGTCGAGAGCAAAGGTATTACCAACCAACATTCATCCGGACGTTGCTGGTTATTTACAGGTCTGAATGTCTTCCGTTCTCAAGCTATCGCGAAGTTTAATATGGGAGAATTCCAATTTTCTCAAAACTATTCTTTCTTCTGGGACCAGCTCGAAAAGTCCAATCGTTTCTTGCAAGGCATCATCGACACCAAGGACAAGCCAATGGACGACAAAATGGTGGAATGGTTGTTCAAGAATACTCTCGAAGACGGTGGCCAATTCACTGGCGTTTCTGACTTGTTGACTAAATATGGAGTAGTTCCGGCAGAAATAATGGTTGAAACCAACAGCAGCAACAATACTGGCCGCATGAGCAACTTAATTGGATTGAAACTGAAGGAATTTGGTCTTGAATTACGTGAAATGTCTGCTAAAAAGGCTTCCGCTGCTGATTTGGAAAAGAAAAAGACTGAAATGTTAGGAACGGTCTATCGTATTTTGGCTTTGAACTTAGGCGAACCACCTACGAAGTTTACATGGACTCGCAAAGATGCAAAAGGAAAACCTGTTGAGACAAAAGAATATACTCCGCAGTCGTTCTATCAAGAATATATCGGAAAAGATTTGAAGAATGGCTATGCCTTGTTGATGAATGACCCAAGCCGTGAGTATTATAAACTATATGAGATTGATTTCGACAGACATGTTTATGACGGAACAAACTGGACATACGTAAACTTGCCTATCGAAGATATCAAAGAGATGGCAATCGCTTCTATCAAGGACAGCACCATGCTTTACTTCTCATGCGACGTTGGCAAATTCTTCGACCGTTCAAGAGGCATGTTAGATGTCAACTATTTCGACTACGGTTCATTGCTGGGAACAACTTTCGGCATGGACAAAAAGCAGCGTATCCAGACATTTGCCAGTGGTTCTTCACATGCTATGACTTTGATGGCTGTTGACCTTGACAAGAATGGTAAAGCAAAGAAATGGATGGTGGAAAACAGTTGGGGACCAGGTGCTAATGCAGGACATCTGATTATGACAGACGAATGGTTCAACGAGTATATGTTCCGTTTAGCAGTGGACAAGAAATACATCACAGATAAGGTAAAAGAAATCATGAAACAGAAACCAATCCGTCTTCCGGCTTGGGATCCAATGTTTGCTGACGAAGATTAATCCCCAAAGGGATGCGTCCCAAGAAAAACATGGGGCTGTGTCAAAACGAAAGTTTTGATGCAGCCCCTTTAAGGTGTGTCAGAAT
>OQVT01002396.1_pt1 | contig 12082 bp, 8 predicted proteins | sample 1691561 | NCBI WGS metagenome assembly OQVT01 (sample SAMN03418260, study PRJEB22391) | human gut metagenome | biome: human-gut; feature: organic feature; material: feces | host: Homo sapiens | place: Tanzania | collected 2013-01 | reverse complement strand
AAAGCAGTGGCTGGGTTCTGCTGAAACTTATACGGTTCGTTTTGGGATAGTAACCCTTATGGATTATCTCAAAACTGATTTTGAGAAACAGATGCTTTCACTTGTGGCAGATATACGGTCGGAGGAATACTATATAAATATGGCGACAGCGTGGTATTTCAGTATGGCGCTTGTATGGCAGTATAATGCGGCGCTGCCTTATCTGACGGAAGAAAGACTGGATAAATGGACACACAATAAATCAATACAAAAGGCAACAGAAAGCAGGCAGATTGACGATAAGACAAAGGAATATCTGCGGACACTGAAAAGGAGATGAGCGGTTTATGAAATGGATTATTGGCATACTGATAGTATTGTTTGCAGCATACTGGACTGCTGCATATTTTCTGTTCAGGTATGCCTGCGCCAGAAAAAAACGACCTGATGAGGCTCACCCGGCAGAGGCCTATCCTGCTCTCAAAAAATATGAGGAGCAGGTGCTTTCGGGAATCGCGTGGTTCAAATCAAAGGAGCCGGAGGTAATATCGCTGCTTTCCTATGACGGACTTAAGCTCACCGCCTGCTATGTCGAGCATCCGGAGCCAAAGGGAACCATAATTTTAATGCATGGCTACGGCTCCCTTTACAGTCTTGACTTTGGCTGTGTATATGAATACTACTATAATCTGAGCTATTCGCTGCTGGCAGTAAACCAGAGAGCTCACGGCGACAGCGAGGGCAGATATATATACTTTGGAACAAGAGAAAGATACGACTGTCAGAAATGGGCGCAGTACATTGCATCAAGAATACCATCGGAGCAGCCGATATTTCTTGACGGACTTTCAATGGGAACAACGACTGTGCTGATGGCGTCGGGGCTTGAGCTTCCGTCCAACGTGAAAGGTATAATTGCAGACTGCGGGTTTACTTCTCCATGGGAGGAATTCTGCGAGGTGTTAAAAAGGGCAAAGGTGCCTGCAAGACCGCTGCTTGACAGTGTAAATCTGTGGGCAAAGATTTGCATAGGCTTTGATTTCAGAGAATATTCCACCCTTGAGGCTATGAAAATAAACAAATTGCCGATACTGTTTGTTCACGGTGAAGCAGACCGCTTCGTACCGCCAAGATTTACCTATGAAAACTATAAGGCTTGCAGAGCCGAGAAATATCTGGTGACAGTGCCGGAAGCTTATCACGGTATGAGCTATCTGACGGATACTGCTAAATGCAGGAAAGCGATTGAAGAATTCCTGAATAAATACAGCAAAAGCGATGTCATATCGGCGCAGGATGGAATGAAGAAGTGAACTACTCCGACTTATAGAAGTCGGAGCTTCCTGCTTCAACCACTACTGCGTTGGCTGCGGTGTTACGCAACTCAATGTCTTACACAATGTCCACAGGCGTATAAGTTTGGGCTAATTCCATCCCTACTATATATTTTGTTTATGCTACTTCACTAAGCAGGCGTAATCCTTCGTTTAGGATATTGATAGCAGCGTTTTGGTCACGGTTTATTGTAAGACCACAATCACATACCATTTTGCGGTTAGCTAAATCCTTCATCTCCGGATGCAATGTACCGCAACAATGGCAGATTTGTGATGATGGATACCACTTATCTACTTTTACGAGATACTTATTTCTATCAGACAGCTTATACTCAAGCATAGATAGGAACATTCCATATCCGTTATCCAGAGTCGCTTTGCCGTTACCAAAACCTTTATTAGACATAGAACGCATATTTAAGGATTCCACACAAACAACATCATACTGATTGGCTATCTCAGTAGATATTTTATGCAGGTTATCCAAACGCTGATTAGCAATATGTCTATGAATTTTGTTTACTTTGCGGAGCTGCTTAATATAGTTATTAGATTTATCTTCATGCTTTTTAGAGCCTTGCATACGAGACAGTCTGCGCTGTGCCTTGGCAAGTTTATCATGGCTTTCACGGTAATACTTATGATTAGTACCCACATTGCCGTTACTGTCCACATATAAGCCATCAGAAGCATAATCTAATCCAATGGCGTTAGTTTTATCCGCTATATAAGTGTTTTCTACTTTATCAAACTCAAAAAGAACAGAAATATAATACCTGCCATCTGATTCCTGTGATACAGTAGCAGATTTGATAATCCAATTATCATCGGGAATACGATGAATAACAGCCTTCACCTTACCAACTTTAGGGAGCCTGATATATCTTTTGTCCAGAATAGCTACTGTGCCCTTTTGATTATTTGTAGTGTAAGACTTACGACTATGCTTTGCAGATTTGAACTTAGGGAATCCGTTTTTCTTTTTGCGGGATTTACTAAATGTATTACGGAATGCTGCCTGCAAATCCATCTGTTTATTAGCAAGCGCAAGACTGTCTACTTCTTTAAGATAAGGATAATCCTTCTTGTATTTAGCAGGTGTTACAGTAGGGAATTTCCCGGTTGCTTTATAACCCTCAATCTTATCAGAAAGCATAAGATTATAGACCTTACGGCAACAGCCAAAGGTCTTAGAGAACATAATACTCTGCTCAGTTGTAGGATATATGCGATACTTAATTGCTTTGTTTGCCATTTTTCTTCCCCTGTGACATTATGTACTGCTTAATAATATCTACGGTAGCTCCACCTGTGGTCAGCAGACAAAAACTCTGTGACCAAAACATCTCTTTCCATAGAGACTTACGTATCTGAGGGAACTCTTTCTTTATGAGTCTGCTACTTGCGGATTTATATGCATTGATAAACTTGCTGATTTCTGTATTCGGCTGCCCTTTGAATAGAATATGGACATGGTCTGTATCGTGATTCCATTCTTCCAATGTAATGTTATAGGCAGGAGCAATCTTTTCAAATATCTCTTTCAAGCGATTAGAGATATTATCGTCTATTACTTTGTTACGATATTTTATACACATAATCAGATGATAGTGTAGTATGAATACCGAATGATTATTTGTATCCAATTGCATTATTTTTATACCCTTTACGTTAGATACGACTGATTTATAAATATATTGTAATACAGCAAGCCCCAAAAGTCAAGAAAGCGCCGTGTTAATCGCAATTCATCCCACCACTTATAGGACGCCACTGAAAAAGTGGTCGTAAAATCATATATCTGATATAATTAAGGTATCATAATTGTCGGAGGTTGAAATGTTATCATCCCAACTTAAACTTAGCCTTAGTTATTATTCAGATTTATATGACATGATTGTTCCAAAAGATCATATTCTAAGAAAAATCAGGGAATTGGTCGATTTTTCTTTTATATATGATGAATTAAAAAATAAATATTGCCTTGATAATGGACGTAATGCAAAAAACCCTATATTGCTATTTAAATATCTGCTTTTAAAATATCTTTATAACCTTTCTGATAATGGTGTTGTTGAAAGATCACGATATGATATGTCTTTTAAATATTTTCTGGAATTAACGCCAGAAGAAGAGGTTATCCATCCTAGTCTTTTAACCAAATTCAGAAAGCAGCGTTTAAAAGATGAAAATATACTTGATCTGCTCATAAATAAAAGTGTAGAACTTGCCATAAATCAAGGTGTTTTAAAAAGCAATACTATAATTGTTGACTCAACTCATACAGAAGCCCGTTATCATAAAACTACTCAGAGAGAAATGTTGAAAAAAGCCTCTACTTCTTTAAAAGCAGCTTTAAAAGATTCTGATAAAGACATTTATCTGCCAGATGAACCTGAAAAACGAGCTTCTTTAGATGAGTATAATGAATACTGTCATGAATTATTAAACACAGTTCAGGAAAGTCCGTATTCAGAACTGCCAACGATTAAAGAAGAATCTTCTATGTTATCCGAAATTTTGGATAATCAGATTGATTGTTATGATCAATCCATTGACCCGGATGCCCGGATTGGCCATAAAACGGTCAATTCTTCTTTTTACGGATACAAAACTCATTTGGCCATGACAGATGAACGGATTATCACAGCAGCAACAATCACATCCGGCGAAGCATTTGATGGTCAGGAACTTCCAGTACTGGTTCAAAAAAGTAAAGCAGCAGGTGCAACCGTTAATGAAGTAATAGCAGATACCGCATATTCCACACTGGAAAATTTAAAAGATGCACAAAGCAATGACTATAAATTAATTTCAAAGCTTAACCCGAGCATCATAAAAGGGACTCGTTCAGAGGACGGCTTTATCTTTAATAAAGATGCGGATACCATGCAGTGCCCAGCAGGGCATTTGGCTATAAAATATCGAATTGACAAACGTAGTAATCAGAAAAAGAATACACGTATCAAATATTTTTTCGATATTAATAAATGCCATGTCTGTCCTTATCGTAATGGCTGCTATAAAGAAAATGCAAAAACCAAAACGTATAGTATCACTATTAAATCGGATTATCATAAAAATCAAGAGGCGTTTCAAAAAACACAATATTTCAAGGAACGTTTCAAAACCCGCTATATGATAGAGGCAAAAAATAGTGAATTAAAAAATATACACGGATATAGTCGTTGTGATGCTGCTGGACTATCAAACATGCAACTTCAAGGAGCAGTATCAATATTTGCAGTCAATTTAAAACGAATTTTAAAACTAAAGGGAGAAGTCTGCCCAAATGAGGAAGAATAGGAAAATTCATCTCTCAAAAGGGTAGATTTTGCATCCCTCAAAACACTATTTTAGCAATATTTTATTATCAAGGAACATTTTTGCACATATTTGACGCCCTGTGATACTAAACTTACCACTTTTTCAGTGGCGTCCTATAGGTGATGGGATGAATTGCACATTCGAGCATGTCTGCTCAAATTCATAAAAAATCACAAAAACACTTGTTCTGATACAATAAATATATTATAATAGAAAAAAGAACAATATGCTCTTGAAATTTGGACGGTCGAAATAAGCAATAAGTGAGTGTACATAATGAGTTTAGATAATAATTCTCATTCAGTGTTTTTGTTTGATTCTGGTTATGAAATATAGCAGAAAGATGCTGGACGATAAGATGTCAGAGAGAACAAAAGAAATCTTTGAAATATAGCACCTGTTGAAACAATCCATCAGTATATAGAGAGTCAGGGTGAGAAAGATAAACCGGGCAGTAAAAATAAGGATCTATCCAAATAAAGAACAGATAACCCAGATAGAGAAGACGATCGGCTGCAGTCGTTTTCTCTATAACCGGATGCTTGCGGATAAGATCCGTCATTATCAGGAAGAAAAAAAGATGCTGAAAAATACGCCGGCCGGATATAAAAAAGAATATCCATGGCTGAAAGAGGTAGATTCTCTTGCGCTGGCGAATGTACAGTTAAATCTGGAAGGGGCTTTCCGGAAATTTTTCCGGGAACCGGGAGTGGGATTTCCGCATTATAAATCAAAAAAACATTCGCGGAAATCCTATACAACGAATATGGTAAATGGGAATATCTGTCTGCAGGACAGGTTCCTGAAACTGCCAAAGATGCAGCCGGTAAAAATAAAACTCCACCGTATGATCCCGGAGGGATGGAAGCTGAAATCAGTGACTGTGAGCAGGGAACCGTCCGGAAAATATTTTGCCAGCCTGCTGTTCGACTGTGAAAACCAAACAGCGGAGAAAAGACAGGCGGAAAAATTCCTGGGGATGGATTTTGCCATGCATGGGATGTGTGTATTTTCTACCGGTGAAAGAGCCGGATATCCCATGTTTTACCGGAATGCAGAGAAAAAACTTGCCCGGGAACAGAGAAAACTTTCCAGATGTGAAAAGGGCAGCCGTAACTATCAGAAACAGAAGAAAAAGGTTGCTTTATATCATGAAAAGATAAAGAACCAGAGGAAGGATTTCCAGCATAAGCTCAGCCACAGCCTTGCAGAAGACTATGACGCAGTATGTGTGGAGGATCTGAACCTGAAGGGGATAGCCGGAGGCCTGCATTTCGGAAAAGGGATACAGGATAACGGATACGGTCAGTTCCTTTCCATGCTTGGATATAAGCTGGAAGAACGTGGAAAATATCTGATAAAAGTAGACAGATATTTTGCATCCAGTAAGATATGCAGCGTATGCGGACATAAGAAGAAAGAGCTGGCATTATCAGAACGGATATACCTGTGCGAATGTGGAAACCGGATGGACCGGGATGTGAATGCGGCGGTCAATATTCTGGAAGAAGGAAAAAGAATATATAAAAAATGTGCATAATAGCACAGAAAAGATCCGTAACCGGATAAAAAAGAACCGCGGGACACGCGGGGATAGCCTGTTTTAGCTTTGCCCTGAAGGGCAATCGAGCAGGAAGCCCCCACTTCAAAATCTGTAAGATTTAAGTGGCGGGAGCATGTCACTGATCTGGCTGCTCATTACAGCGGTGCAGAGCTTGCGGCAATGCAGGCACAGTATATTGGAATGTTCCAGGCAGGATGGTTTGTGGAATCCATGTGGAGCCAGACTCTGGTCATTCACATGATCCGTACACCGAAGCTTCCGTTTATCCAGAGCCGTGCCTCAGCACCAGTAACATTGCTCACTATGACAGGTATTGCTGTGCTGACAGTGATCCCGTTTACTGCGCTGGGAACAGCACTTGGTCTTGTAGCTTTACCGGCATCCTACTTTGCATATCTGATTCCCTGTATCCTGCTGTATATGATGCTGGCAACAAGTCTGAAAAAAGCATATGTCCGCCATTATGGCGAACTGCTCTAGGAGGTGAAAATGATGAACTGGAAATTACTTTGGATGAAGCTTTTTGGAACATGTGAATGGCTGAGCCTTAATATGGGATTCTGGGTGTCCATGGCAGCAGTTCTGCTGATCGTGATCATAATGAATCTTGTATTTTGGGCAATCAGGCCTCAAAAGAAAAAATAATCTGTGAGTGATCCTGTTATACTTCAGATCCGCTGTTTATGGAAGAAATCAGCTCTGCCAGTTGTTTCCTTTTGGTGCGTGTATCACCGTTGATCATCAACTTGGAATAAATCTGGTTGACATATTGTTTCACAGTGCCTTCAGAGAGAAATAACCTCTCTGCGATTTCGCGGTTGCTCAGACGGTCGGTGATCAAAGCTGCGATTTCTGCTTCTCTGCTGTTCAGCATATTTAGGATCTCAGGCCTGTAATTACGGCTGGACAGGCGGAGGCAGTGTTGTTCATAAACAGAACCAAGGGAAAGGATCCGGTCTGTGAAAGGCTCTGATGCTATGGAATTAATACTGCCCAGCACGTCCTTGATATAGTTATAATTTTCTACAAACGGAATCAGAAAGCCATCCGGCATGGCGTGTCCTAAGGCTTTCTGCAGAAGCTGTCGTGCATCATGATGTTTGCCCAGCATTGCGTAAGCAGCAGCGGTCTGGATCTGAACGTGGAGAGACACAAGTTCATAGTGCATTTTCTCACAGACAGGCAGAAGTGTTTCGCTTCTGCCTATAACTTTTGCGTACATTTTCTGTGAAAGAAAGACCTGATTCTCGATCATTTCCATCATAGGTCTGCAGGGAGAAAGAAAGCTGACAGTGGATAACATATGGTCTTTAAATAATGCAGGAATCTTTTCCGGCATTCCGGTCAATGCATAGTAATAAGCATAAGTACTATCAAAAATGTTCAGCCACATCATATTGTGGAGAGATAGAAGCTCCTTACGCTTTACTTCAGGATTCTCCACAAAGGTGCCCCCATCCTGAAAAAGGGAAAGCCTTGCAGCAAGGAAATCACAGCAGAGCGAAATATTGTGCTGTCCGTTTGATGCAATGGTGGAATAAGTCTGCTCCAGCAGGATCTGGGCATCTGAAAAATTCCCCTGCATAAATGCTGCCTCTGCATTCATGAGCAATTCCGCACCCTGTCCATGTCCCTGGGTAATCCTGTAATAGTGGGGCATACATTCATTCATAGCTGCCAGTTCTGCATCCAGAGTTCCGGATTTGCGGTGAAACATCATCAGAACAGAAGGAGAACCGAAGGTCCAGCTTCCTGTATTGCGGATACTGATGGCAGGTCTGGTCATTTTGGAACTGGCCTGACGGTGCAGAACGCTCATACCGGTGATATCGTTATACATCAGAAAACTCATAATGAGATCACATTCTCCGGAGAGATTCTTTCGTTCATCTTCGGACAAAGTGTTATCTTCAGCTATGGTATCTGTCAGAAGCTGCTTCAGTTCCAGCATTTTGGGAATCTGATGCCAGGTAAACATACGGCGCATTAATACGAGAAGGGCCAGAGGCCTGCTCTTCAGGATTTCTGTTGGACAGGCATCAAGAAATGCGAGAACCTTTTCCGGCGAAAGAGAAGCCAGGAGGATTCCTGCATCCTTTTGGATAACAGCAAGTGCAGCATCATAGTTAAGAGCCTTGCTATAGGCAGCAAGTGCCTGCAGGAACTGTTCATGGGATTCATACCATTGTCCGTAACGATTCCGAAAATCTGCCTGTTTTTCATGGGAAAGCATGGCAAAGGCACGCTGTGTACATTCCTTCATCATATGGTGAAAACGGAAGCTGACTCCATCGGGCAAAGGAGTGATAAAAGCATTCTGTCTGGTCATAAGGGAAAGAATCTGTCCGGCTTCCGGATTCCCTGTAATAAAAAGTGCCATTTCAACGGTAAATTCATCTGCAAGTCCCATAACAGTGAGAAATTCCTGCTGCGCATCAGAAAGAGGTGCGATCATGGCAGAGGAAAACATATCATAGATATTAGAAGTATGGTCAGGAAAATGTCCGCTTTCAAAAAAGGTACAGAGATTCAGATAGACTGCAGAGAACCACCCCTCACTGGAATAGAGAAGCGTGTTCAGCTGATCTTCGTTCAGGCTGGCACCGCAGCGATGGGTATAGACAGAAAGCTCCCGGCGGTTCAGACACAGATCCCTGGTATGGATCTGATATAACTTTTTGCCAAGACGGAGAATCTCTTTTCCGGACAGAAAAGCATTTCTGCCGGATACGATCAGGTGGATATTCTCAGGCAGTCTGTTGGCAAGCATACAAAAAAAATCTGCAACATGAGGTTCACCCAGCAGATGAAAATCATCAATAAAAATGTAGTAAGAGGTCTGACCGCTCAGGGAATAACAAAGCTCATCAGCAAGCATCCCGGCACTGGCAGCATCTGAGGGACAACTATAATTATCCAGAAAATCAAGCCCTGCAAAGGCAAATGCCTTCTGAACGCTCTGCCAGAAAACAGACAGATTATCAGAATAAATACTGATCCGGATCACGCAGGAGTTTTTGTTTTTGCTCTGTTTGTCCAGATACCAGTTGATGGCAGTTGTTTTTCCATATCCCATGGGAGCGGTCACAGCAGTGAATGCAGATTGTGAAATCGGCTTCAGATTCTCCTGCAGACGCTCAGAGATGTAAATTGTATTCAGATTATATTTCTTTTTAGACATCTGTAAAACCTCTCACTTGATACGATATGTTTCATTTTAGCATATAAAGTATCAAAATGAAACTTTTTCCCAGGTGGTTTTTCAGGCAATATCTGCCGTCACTTTTGCTATACAGGGGGTACTTTTTGGTGCCGAAAAGTGAATTATCAAATGAAAAGAAATCAGTTATAATTACAGATAACAGAAACCTATAGCAGAGCAAAGACATGCAGGGTGTAGATTGGAGTTTCGCTGATCTGGTGGGCATTTCCGATCACTGAAATAATTTCATGTTTTGTGGGATATGTATTTTTAAAGAAAATCAGAAAAAATAGGGTTGATGTTTTAAACTAGGAGGAATCAGAGATGGCAAAAAGAATTATTACGATCAGCAGGGAATTTGGAAGCGGTGGACGTTTTATCGGAGAAGAAGTGGCAAAGAAACTCGGAATTGCCTATTATGATAAAAATATCATTGGTCAGATTGCAGAAAAGTCCGGCTTATCACCGGAATATATTCAGGAAAATGCGGAATTATCTCCGAAAAAAGGTTTGTTCGCATATGCATTTTCCGGTCGTGATATCACAGGAAAATCTGTGGAGGACATGGTGTATGAGGCACAGAGAAATATTATTTTAGAATTGGCTGAGAAGGAGCCTTGTGTAATTATTGGAAGAAATGCAGACTATATCCTGAAAGACCGGGACGATGTGCTGAATGTATTTATTCATGGGGATATGCCGGAAAAAATACAGCGCATTACTGGTTTATACAATGTAGAAGAGAAGGAAGCTGTGAAAATGATGGCAGACACAGATAAAAGGCGAAGAACAAATTATAACTTTTACACAGATCAGAGCTGGGGAAAAGCCAGCAATTACACACTGTGCCTGAACAGCTCACGGCTTGGATATGACAGATGTGAGATGATAATTATGGAATGCGTGAAATAAAAACAGATTATGTTTTTTATTCAAATTGACTGAGTGGAAGATCCCTTTTTCTATGTAGTGTATCTGTAAAATAAAAGAGGCAGTAAACCAGCTTGTATCATTCAGGTAAGAATTAAGTGATGGAGGCATTTCACATAATAATAGTTACTTTGCGCATTTTGTGTTATAATTGAGATTAACAGGAAATGATAAATATCTGCAAAATGAATGTTTATCAGGAACTTACCGGAGGACATTTTAGTTAAGGCATAATAAATTTCGGACTTTGTAAAATGCAAAAGGGAGATCAATGATATGAGAAAAAAAACAGTTCAAACAAGCAGCACCAAAAGCAGCACCAAAAGCAGTACCAAAAGCAATGCAAAGAGTAATGCGAAGAGCAATGCAAGAAACAGTGTAAAGAGCAGTGTAAAGAGCAGTGTAAAGAGCAGTGTAAAGAGCAGTGCAAAAAACAGTCCTCAAAAAGCTGTTAAGACTGTTGCTCCAACGGCAGAGAATGTTTCTGTTAAGCAAACCGCAATTATTCAGGAACCATCTGTTGAACAGAATGAACAGAATATTCCGACAAAACAGCCTGATCTGGGACCGCGAAGAAGTGTAGCCTTCATTGGATCAGAATGTTATCCATTTGTTAAGACCGGTGGATTGGGAGATGTAATGTCTGCCCTGCCAAAGAGTCTGGCAAAATTAAACATTGATGTTAAGGTTATTCTTCCAAGATATAAATGTATTCCTCAGAAATTTCAGGAAAAGATGGAATACAGGGGTTCCTTTGATATGAATCTCTGCTCTGATGGAAAGCAGTATTATGTGGGAATTATGGAATATCAGGAGGACGGTGTTGTCTATGATTTTATAGATAATGATGAGTTCTTCTCCTGGGGAAATCCATATACGAATCTCATAGATGACATTCCGAAATTCTGTTATTTTGCAAAAGCTGCCCTTGCTGCCCTTAATTATCTGAATTGGACTCCTGATGTCGTGCATTGTCATGACTGGCAGGCAGCTTTAGTACCACTTTATCTGAGAACCTGTTTCCAGGATACAGATGTAGGACGTGCAATTTCAGTACTCACAATACATAATCTGAAGTTCCAGGGTATTTATGACAGAAAAATGATTCAATACTGGTCAGGACTTCCGGATTATGTATTTAATAAGGACTGCATGATTCAGAACTGGCTGGATGCCAATATGTTAAAGGGTGGTATCGCTTACAGCAACAAAGTTACAACCGTAAGTAATACTTATGCCGAAGAGATTAAGACAGAATTTTATGGTGAAAAACTGGATGGGCTGATGAGAGCGCGTGCAAATGACCTGCGTGGAATCGTAAACGGAATTGATTATGGTGAATGGAATCCAGAGACAGATCAGTTGATCGCAAAGAATTACAATGCGAAAACATTTCGTAAGGAAAAAGTAAAAAATAAAATGGAGCTGCAAAGAGAACTTGGTTTAAATGAAGACCCGAAAGCTATGATGATTGGTATTGTATCTCGTCTGACTGACCAGAAAGGTTTTGACCTGATTGCTTATGTGATGGATGAATTGTGTCAGGATAATATTCAGTTAGTGGTACTTGGTACAGGAGAAGAACAGTATGAGAATATGTTCCGTCATTTTGCATGGAAGTATCCGGATAAAGTATCTGCGAATATTTATTATTCCGAAGAGATGTCGCATAAAGTATATGCATCCTGTGATGCATTCCTGATGCCGTCACTCTTTGGGTTTTTGTCAGCATTATCCGGAGGA
>OQVT01002395.1_pt1 | contig 12083 bp, 8 predicted proteins | sample 1691561 | NCBI WGS metagenome assembly OQVT01 (sample SAMN03418260, study PRJEB22391) | human gut metagenome | biome: human-gut; feature: organic feature; material: feces | host: Homo sapiens | place: Tanzania | collected 2013-01 | reverse complement strand
CCCTTAATCTCTATGTTCACCCAAACATGGAGCAGAAGAAAAAGTGCATCACCAAGATGTTCAAGTCTTTGGGAAAATAAGACATTATACCTATATGAGCAAGAGAGTATGTAATAAACACACACTCTCTTGCATTATTATCTACTACGGAATTTTCTTTTTATGACAGTTGGTCGCATCATTGCAGCTGCTACGGCAATGCGCCTGCGCCACCAATGATCATCATCTTCACCCTTGTTACGTCCTCAGCCAGAGCCAGGCGAGCCGCCCCTCGCTTACGGCCTTTCCGCCCATCCCATGAAATGGACCCCCAGTCGGCCGGTAGACTTCAATTCTTGTTGGCGTTTGTTTCGTGCCAGAGACCGAAAGAAACCCTAACAACCTACCGTTTTCCCTATTTTGGTCTAACGGCCGACAGGGAGTTTACTATTGGACATTCGGATTGTGCACCACGTATTTTATGAAGCTTCGCGGCACATACACATTGCCGAAGGCGTAGGCTTGGCGGAAGAGCGGAGCTATCTGGGAGACACCGTACCTGCCATTGTCTGTTCCCACGGCGGTGAGCATGAATCGGTTCTGTGGGTGGAACACCACATATTCTGTAAACCGCTCAACAGCTTTCCTCACGTCCTCAAACGAGTTGCCGACTGTCGGGATGGCGTAGCTCTGTCCCTGGATGCCCTCCGCCTGGCCAAACCGCGCTCCGAAGTGTTGCAGGGCATAGGCAGCGGCGCCATCCTTGTGGGCACCCTCCACGTTGCTGCCAAAGACGAAGATCTCGTTCTCGTTGAGCGATGCAATGTTGTCGGGAGCAATCCGCAGGTCTTTTACGAAATAGCCCGCGTTCATGGCGCCTCTCATTTGGTCGCGTTCTTCTTGGCTCAACCCTTGATAGAACTTAGACATTTCCATGTAGCGCATCTTCTCGTTGTAGGCTCTTCGGCTTCTTTTCTCACACTCAAACATGTCGTCCATGCCCGCCTCCGTCTGCTCAAACTTCATAAAGCTCTCGATGCCAAGGCTGCTTGCCACGTTCTTAACATCAATGTTGGCACCGATGAATGTGAACACCCATCCTTTCTTTTTCAACATGGCGATGAGCTCCTTGACAAGCGGAAGCGTCCACTTGCGTGATGCGTTCTCATAACCGTCGGTGATGATGGTTACGTTGCCCTTGGCCTCTTGCTGATCGATCTTGCGGAACAACTGCCAAACCGTATCTCCGACGGCATCGTAAAGAGGTGTGCATGCGTTTGGGCAATAATCGTCCATGGTCATGTTCCTGACCTGCTCAATCGGGGTGTCGTGGAAGATGTAACGGGAGCGCGACGTGTCGAAGCAGAACACCGATACGAACTGTCGGACGCCTGGTTGCTCTTTCTGAATGTTGCGTATGCCGGCAAGCGTTTCGTTGCATCCGGAAATTGTGGCTCCCCTAACCACCGACATCGATCCGCTCTCGTCTAAGATGATGAGGTTGTAGGCGGCCGACGTGCCGTTGTTGTCATGGGTGTTGTTGGCCGAGCCATTCTGGGAGGCAGCCTTCTTAACGGTCTTCGGCTCCACCTGTTTATCTGAGTGGCACGTGCTGCCAGTGTTTAGCAGGCTTTTGATGAAAGATATGAATGTCATAATCTGAAAAAATTAGATGTTTTGTTTTACTTAGCGAACTTATAGATGCGAATCACGGTGCTCTCGCTCCCTTGTGTGGGGCCTACCTCTATGCCATACGAATGGCCATTGTGTTTCAGGGCGTAATAGCGTTTGGTGCCCACCGCCTTCTGATAGTAAGGCGACAGTTGCTGGTATAAGTCCTGGATGCAGGTTCTTGGATAAGCCTGGTGGTGGAATATCCAGAAGCCAGCAAACTTGTTTCTGCCTGCGTAAGGATCGAACAACACGGTGTTTACGCCCAATCCCTTGTTGTTGTAAAGGTAGAAGTCGAGATTCGAGTTGGTGTAGACATACGAACTGCCGGAGAGCTGCTCGTCGGGGTGGTAGTGGTAGCGGCTCATTGTTGCCTTGAATGTCGCCACGTCCATATTGACAATCGAAAGGAGGTTGCCTACCGTAGGGAACGATGACCTGATAGGAGCAATCGTCGCTGATCCTCATGGTAGCTGTTTCAAGACTTTCTTGCGCTTTGCCTGCCAGTGGAAGCAGGCACATGCAGAAAATGAATGTGATAATCTTTTTCATATTCGTTGAATTTGTTAAGTTGCTCTTTGGGCGCTGAGCGTTGCCGCTCGGGGCTTTTCAGACCTTTTATGAAAAAAAACGGTAGAAGTTAACAACTTGTGGGAATAAAAATGTAATTTTGGCCCGTTGTCCCATTATGTAAACAAGGTGCTATGTTGTCACAGTCTGACGGCCAATACCGCGTGGGCAGAAAACGTACGCAAGCTTATGAATGCCGACAGGCGCCTTGTCAGACAAAACATGGTTGTAGAAAAGACAAAACAATGATCGTACAGATGCCGATATACAGCGAACAGCTGCTCAGCGAGTTTGCCCAGAAGGAATGGGGTAAGGCAAAAGCCTATCTCACGAAGCATTTCACATCCTTCTCAGAAATGGAATGTGAGGACATATTCCAAGAATCCTTTGTCGTTCTTTTCCAAAACAACAGAAAAGGGAAGTTGGATAATTTGTCTTGTTCTCTGTCGACGTATTTCATGTCGATTTGCCGCAACAAGGCGCTCGAGCTGCAACGCGCAAAATCGCATAGCCTGAATGTGGGCACAGATTCGGAACTCGACATGCTCGACGAAATAAAAGACGACAAGTTGGACAGCCTGATTGCGATGGATTCTGAAACCTCCTTGGTCGAGTCGAAGGAAGCCATTGCCAGGCAGATCGTTCGCGATTTACCCCAACCTTGCGATGATTTGTTGTGGGGATTCTTCCGCGACAACTATTCCTTGAAGACACTTGCCGACATTTTGGGCAAGACGGTTGGCTATGTAAAAGTCACCAAACATCGTTGTCAGGAGAAGTTCAGGAAGCATTGGAACGACTTGGCAAAGAATCTCTTCTAAAACCCTTTAACAACCAATTGTCATGAGTGAGAATTATCAGATAGTTACCGACAAAGAGCTGCACGACGATGAGCGCATATCCGCTTATCTGCGTGACCGTATGCCAGAGGAAGAAGAAGTGACATTCATGGAGGAACTCAATAGCGACAGCGAGCTGCGCTCAAAAGCCATATCAACGGCTCATCTTGCCAAGGCCATGAAGAAAATTGGAGAAGAAAATGACGAAAAAGTAAAAGAAGCTCTTCTGTCGATCAATTTGGCTTCGGCAAGACATATCGCATCCAAAACCACCTGGGCCATCATGCCGGAAGCCTGCGATTATGCCATCACGCCCAAAGATATGGAGGAGTCATCAACTTCTTCAACCACCTCGGAGACGTCTTCAACCACCTCGGAGACATCCGGTAAGCGGAGACGCATCTTGAAGGTTATTTCCATTGCGGCTTGCTTCTTGGTGTTGTTTGGCGTGGGCTTCAAATATTACGAGTATCGCCATGTGGCGAAGCTCGGAGAGGAATATGGTTCCGTCTTTGTCAGCGAGCAGGCTCCTTCACGTGGCATGGTCGGTGCCGATGTGGCGAAGGACCTCCAAGCCCTTTATGCGAATGTGCAAGAGGGCAAAGACTTGGACAAGACCACCAGGCGGCTGTCGGTGCTTTGGGAGCTGTCGGTCATGAAGACCTATAACGACTACACCAACGAAGCGCCTTACATAGGTTGGAACCTTGCCATCGCCTATCTGAAAGACAACAACAAGGAAGAGGCAAAGACGGTGTTGGCAAAGCTTCTACAAACAACGGAGAGCGGTAGTGCTGTGAACGGTAAGGCCAAGGAATTGTTGGAAAAGCTCAAATGAGATCACGCGGATTAGGAATTTCTCTCTCTGTAACTTGCAAGTTGGATTACCAAGGCTTTATTTATTATTCTTCTCTTGCACTGAATACAGGATGGTATAATAGCGAGATGTACTACAACAGAGGAAGAGCATTTGAGGAACTTCATGATTACAAACAGGCCAAGAGGCAATACAAAATAGCTCTTGGCTACGGCTACTATTCTGCGCAATCGGCATTGAAACTTGTCAAGGCTCATAAGAAAGAGTGGAAGTCTCAAAAGTAAAAAGCTACGTTTGGAATGCGATCGGACCAAGAAACCTTCTGTTGTTGTTTAGCATAACACTAATCAGCAGCAGAATCTTTCTTAGGAGTTTGTAATGCCAGCCACACCGTCATTCGTTGTTCTTTCTGACGAAAGCGGCAGAGCCGAGCGACCGCGTCTGAGCGTGAATTTCACACCCCGAATGGCATCTGTGTCGATTTGCGATCCGTGGGAGAAATATTCTCGTGCCGCATGGCAACTCAACATCTCACATACCACATACCACATTTAACATTCAACATTCTCAACATCCCTCCCCCAAATCTACACGGTTTTTCTCATCGCGCCCCGACCTGCGTTCAAATACGCCATTCTTGCGTGTTTTTCACAACCGCCTAACAGCCAACCACTTATCTTCCGAACAGCCCATTCGGCCTTCCCCCACACGGCTTTCCCCACCACGAAACGCCATCTTTCGACCCACGATTCCTGCCCTTTCGAGGCTCCATCCCTTACCTTTCGCATCTCGATCCCTAAGCTATCGCAACCCGATACATGCCCAACGCCCCAGTCACGGCTCCCCATCCGTCATCCCAAACGCCCAAAACCGCCTTCCCGCCCTCTGTTTCACCCAAAATCCCGACACAAGATTTGCACCAAAAATTTTTATTTTGGGTAATCGCATTCCCCCCCCCCCTTGCCTTGCGAAAGATCCCAGCCCATCCGTCGCGCACCAGCGCACCGAAAACCAATGCAGCAGCAGGACGCGGAGCAAGCGTGACTTCCGCCTTGTCCTACTTTAAAGGTTTACCTCATCCATCGCGCCCATCCAGTCAATGTGGAGCCCATTGTGGAATGGCATTTGTTTAACCCTCCAATCCGCAACCTAAAGGAACTGGTGGGATTTTGCTCGCTAAGCGATGATTTCTAAGTGATATTTCTTCTTCAAATGCCACTCATTGCCGATAGCTATATTATGGTGTGTGGTCACCAGAAGAACAACGACCTACACGCGTACTTATGGAGATAAGAGCTTATCTCATGATAGGGCATAAAAAAACTCCCACCGAAGCGGGAGTATAGGTTTTACACCTTCGGCATTACTGCCTTATTGTGATAAGATGTAGGAAATCTTATTCTTGGATGCAAATATAGTTAGAATAATTTGCTTTTCCAAATTAAAAACGATATTTTTACAGAGTTTTTTGAAACCAATTGCAAATATCGAATTATGACAAAGATACTGGGCATTGACACAGGCACCAATAGTCTGGGTTGGGCCATCATCAACAAGGATGCTGAAGGCAAGCATCTGTTGGAAAAAGGTGTAAACATCTTCCAGGAAGGTGTGAAAGTAGAGAAAGGTGTTGAATCGTCGAAGGCTGCGGAACGTACGGAGCATCGCTCTACCCGAGTAAGATACTACCGCATAAAGCTACGCAAGATACGACTGCTTCGCATTTTGAGTGACAATCATCTGTGCCCGCCTCTTACAAAGGAAGAGCTGGCGGCATGGCGATTGAAGAAGATCTACCCTAAAACCGAACTGTTCATGCAATGGCAGCGCACCGACGACAATGCGGGCAAGAATCCTTATGCCTGCAGGCATCGTTGTTTGCATGAGAAGCTCAACATGGATATTCTTACAGACCGTTATGTCTTAGGACGGGCCTTTTACCACATCATTCAGCGTCGAGGTTTCTTGAGCAACCGTAAGGAGCAAGGTGGCGACGACTCGGGAACAGTGAAGGAAGGCATTAGCCAACTCACACAAGAGATGAACGCAGCGGGATATGAATATCTTGGCGATTATTTTCATGCCCTATATAATAAAGGAGAGAAGATACGCAAACATTATACAGCCCGCAACGAGCATTATCTTGCTGAGTTTAGGGCCATTTGTGAAAAGCAGGAGTTAGACCAAGACCTGGCCCAAAAGATAGAAAAGGCCATCTTCGATCAGCGTCCTCTGAAATCGCAGAAAGGCCAAGTAGGCAAGTGTGTGTTTGAGCGAAACAAGACACGTTGCCCAGCATCACATCCGCTCTATGAGGAGTTTAGGATGCTGGCCTTTATTAACAACATCAAAATAAAGACCCCCAACGATTTTGAGTTGCGACCGCTAAATGCCGAGGAGCGTGAAAAGATTTTGCCATTGTTCTTCAGAAAATCCAAGAAACAATTCGTCTTCGAGGACATCGCCAAAAAGCTTGCGCCTAAAAAGCATTATGGTTTCTATAAGAAGAGCGGCGATAGTGGCATGCCCTACCTCTTCAATTATCCAATGGACACCCCCGTCTCAGGAAGCCCCGTAACAGCAGCGTTAAGAGACCTTTTTGGCGATGATTGGGTGAACGCCCTTTGCGAAGTCTACACGCTTGGCGAGGGCAAGAGCCGAATCGATATAGTCAACGACATTTGGCACGTCTTGTTCTTCTATTCCGACAACGTTAAGTTGGCGCAATTTGCCAAGGACCGCCTGCAACTCACCGAACATGAGGCACAAGTGTTTAGCGAAATATCTCTGCCTTCCGATTATGCGTCGTTGAGTTTGAAAGCCATACGCAAGATTCTTCCTTACCTAAGGAGAGGACTTATTTACTCGCACGCTGTGTTCTTGGCCAACCTTTGCGAGGTTATGCCTCCCTATGAATGGGGCAATGAAGGTATGCGCGAAGCCGCTATCGGCAACATTATTCGTGAGATGGGGCGATACGATGCGCGCGACGAGCGAACTTTCGAAGTATGCATCAAGGATTACATCAAGGAGCAATACCACGTTTCCGACGAAGCATTGAAGAAACTCTATCATCCATCCATGATGGAGATCTATCCGCGCGTTCGGCCTAACGACAAGGGCGAATACCGTCTTGGCTCACCAAGAATAGATAGTGTGCGAAATCCTATGGCCATGCGCGCTATGTTCCGACTGCGCAAATTGGTAAACCGCTTACTTGAAGAGAGAAAAATTGATGCCGACACAGAGATACATATTGAGTTTGCGCGCGAATTGAACGATGCCAATATGCGAAAAGCGTTGGCTAACAATGCCCTCAACAATCAGAAGGATAACGAGCGTGCACGGAAAAACATCATCGAACTCTACAAAGAGGAAACAGGAAAGACCATAGAACCCACCGACCGCGACATCCTGAAGTATGTGCTTTGGGAGGAGCAGCAGCACATTTGCCTCTACACAGGCAAGCAAATCAGAATAGCTGACTTTGTGGGCGACAATCCTGCTTTCGACATAGAACACACCATTCCAAGAAGTGTGGGAGGCGATAGCACCCGGATGAACCTGACTTTGTGTGATAGTACCTTCAACCGCGAGGTGAAGAAGACTAAGTTGCCAACCGAATTGGCCAACCATGACGACATCATGGCTCGCATCGCTACGTGGAGCGATGAATGCGAGAAACTGGACAAACAAATCCGTAAGCAGAAGGGACTGTCAAAAGGAGCAACGACTAAAGAGCAGAAAGATGGCATTATCGAAAAGCGACACGAACTTGAGTTGAAACGCAACTATTGGCGTGGTAAATACGAGCGCTTCACTATGACAAGCGTGCCCGAAGGATTTAGCCGTAGGCAGGGCACAGACATTAGTGTCATTTCGAAGTATGCCCGCCTGTACCTCAAGTCGCTCTTCAAGCATGTCTACACCGTGAAAGGCATTGCCACTTCCGACTTTAGGAAGATATGGGGCATACAGGAACTGTATAGTAAGAAAGAACGTGTGAACCATGTTCACCATTGCATCGACGCCATTGTCATTGCTTGCATCGGACTTGATGAGTACAACCAGTTGGGAGCCTATTACCACGACGAAGAGAACCACCAGTGGTATGGTGCGTCAAAGGCCTCGTTCCAAAAGCCATGGCCAACATTCGTGGAGGACATCAAGAAAGTGCAAGACGAGATTCTTGTGTTCCACCATACGCCCGATAACATGCCCAAGCAGGGCCGCCGCCGTATCAAAATAGATGGAAAGAAGGTGCTCTGCAAAGGCGATGCCGCAAGAGGATCGTTGCATAAGGACACATACTATGGAGCCATTGAGAGAGAGGGGGAGGTGAAGTATGTGACCCGCATAGCACTCGAAAACCTCGATGAGAAAGGCGTAGACAACATTGTGGACGATAGCGTCAAGGCCATTATTAAGAAGGCTATAGCCGCTCAGGGGTTCAAAGCCGCCATGGCTTCAACCATCTGGATGAACGAGGAGAAGCGTATTCCTATTAAGAAGGTGAGATGCTTCACGGCCGTCAAAAAACCTCTTAACATCCGAACCCAACGCGATAAGTCGACAAAGGAGTACAAGCAGCAGTTTCATGTGGCTAACGACGACAATTACATGCTGGCTCTTTACATTGGCCAAGACAAGAACAAACGAGAGAAACGCGAGTTTGAGCTGGTCAACAGGTTGGAGGCCGCCAGATATTTCAGAACAAGCAACGACAAGGTGTCGGTGGGACACAACATCGTGCCCATCAAGAGCGCACACGACTATCCGCTGGCTTATACGCTAAAGATAGGAACGATGGTGCTGCTCTATGAGAAGACACCCGAAGAAGTGTGGGAGGCGACCAAGACGGAACTAAGCCGGCGCTTGTATAAGGTGATTGGCATGTCGTCCATGGCAGTTGAAGGAAGTTCTTATGGTAAGATAACTTTGCGATTTCATGAGGAAGCCAGACAAAGCAAAGATGTAAAGGCAAAGAATGGCGCGTACAAACAAGGTGAGGACCTTCGCCCCGCTATAGTTATGCTTCATACTCCTACACAATTTAAGGCCCTCGTTCAAGGCTACGACTTTGAAATCAACGAATTAGGTGAAATCAAACGATTGAGATAGTATGATTAAGCAGACATTGTTCTTCACTACGCCCGTTAGTCTCTCGCTTAAAAACTGCCAACTGGTAGTGGCGTGGAAAGATCGCGAGGATACGGTAACCCGTCCCATAGAGGATTTGGGATGCGTCGTTCTGGAAAACCAGCAGATTCACGTTACCTTGCCCTTGCTTAACGAGTTGGTGAAGAACAATGTCGCCGTCATTCTGTGCGACAACAAACTGATGCCCACGGCCATGCTACAAAGCTTAGACGCCAACACGACGCAAGCCGAAAGCCTGAAGTTTCAGTTGGCCGTGAGTGAGCCCATGCGAAAACAGGCATGGCGACAAGTTATCGAGGCCAAGATCAAAAATCAAGCAGCTATGCTCAATAAGGCAGGTAAGGATGGCAGCGTGCTACGTCCCTTCTACCAAAATGTGAAGAGTGGCGATGCTGACAATCGGGAGGGATTGGCCGCACGAGTCTATTGGAGTACGCTCTTTGGGCAAGGCTACAAACGTGAGCGAGAAGGTGCATCGCCCAATGACATGCTCAACTATGGTTATGCCATTCTACGAGCAGCAACCGCTCGCGCTTTGCTCGGTTCGGGCCTACTGCCCAACCTGGGCATCTTCCACAAAAGTCGCTACAATGCATTTCCGTTGGCCGACGACATAATGGAACCTTATCGGCCATACGTCGATGAGATCGTCTATGAACTCTGCGAAAAAGGTGCCGTGGAATTGAACAAGGATACAAAGGCCGAATTGTTGCGGTTGTTGAGATGCGACGTGCACATAGGGAAAGTGATGCGTCCGCTACAAATAGCTTTAACATTCACTACCGCTTCACTCGTAAGGTATTATGCTGGAGAAACGAAGAAAATATCTCTGCCCTGTATGATATGACCGAACTTCGACTTAACGCTTATCACATCATGTGGTTGTTCGTATTTTTCGACCTGCCTGTCACCACGAAAAAGGAAATGAAAGCAGCTTCCCTTTTTCGTAAGAACCTGGAGAAAGACGGGTTCTCTATGATGCAGTTTTCGGTGTACATACGTCATTGTGCTTCCAAAGAGAGCATGGACGTTCATGTGAAACGAGTGAAGGCGTTGCTTCCCGAGTCGGGAAAGGTTAGCATACTTTGTGTCACCGACAAGCAATTTGGAAACATTTATAATTTCTGGGGTAAGCCAAAAAGCATGAGTAATAGCAAAATTGAGAAAAAATACATTAGTGAACCTATCCAATTAGAGATTTTTTAGTATTTTTGTCGCGGAATCATCGTCCTACACGCCATTTCTTATTAGTAAGTGTGAACGCTAAAAGCTGATTATCAGCCAATTCACCGCGATAGGTTGTGGTTTGATGTAGGAATCAAGAGATAAACAACGCAGGGTGTGAGAATAGCGAACAATCAAATGTTGTGGTTTGATGTAGGAATCAAGAGATAAACAACCAGGCGACGACCTGATTACAGCCATCGATAGTTGTGGTTTGATGTAGGAATCAAGAGATAAACAACTGCAACCGTCAAAAGGACAATCAAGGACAAGTTGTGGTTTGATGTAGGAATCAAGAGATAAACAACTAAAAATAAATCTATCAAGGACAATCAAGGTTGTGGTTTGATGTAGGAATCAAGAGATAAACAACCAAGTACGAGAACGTTCAGCAGCCTTGCATGTTGTGGTTTGATGTAGGAATCAAGAGATAAACAACACGGTCTTTATCAATATTGGAATAACGCATGTTGTGGTTTGATGTAGGAATCAAGAGATAAACAACGTTTGAGATAGGTTATAAGTTTTTGAGCGGTTGTGGTTTGATGTAGGAATCAAGAGATAAACAACACTTAAATAGTGATTACTGCACCTACCTTGTTGTGGTTTGATGTAGGAATCAAGAGATAAACAACAAGGTGTTACCGAGGGACTGGATATATTGGGTTGTGGTTTGATGTAGGAATCAAGAGATAAACAACGCCAACTGTGAAAAGTTTGTACATTTGGGAGTTGTGGTTTGATGTAGGAATCAAGAGATAAACAACAGGAACGTTACCCATAGCGATGTTGTCAGGTTGTGGTTTGATGTAGGAATCAAGAGATAAACAACTAGCTCCTGTTTCTATTTCTGCCAATGGTGTTGTGGTTTGATGTAGGAATCAAGAGATAAACAACAAGCTCCTACAAAATCTACGTGCGGTTGGAGTTGTGGTTTGATGTAGGAATCAAGAGATAAACAACACTATACTATTATCGCTATTCCATGGAAGCGTTGTGGTTTGATGTAGGAATCAAGAGATAAACAACGGGTTTTAATAGAAAATATTAGATTGCGTGTTGTGGTTTGATGTAGGAATCAAGAGATAAACAACCCCTAAAGAGGGAAATGAACAAAGCCGGCGTTGTGGTTTGATGTAGGAATCAAGAGATAAACAACCACCAATGTTGACGAGGCGACAAACACTTGGTTGTGGTTTGATGTAGGAATCAAGAGATAAACAACTGAATAGCAGCACCAATGGCAGCAGGAAGTTGTGGTTTGATGTAGGAATCAAGAGATAAACAACCGGATATAGAAACAGGAGCAAGCCACTTATGTTGTGGTTTGATGTAGGAATCAAGAGATAAACAACAGGAGTTGGTAAACAAAAACGTAGGTTTTGTTGTGGTTTGATGTAGGAATCAAGAGATAAACAACATGGCAATAGACGAATTAACCGCTTCACAGGTTGTGGTTTGATGTAGGAATCAAGAGATAAACAACAAAAATTACTTATAGTGTGATCTCCTGCAGTTGTGGTTTGATGTAGGAATCAAGAGATAAACAACTGTTAAGCAGGTTAATCGTTTGGCCGTGGATACAATGCATTCAAGGAACTTTTCAAAATACATCAGCAAGAATCGTTCTTTGTTGTGCGAGCCAAGTAGGATCTGCAATACAAATGCTGTAAATGGAGGCGCAGGTTGCCAAAGAACATTTTGACAGATGCTGTGATTGAATTCACTGAATACAATTCATGCCGGAAGTATCCTGAGAAACTCAGACTCTAAGCATTTCTCTTATGGATAAGACACCACTCGTTGATCTCTTCGAAAGGACT
>OQVT01002394.1_pt1 | contig 12086 bp, 10 predicted proteins | sample 1691561 | NCBI WGS metagenome assembly OQVT01 (sample SAMN03418260, study PRJEB22391) | human gut metagenome | biome: human-gut; feature: organic feature; material: feces | host: Homo sapiens | place: Tanzania | collected 2013-01 | reverse complement strand
TGCGCCGCGAGCGCCCTGAAAGGGCGCGCTCGTCGCCCTTGCGGGCTGCACCACGGCGGCCGGCGGCGTTGCGGTCGGCGTGTTTACGACGGTCGCGCGAGTCGGCAGAGCCTTCGCGCTCTGCACCGTCGACAACGACCTTGCGGTCGCCCACCTTGGCTTTCGCCATCTTCTTCAACACCTCAGGGGCCTGCTCTTCGGGCACTTCAAAGAAAGAGCAGTTGGCCGTCAGGTCGATGCGGCCGATGTCGACCTTGCCCTTCACGTAGCGGTTGACGAGGTTGATGATTTCGCGGGCATAGAAATTGTCGCGCTTGCCGAGGTTGATGAAGAGGCGCTTGTAGCCCGGTTCGGCTTCGCGCGGACCGCTCGCTCCGCGTTCGCGGCGGGGACGGTCGGTCTTGGCACCCTTCTTGTCGTCGCGGCCGCCCTTCGGCTGCTCGATTTCGGGCGCGTTGGCATAATATTGCAGGAAATGTCCGAACTCGCGGCTGACGATGCGCTTGACAAGGTCTTCCTTTGTGAGCCAGTCGAGCTTGCGGAAGATTTCTGGGAGGAAGGGGGCGATTTGCGTCTCGTCGACCTCGATGCGTTCCAGTTCGTCCATCACGCGATAGAGCTGTTTCGTGCAGATTTCCTGGGGCTCGGGCAATACGCCGACCTCGAATTTCTTGCCGATGACTTTCTCGATGATGCGCACTTTTCCGCGCTCGCGAAGGTGGATGATGGAGATGCTCGTGCCGCGCTTTCCAGCGCGTCCAGTACGTCCAGAGCGGTGGGTATAGTTTTCAACGTCATCGGGAAGTCCGTAGTTGATCACGTGTGTCAGTTCGTCGACATCGAGACCGCGGGCTGCCACATCGGTGGCAACGAGGAGCTGCGTGCGGTGTTGACGGAATTTCTGCATCGTGAGGTCGCGCTGGGCCTGCGAGAGGTCGCCGTGGAGGGCTTCGGCGTTGTAGCCGTCGCGGATGAGGAGATCGGCCACTTCCTGTGTCTCCATACGGGTGCGGCAGAAGATGATGCCGTAGATTTTCGGATAATAGTCGACCACGCGTTTCAGCGCGAGGTATTTGTCTTTGGCGTGTACGAGATAATAGATGTGGTTGACGTTTTCGGCGCCTTCGTTGCGTGAGCCTACAACGATTTCTTTATAGTCGTGGAGATAGTTTTTGGCAATACGCTCGATTTCCGCACCCATCGTGGCGGAGAAGAGCAGCGTGTTGCGCTCGGCAGGAACGCCGGCGAGGATTTCGTCGATGCTTTCCGTGAAGCCCATGTTGAGCATTTCGTCGGCTTCGTCAAGCACGACGTTTTCAACGGCATCGAGCTTTGCCACACCGCGCTTCATGAGGTCGATCAAGCGGCCGGGAGTGGCCACGATGACCTGGGCACCCTTGCGCAGGGAGCGAATTTGGCTTTCGATGCTCGAACCGCCATAGACGGCGAGGACGTGGAGGTTGTCGATGTATCGGGAATATTCTTTCAGGTCGCCAGCAATCTGCAGACACAGCTCACGCGTGGGACTGAGAATGACGGCTTGCGTGCGACGGTCGTCGGGATTGACTTTCTGCAAAACGGGCAGACCGTAGGCGGCCGTTTTCCCGGTTCCCGTCTGGGCCAAGGCGATGACATCGTTGCCGACTCCTAAAAGATAGGGAATGACTTCTTCTTGCACTGGCATAGGCTGTTCGTAGCCTATCTCCGAAATGGCGCGGCGGATTTCTTCCGATACGCCCAACTCTTCAAATGTTTTCAAATTCTGAAATAAATAAGGTTTGGCGGCCGGTGATGATTGACGGCATTCTGGGAACGCGCCCTGACAAGGATTCCGCAAAACGGATTGACCACCAAATGATTAAAACTGCCTGCAAAGGTACTCAAAAAATATGAGGGAAACAAAGAGATGAGGGGGCAACCCTTGCAGAACAAGAAAAAAATACTACCTTTGCGTGTTTAGCCCGCTTCAAAATTATGGGACGGGCAAAATTCAGAAAAATCTCTGCACGTTTTTGAGCCAAACAACAAGTGGCAAAGCCTGCGCACATGATAAACGAAGAAAGCGCGAAAAGGAGCGCCCTGAAAGGGCAGCCAGTCCTCAGCCCAGGGCAACGCCCTGGGTATCAGCGTATAAACGCCTACGCCCTGTAAGGGCAAAAGTATGGGCGAACGGTTGGCTTTTACTTTTGCCCTTACAGGGCGTAGGGAATGGGGACATGGTACCCAGGGCGTTGCCCTGGGCTCTGGACTTGTTGGGCTTTCAGCCCGTGCAGGGCCGCAGACAGGGCTTTTTCCACACAATCTCCACCTACTTAATTTTTCTGGATTTTGAACACCCTAACGGGCAACGGGATTTGTTTCTGAGTAATGGCGAAGGCGCCATTACGACCATTTTGAACACCTACTTACCTACTTGCACATGGAAAAACTGCTGCATTACGTTTGGCAACACCGACTGCTGCCTGCAAAGACTCTGAAGACGGACCGCGGAGAAACGGTGGACGTCATCGACCCTGGACTGCTCAACAGCAACGCGGGGCCGGATTTCTTCAACGCGAAAGTGAAGGTGGACGGACAACTGTGGGTGGGGAACGTGGAAATACATGAGCATGCCTCAGACTGGTATAAACACGGGCATGATGAGGATGCGAACTACGACAATGTGGTGCTCCACGTTTGCGGGGTGCTGGACGACACGGCGCGCACAAAGTCGGGACGGGCCTTGCCGCAACTGCAGATTGACGTGCCGCAGAACATCGCCAATAATTATCGCGAACTGCTCGCGGAGGAGGCTTTCCCACCGTGCTACCGCGTGATATCGAATTTGCCAACGCTGACGGTTCACGGTTGGCTCAACGCTCTGACGGCGGAAAGGCTGAACGAGAAATGCTCACGCATCGACGCTTTGCTGGCACGGACGGAGGGCGACTGGGAGCGCACGTGTTTTATCACGATGGCACGTAACTTTGGCTTCGGGGTGAACTCGGAGGCGTTTGAGACGTGGGCGCTCAACATGCCGCTCAGCGCGGCGGGAAAGCACCGCGACGATGTTTTCCAAGTGGAGGCGATCTTCTTCGGACAGGCGGGACTGCTCAACGATGAGATGGTGAAGGAGGAACGGCGCGACGCGTATTTCTTGAAACTGCAAAAGGAATACCGCTTTCTGAAACATAAGTTTTCCTTGACTCCGATGAACCCTAAACTCTGGCGTTTCCTGCGACTGCGGCCACAGAATTTCCCGCACATCAGGCTGGCACAGATGGTGGAACTTTATCACAACCGACGAATGGATTTCTCACGGCTCATCAACGCGAAGACGGAGGGGGAACTGAGGGGACTGCTCAACGCGAAGGTGACGCCTTACTGGGAAGGACACTATACTTTCGGCGGCGAGAGTACGGCACACGCGAAGTTTCTACGCGAGGAGAGCGTCACGCTGTTGCTCATCAACACGGTGGCGCCGCTGCTCTTTGCCTACGGACGACACCACTTTGACGAGGACCGCTGCGAGGCGGCTCTGGACCTGCTGGAGCACCTGAAGCCGGAGCAGAATTTCATCACGCGCTCATGGGCCAAGGCGGGCATCAAGGCGGAAAACGCTGCCGACAGTCAGGCGCTGATCTGCCTGAAGAAGAATTACTGCGACACGAAGGACTGCCTGCGCTGCCGCTTCGGAGCGGAATATCTGAGGCAACGCTGAAATGTGGAATACCATAATTTGAACTACTAATAATATATATGACTTACGACTTTGAACTCGAAATGAAGGTGCGCGACTATGAATGCGACCTGCAAGGCATTGTCAACAATGCCAACTATCAACATTATACGGAACACACACGCCACGAGTTTCTGCGCTCAGAAGGGGTCAGCTTTGCCGAACTGCATGAGCGCGGCATCGACGCGGTGGTGGCCCGCATGAACCTCGCTTTCAAAACGCCGCTGCGCAGCGGGGACTCGTTTGCCTCCCGACTGGCATTGCGCAAGGAGGGCATTAAATATGTTTTCGTTCAGGACATCTTCCGACTGCCGGACAACAAACCGGTGTTGCGCTCGACGGTGGAGGCGGTGTGCCTGATCAACGGACGCCTCTCTGACTGCGAAGAACTGAACACGGTTTTCGCCAAATATTTCAAGGACTGACGAACCATGAGGGAGGAGGAACTGAAATATGCCCTGGCCCTCACGCGGCTGCGCGGCGTGAGCCAAAACGCGGCGCTGAAACTCTATGACCACTACGAAACGGCACAGGCGGTGTTTGAAAACCGAAAGGAGGTGCAGGGAAAAGTTGGCGAGGCGCTCGCCGACTGGACGGAGGTGCTGCACTGGGCAGAAAAGGAACTGGAATTTTGTGAGAAAAACAGAATCAAGGTTTTCCTGCGACACGACGAGGACTACCCTGCAAGACTAAATGAGTGTGACGACGCTCCGCTGGTGTTTTACTACCGAGGAAACGCTAATCTCAACGCCCGACACGTGATTTCCATCGTCGGAACACGCAGAATCACTGAATACGGCCGCACGATTTGTCAAACATTTTTACGCGACTTACAGGCTTTATCGCCTGAATGTTTGGTGGTTAGCGGTTTGGCTTACGGCGTTGATATCCACACACACCGCGCTTGCTTGGAAGCGGGCTTGCCAACGGTCGGCATTTTGGCCCACGGTTTGGACCGTATTTACCCGGCTTTGCACCGCGCGACGGCGGCACAGATGCTTAACCACGGCGGACTGCTCACGGAGTACCCAACGATGACGATTCCCGACAAGGGAAACTTCATCCGACGTAACCGCATCGTGGCGGGACTGAGCGAGGCGACGGTGGTGGTGGAAAGTGCCGAACACGGAGGAGCGCTCGTCACGGCGAATTTGGCCATGGGCTACAACCGTGACGTGTTTGCTTTTCCAGGAAGGGCGTTCGACCAATTTTCGGAGGGATGCAACAAACTGATACGAACGAACAAGGCGATGCTGATTACTTCGGCACAAAATCTGGCGGAAGCACTCAACTGGCAAACGGCGACAGAGACGAACGCACCGGTGCAACGGGAACTCTTCCCGGATTTGACTCCGCTGCAGGAAAGCATCGTGTGTGTACTCAAAGATAAGGAGGACTGCAGCGTCAACCAAATTTCCGTTCACCTGAACAACACGGTCAGCGAAATCGCCAATGCGCTCTTCGAACTGGAAATGTCGGGGGTGGTGAAATTCCTGCCGGGCGGCAGATATAAATTGATGCCGACGTAAGTTTCCCGATGGAATCAGCAATTATGAGGAACGGACTTTTCACCTCAGAAAAAAAGCGTATTTTTGCATGAGCAATATACAGAAACAAAATATTATCAATGGATACAGAGTTCTTTTATGATGTCGTCGTCATCGGTGCAGGACACGCCGGATGCGAAGCGGCCCACGCTGCGGCCCGCATCGGCGCGAAAGTATGCCTGGTGACGATGGACATGAACAAGGTGGCACAGATGAGCTGCAACCCAGCCATCGGCGGTATCGCCAAAGGACAGATTGTGCGCGAGACCGACGCCTTGGGCGGCATGACGGGCATCGTCACCGATGCCACCGCCATCCAGTTCCGCATGCTCAACCGCTCAAAGGGACCGGCCATGTGGAGCCCGCGTGCCCAGTGCGACCGCGCGAAATTCATCACCACCTGGCGCCACCACCTCGACCACACAGACAATCTTGACATCTGGCAAGACGAAGCCTGCGAAGTGCTGGCCGAAAACGGCATAGTATGCGGCGTGCGCACCTTGTGGGGCGTCACCATCCACGCACGCGCCGTGGTTGTCACGGCGGGAACTTTCCTCAACGGACTGATGCACGTGGGACGCAAACAAGTGAAGGGCGGACGATGCGCCGAACCGGCCTCGACGTTCCTGACGCAATCGCTCGAACAATTCGGCATTACGCACGAACGCATGAAGACTGGAACGCCCGTGAGAATCGATGCACGCTCGGTGCACTATGAAGATATGGAGACGCAACCGGGAGAGAACGATTATCACCGCTTTTCTTATATCAGCGAATTACGCCCCCTGCCCCAACTGCCCTGCTGGACCTGCAACACGAATGCTGAGGTGCACGAGGTGTTGCGACGCGGATTGCCAGATTCACCGCTCTACAACGGACAAATCCAAAGTATCGGACCGCGATACTGCCCGAGCATCGAAACAAAGATTGTCACCTTTGCCGAGCGCGACCAGCATCCGCTCTTCCTCGAGCCCGAAGGCATCGACACCAACGAACTTTACCTTAACGGCTTTTCATCGAGCCTGCCGCTCAACATCCAATTGGAAGCGCTGAAAAATATTCCTTGCTTCCGCGATGTGAAGGTCTACCGCCCAGGCTACGCCATCGAATATGATTTCTTCCAGCCGACGCAACTGCGCCATTCGTTGGAATCGAAGAAACTCGACGGCCTTTTCTTCGCCGGACAGGTGAACGGAACCACGGGATATGAAGAAGCCGCCGGACAGGGCATCATCGCTGGCATCAACGCCGCACTGAAATGCGCCGGCAACGAGCCCTTCATGCTGCACCGCGACGAAGCCTATATCGGCGTACTCATCGATGACCTCGTCACGAAAGGCGTTGACGAACCTTATCGTATGTTTACCTCCCGCGCTGAATACCGCATCTTGCTGCGACAGGACAATGCCGACACGCGACTCACGCCGCACGCCATCCGACTGGGAATTGCCACGGAGGAACGCGCCGCTCGCTTCAACCAGAAGCAAGGTGCCATCCACGACATCATCGAATTATGCAAGACCACTTCCGTGAAGCCAGCCGCGGTCAACGCTTACTTAGAATCTATCGGTTCCACCCCACTCCACGGCGGATGCAAACTCATCGATTTGGTAAACCGCCCGCAAACTAAACTTGATGAAATCGCGAAATTCGTTCCCGCAGCAACGCGGTTCCTCGACACGCTCGAAACGGACAAAGAAGAAATCATCGAAGCTGCGGAAGTGGAAATCAAATACGCCGGATATATTTCGCGCGAAAGAATCATCGCCGACAAAATGCAACGCCTCGAAGCCATCCGCATCCGCGGCCGCTTCAATTACGATGCCATCACGCAGCTCTCCACCGAAGCGCGACAAAAGCTCACGGCCATCGATCCCGAAACGCTGGCCCAGGCCGGACGCATCCCCGGAGTTTCCCCGAGCGACATCAGTGTGCTCCTCGTTCTTCTGGGACGATAATTCCGAAAAAGGAAACGCCGCGGACGCACCGCGGCGTCCTTTCGAAGGAAACCAACGCCCGCACCCATATCCCCCAAGATATTCCCCGAGCATCCTCAAAAGGAAGCCCTGCGCCCCCTTTTAAGCGATTCTCAGCGAAGGAAGCTGCCCCGCGCGGCTTATTCGCGTTCCACGTGAAACAAACATAGTAAACGCTACTTATATACAGAAAGTTATGAATTCAAAATTGTTACTCGACAACCTGAGAAACATCCCTAATTTCCCGAAGCCAGGTATCCAGTTTAAGGATGTCAGCACGCTTTTCAAGAATCCGGAGTGCCTCCAAGAGATGTCTGACGAGCTTTTCCGCCTCTACAAGGACAAAGGTATCACGAAAGTGGTCGGAATCGAGTCTCGCGGCTTCGTCATGGGCGCCATTTTGGCCGCCCGTCTGGGCGCTGGCTTCGTGATGTGTCGCAAGCCAGGCAAGCTACCTGCTGAAACCGTAAAAGCCACATATTTGAAGGAATACGGCTGGGACACTATAGAAATACACGAAGATGCTATCAAGTCCGATGATGTCGTATTGCTCCACGACGACCTCCTCGCAACAGGCGGTTCGATGCAGGCAGCCATCGACCTCGTTCGCCGCTTCAAGCCGAAAGCCATCCACGTCAACTTCCTCATCGAACTTTGCATGGAAGGGCTCAACGGCCGCGCCGCGCTCGACAAAGACATCGACATAACAACCCTGCTCTCGCTCCACGAATAAAGCGCGAGAAAGGACATCGGAATTTCTTTTCAGCATTATTCATTTCCGACAACACTAACACGACCGGCTTCCATCCAATTGCCGTTTCTCCAAGATAAATTTCACCGATTTCATCGAGAGAAACGCGCTTGGATGGATGCTGCTTTTTAAGACCATATCATGCCGCAAGAAACAAACGAGAAGCGCTACGGCGCCAAAAAGGAACTGGCGGAGCATCTGCGAGGAATCGTGCTCAACCTGCCGGAGACACCGGGTTGCTACCAATATCTCGATGAAACGGGGAAAATCATCTATGTCGGCAAGGCGAAGAACCTGAAGCGGCGCGTCAGTTCGTATTTCAACAAGGAACAGCAAAGCAACAAGACGCGCTTGCTCGTCACGAAAATCCGCGACATCCGCTACGTCGTGGTGAAGACGGAAGAAGACGCGCTGTTGCTCGAAAACAACCTCATCAAGCGATATAAGCCCCACTACAACGTGTTGCTGAAGGACGACAAAACCTACCCTTCCATCGCTGTCACCTCGGAATATCTGCCCCGTATTTTCAAAACACGGCAACGCGGAAAACGCGGGGCCACTTATTACGGTCCCTACAGCCACGTACCGACGATGTATGCCTTGCTGGATCTCTGCAAGGCGCTTTATCATCCGCGGCCCTGCCATACGCCGATGACGATGGAAGGCGTGATGGAGGGGAAATATGAGGTGTGTCTGGACTATCACATCCACAATTGCGCTGGTCCGTGCGTTGGCCGCCAGAGCCACGATGATTACATGAAAAACATCGAAGCCTGCCGCGAAATCCTGCGCGGAAACACCGCCGACGTGGCACGAAAAATGAAGGCCCGCATGATGGCGCTGGCCGAAGAACTGCGATTTGAAGAGGCGGCGGAAATCAAGCGGCAATATGACCTCATAGAGAATTTCAGGGCAAAGAGCGAGGTGGTGTCCAACGTGCTCCACAACATCGACGTTTTCTCCATTGAGAGCGACGAGAAATTGGCGTACATCAACTACCTCCACATCACCAACGGCTGCATCAACCAGGCTTTCACCTTTGAATATAAGAAGAAACTCGATGAAACCGATGAAGAACTGCTTGCCCTTGGCATCGTGGAGATGCGCGAACGCTACGAAAGCGCATCGAAGGAAATCATCGTGCCCTTCCCCGTTGACCTCCCCGACGGCTATGCCGTGCAGACCGTACCGCAGAAAGGGGAGAAAAAGAAGTTGCTCGACCTCTCGCGCCTCAACGTGAAGCAATATAAGTTCGACCGCCTCAAACAGGCCGAAAAGCTCAATCCGGAGCAGAAGAGCGTGCGCCTGATGAAGGAAATCCAGCGCGATTTGAACCTGCCAACGCTGCCCTTGCACATCGAACTGTTTGACAACTCCAACATCCAGGGAGAAGACGCCGTGGCAGCCTGCGTGGTGTTTGAGAAACTAAAACCGGCGAAGAAGGAATACCGCAAATACAACATCAAAACGGTGGTAGGCCCCGACGACTATGCCTCGATGAAGGAGGTGGTGCGCCGCCGTTATACGCGCCTGATGGAAGAGGAGCGCCCCCTGCCCGACCTCATCATTGCCGACGGCGGAAAGGGGCAAATGGAGGTGATTCGACAGGTGACGGAAGACGAACTGCACCTTGGCATTCCCATCGCCGGACTGGCCAAAGACGGCCGCCACCGCACGCACGAACTCCTCTTCGGCTTCCCGCCCGTGTCGGTCGGCTTGAAGCCAGAAAGCCAGCTTTTCCGCCTTCTGACGCAGATGCAGGACGAGGTGCACCGCTTTGCCATTTCCTTCCACCGCGACAAGCGTTCGAAGCGGCAGACCGCCTCGGAACTTGACAACATCGCAGGCATCGGCCCTAAAACGAAAGAGGCCGTGCTGAAGCGTTTCGGTTCGGTGAAACAGGCTAAAACAGCCACCTTAGAGACCTTGCAGGAGACCGTCGGAGCGGCGAAAGCAAAAATACTTTTCGAATTTTGGCACGACGAGACAGATAACTGAAATTTTATACGTACCTTTGAAAACGAGGAAACACAAACGTCAGAGACGGCAGGAGGAACAAATGAAACCCTGGCCTGCCGTTCTCCTCGGAATTTCTATTTTCACCACAAAAAACACATGAAAATCGTTATACAACGCGTCAGCGAAGCCGCCGTAAACATCGACGGAACCACCAAATCAAGCATCGGCCAAGGGTATATGATTCTGCTCGGCATCACCCATAGCGACACGCAGGAAGACGCCGACTGGCTCGTCAAAAAAGTGATTAGCCTGCGGGTGTTCGACGATGAAAACCACGTCATGAACCGCAGCATCATCGATGTCGACGGCGACATCTTAGTGGTCAGCCAATTCACGCTCATGGCCTCCTATAAGAAAGGCAACCGCCCCTCCTACATCCACGCCGCCAGCCACGACATCGCCATTCCGCTCTACGAATACTTCGTTAGCAAACTGGAAGAAGCGCTCGGCAAGCGCGTCGGAACGGGCGAATTTGGAGCCGACATGAAGGTGTCGCTCATCAACGACGGCCCCGTCACCATCTGTATGGACACCAATAACAAGGAATGATGGAAGACGCAGCATTGACCCTAAAAGAAGCGCAGGAAACCGTAGACAAATGGATTAAGACCTACGGTGTGCGCTATTTCAGCGAACTAACCAACATGGCTGTGCTGACGGAAGAAGTGGGCGAACTGGCCCGCATCATGGCGCGGAAATACGGCGACCAGTCGTTTAAGGCGGGCGAACCAACCGACCCTTCCGACGAGATGGCCGATGTGCTTTGGGTGTTGCTCTGCCTCGCCAACCAGACGGGAGTGGACCTCACTAAGGCATTCAAAAAGAACCTGGAAAAGAAAACGAAACGCGATGCCACGCGGCATCTGAACAACGAAAAACTCAAATAACTATAAGCATTATGACAGAAAAAGAAACCATGCCAAGCGGCATGATTATCAACCGCGAGACCGACGGTCTCCACGTAAACCGCTATGAGGAGGCATTCTCCAAGTTTAACCTTGACCTGAACGATGAAGGGGTTTCTGCTGCCGTTAAAAAGCTCGTTGACGAGAAGATCAACGAATATGACACCGACGAAGTGAAGCGCCAGTTGCTCGGCACGGTTGAGCTCACCACGCTCAAGGAAACCGACTCTCAAGAGAGCGTCATGAAGTTCACAGAGAAGGTAAACGACTTTGCCGATGCCCATCCCGACCTGCCCCACCTCGCCACCATCTGCGTGTTCCCTAACTACGCAAGAATCGTGGCCGACACACTGGAAGCTGACGGCGTTGAAATTGCCTGCGTTGCGGGCGGTTTTCCGGCCTCTCAGACCTTCCTGGAGGTGAAGACGGTTGAGACCGCACTGGCCGTTCGCGACGGCGCGACGGAGATTGATATGGTGCTCAGCGTGGGCGCTTTCCTCAGCGGCGACTATGAGACCTGCTCCGACGAAATCCAGGAGATCAAGGCGGCTGCTGGCGAAGCTCCTTTGAAGGTGATTTTGGAAACAGGCGCCCTCAAAACCGCGCTCAACATCAAGAAGGCCTCCATCCTTTCCATCTTCTCTGGCGCTGACTTCATCAAGACTTCAACGGGCAAAATCTCTGTAAGCGCCACCCCAGAGGCTGCCTACGTGATGTGCCAGACCATCCGCGAATATTACGAGCAAACGGGCACGATGATTGGCTTCAAGGCCGCTGGCGGCGTAAGCACCGTGAAGGACGCCCTGACCTACTACACCATCGTCCGCGAACTTCTCGGCGAGGAATACATCAAGAAGGGCCTCTTCCGCATCGGCACAAGCCGCCTTGCCAACCTTCTGGTGAGCGATATCCTGGGCGAAGAATGCAAGCCTTTCTAAAGACTTTGCCATAGCACAAGGCGGACTTTCCATAAGACGTTCTTGGAAAGTTCCTAAACAAACACATCGGGCCGGCTCAATGAAGAGTCGGCCCGATGTGTTTTAAAGGCCCCTAAAAGGTAGAGTGTTCAAAATCCAGAAAAATTAAGTAGATGGAGATTGGGCGGAAAAAGCCTCGTCTGCGGCCCTGCGCGGGCTGAAAGCCCAACAAGTCCCCAGCCCAGGGCAACGC
>OQVT01002393.1_pt1 | contig 12090 bp, 6 predicted proteins | sample 1691561 | NCBI WGS metagenome assembly OQVT01 (sample SAMN03418260, study PRJEB22391) | human gut metagenome | biome: human-gut; feature: organic feature; material: feces | host: Homo sapiens | place: Tanzania | collected 2013-01 | reverse complement strand
GGCCAGCCAAGTGTAGAGAATGGCCATAATGCACTAGAGAACCATGTATCTAAGGTATCCGGGTCCTGTGTCATATGGGTGCATCCACATTTCGGACACTTATGAGGTGCTTCTTTGGCAACTACCATCTCTCCACACTCATCACAGTAGTATGCCGGGATTCTGTGTCCCCACCATAACTGTCTGGAAATACACCAGTCACGGATGTTATCTGTCCAGTTGAAGTATGTTTTCTCCATACGTTTTGGAAGTAACTGGATATCTCCATTTTTTACGCCTTCAACTGCCGGTTTGATCATCTCGTCCATTTTCACGAACCACTGCTGTTTGATCATTGGTTCAACGGTTGTGCCGCAGCGGTCATGTGTACCTACGTTGTGGGAATGTGGAACAACTTTTACTAAAAGTCCTGCTTCCTCTAAATCTTTTACTAATGCTTTTCTGCACTCGTAGCGGTCCATTCCCTCATATTTTCCTGCTAACTTGTTCATGGTTGCATCGTCATTGATGACAACGATCTCTTCCAGGTTGTGGCGTTTTCCAACCTCAAAGTCGTTCGGGTCATGGGCTGGTGTGATCTTCACACATCCGGTTCCAAACTCTTTGTCTACATATGGATCAGCGATCACCGGAATCTCACGGTCTGTCATCGGAAGTTTTAACATTTTTCCAACGATGTCTTTGTATCTCTCATCATCCGGGTTTACAGCAACAGCGGTATCTCCGAATAAAGTCTCCGGTCTTGTCGTCGCAATCTCAACGAATCTTCCTTCCTCGCCAACTACCGGGTAGTTGATATGCCAGAAGAATCCGTCCTGCTCCTCATGCTCTACCTCTGCATCGGAAATGGATGTCTTACAAACCGGACACCAGTTTACGATACGGGAACCCTTGTAGATATATCCTTTTTCATATAATTTAATAAAAACTTCCTGTACGGCATCAGAACATCCTTTATCCATGGTAAAACGTTCTCTCTGCCAGTCAGCAGAAGATCCGAGTTTCTTTAACTGGTTGATGATACGGTTACCGTATTCCTCTCTCCACTCCCAGCATTTCTCTAAGAAACCTTCTCTTCCAAGATCTGCCTTGTCGATTCCTTTTTCTTTTAAGGACTGGATTACTTTTACTTCTGTTGCAATCGAAGCATGGTCTGTTCCAGGCTGCCATAATGCATTGTATCCCTGCATTCTCTTGTAGCGGATCAGAATATCCTGCATGGTATTGTCTAATGCATGTCCCATGTGAAGCTGTCCTGTAATGTTTGGTGGAGGCATCACAATGGTAAATGGTTTCTTGCTACGGTCTGCTTCTGCATGGAAGTAACCGTTATCTTCCCATTTTTTATAGAGGCGTTCTTCAATGCCCTTCGGGTCATAGGTCTTTGCTAATTCCTTCATTTGTCTTTTTCCTTTCTTAAAAAAATAAAAGCCCTTCACATCCATACGGATGCAAAGGGCGTGTCAACGCGGTACCACCTTTGTTATGTTGCAAAAACAACATATCTCTACAGGCTCATTCCTAAGCCACTGTCCAGTAACGGGGACAACTCGTTCTCGCTTACTTCTGACTGCTTCTGGCGATATACGAAAATTTTCTCCGCATGATCAACTTGCAAGTTCTGCCACTTATCTGCAACAGACAGGTTCAGCGCGACGGTTCAAAAGCTACCTTCCACACAACATGTTCTGGTGACATCTCTCAGCCGGTGAATGTCATTCTCTTTCAGGTGTCTGTGTGTACTCCTCTTTCTCATCACCTTTTTATATCTTTTTTCATCATAAAAGCTAACGTGGCATTTGTCAACTGATTTTTTACATGTGATCTTTGATCAGTGAAACAATTCCTACAATTGCAAGTACGATCAGCGCTGCATATGCCAGACCACTCACAAATAATCCAATAATGACTAATGGCAAAAATACAATATTAACAATAATCTTGGTAATGCTCCATGTTGCCTTGATTGCAAAAACAAGCAGTTTTCCAAAAACGCCCAGCATTAGCACGATAAATAAAAATGTCAACATATTTGTTCCTTCTTCCTATCCTAATAATTTCAACAGATTCTGATAGACATATTCTCTCAGAAAATCTGCCTCCAGGTCAAGTTCGATTTTTTTCTCTGCTGCGATGCGGTACATAAAATAGACAGAAAGCTGGGTTTCGACTGCGGCTCTCCGCAGAAAAACATTCTCTTCCCTGATCAGTCCTTCGCGGACACCCTCCTCCACAATGCTGTCGATAATCTCGTTTTTCTCCTTATCACAGCACTGGTGTTTCATACGCTCATACTCATCTTTCAGATTCTTTGGTATCTCGTATGATTCCAATACCATTTTTATCAGGAAAAAGACACCCTGCTTTTCTTTTACATGCTCATCAATAAAATCCATGACCTCGTTAATTTTCTGTTGAAACGTTCTGTTATCTGTAGAAATCACCTGCAGTTTTTCAAAGCACACTTTCACATAATATAAAATTGCAGAAGAGATTATCTCTTCCTTTGAAGAAAAATATTCGTATGCCGTTCCTTTTCCAATGCCTGCCCGGCCTGTGATATCAGCTACTTTTAAAGTATTGATATCACAACCTTCATTAATGAACTCAATGACTGCCTGATACATGGCAAGCACTTTCTGTGATGGATTGTGAATCAGTTTCTGCTCGTCCATTATAAGTCCTCCTCGACCATGCTCTTATTACGGTTGAATGCATCATAAATACATGGAACAACGATCAGAGTTAACAGTGTGCCATATAACAAACCGCCAACCGTTACGATTGCCATTGGCTGCATCATTTCTGAACCTTCTCCAAGTCCGACTGCCATCGTGGACATGGACAGGATCGTGGTGAGTGCGGTCATAAGGATCGGACGGAGTCTCGTTTTTCCTGATTCGATAATGGCATCTTTTTTCTCCATTCCGCCACGGCGGAGCTGGTTGATAAAGTCTACCATAACGATACCGTTATTGACGATAATTCCGGCAAGCATGACAAATCCGATCATTGCCACAACGCTGACTTCGTTGCCGGTAAAGTAAAGTGCGAACAGACCACCTGTAAATGCCAGCGGGATTGTAAACATAATGATAAACGGCGACAACAGCGACTGGAACTGTGCTACCATGACAAGGTAAATGAAGATGACTGCCAAAAGAAGCATCAGATACAACTGATTCATCGCATCTGCGATCATCTCGTCCTCACCTGCCATCTCAATGGAGTATCCTTCCGGCAGATCGATCTTATCTAACTCTTTCTGGATCTCATTGCTTAACAGACTGACATTATGGTCATCATCCACTCCTGCGGTCACACTGATATATCTGACCTGCGCATCACGGTTGATTGTTCCTAAGGTGTAACCTTCCTCAAACTGTGCAATATCAGAAAGTGCTACTTCTGTCTCGTTTCCTTCTCTGTCTGTATAGGTAAAGGTCAGGTTTTTGATATCATCCAATGTAACATCGGACTGCTCCTCACTCTGTACATAAACCTGATAATCATTTACATCGGTAGAGATCGTTGTTGCGGAGGTTGACGATGCCATTTCCCCATAAACAAGCTGGAATACCTGTGCAACGGTCATGCCATATTTCGCAGCTTTTTCCTTGTCTACAGAAATGGTGAAAGACGGTGTCGTATTGTCAAGTCCATCATCCACATCCACGGTTCCCTCGGTGTTCTCCACTACTTTTGCAACCTCTCCTGCCAGTTCCTGCAGTTTATCGAGATCATTTCCTTTTACATTGATCGTCAGTCCACTTCCCATAAGTGATGTCATATCAGAAGCGGAGGTGTCTGTTGTAACTTCGCAGTCCATGTCTTTGGTCAGTTCATCCAACTGTTCGATTACATCTGCACTGCTCACTTCAGATTCTTCATCCAGAATCATATACATGGAAATACTGTCTGTAGAACTGCTTCCCATCATGGAAAGAGCACTTCCGCCTGCCATGGCACCAATGGTCTCAATGCCATCGATCGTCAATGCTTTTTCCACGACTTCATCTGCCATTTCTGTCAGTTCGTCAAACGTTAGTGTCTGATCCTCTTTTGCTGAAATCGTCGCACTGATCTGGTTCGTCTCCATATTCATATCCATGAAAGAATATCCTCTGGAGAATGCTGCCACAACACTTGTTCCAAGCAATACGATCACCGCAATAAATACGATTGGCTTGAAACGCAGACATACTGCTAAAATTTTTCCATAAACCTCTTTTACTTTGTCAAAGAAATTATGCCTGATCTCTTTTGTATTTTTTAATAATCCTGCCGCCATCATCGGCACGAAAGTCAATGCCACAAGAAGGCTGGCTGCAAGCGTAAATGCAATTGTCAGCGCAATATCCACAAATAACTGTCTTGTGATACCCTCTGTAAAAATAATCGGTGCAAATACACAGACGGTTGTAAGTGTGGATGCTATGATTGCTCCTGTCACCTGTGAAGCACCCTCCACGGCTGCCTTTCGAATCGAATATCCCTCCCCGCGCAATCGATAGATATTCTCGATCACGACGATGGAGTTATCCACCAACATACCAATTCCGAGCGCCAGACCCGACAGAGAAATGATGTTTAACGTAATATTCGTAAAGTACATCAGTACCACTGCAAAAACAACACTGAGCGGAATGGAACATGCTATTACAAGCGTAGGTTTCATATCTTTTAAGAATAATAACAATACAATAATTGCAAGGATGGCTCCCACGATCATGTTTTCTACGACTGATTTCACGATCATGTCAATGTAAATCCCCTGATTCATGAGAACGCTCAAATGTAACGCTGTATTTTCTTTTTCCAGGCTGTCAAATTTGTCCAATAACCGGTCTGTCACATCTCCGGTGGAATAGCCGGTCTGCTTTTCAATCGAAAGCATTACCGCCGGATTTCCATTCACTTTGGAATAGGAATCTCCGGAATTGTCAATGTATTCGATATCTGCCACATCTGACAGTTTGATCGGCTCGATACCATCCATACCAAGATCCATCAGAACGAGATTTTCAAGGTCTGCCTTGGATGTCACCTCATCTCCGACGCGCACCAGATACTGCTCGTTCCCCTCTGTCACATAACCTGCCGGCATGGAGAAGTTCTGCGCTGTCAGAAGATTTTTTAAGGTATCCATTGTAAGGATCGTGTTCAGATCCGCTGAATCTTTTGCCTGCTCTTTTGCATCATCTAACTGGCTCTGTCCCTCTTCGATCTTATTTGCTGCAACAGCAAGATCCGCATATCCCTTGCTCATCTCCATGATACCGGATATCTGGGATTCATTTAAAGTCACTAATGCGTCATCTAAAGATGTTTTACCGTCTGCCACCTGTGTCTGGGCGGACTCGATTGTCGCGATTCCCGCCGCAATCTGTGTCTTGCTCTCACTCAATTTTAAGATTGCAGCCGGAATGTCTTTGTAAGAAGTCAGCGTCACACCTGCATCTGCAAAAGAGGATGCCTGACTCATCAGCATCACATTGATATCATCCAGTTTGGACTGTAATGTCACGATCTGGCTTGCAATGTCACTCTCACTTGTATAGGTAGTTCCTGCCTGTGCATTGATCTGGGCAATGGCTGTGGATTCCATGTAGGCGACGAAATCGGATTCACTGGCACTTGCCACAAGTGCTTTATAAATTTCCGGTGTCATAGACGATTTCAGTCCTGTAAGCATCTGCTCCATCTGTGCAGCCTTTGCCTGTGTTGCCGGATCCGTTGACATTTTCATGTAATTCACTGTGGATTCTAACGTCGTAATAAAAGTATCATAATCGGTCGGTAATGTTCCACCCCATGTTGGCACTGATGCTGCGAGCTGCTGTTTCATTGCATACAACTGTTTTGCCCCATTCTTCGCCTGGCTGACACCGTCTTTTGCTTTCTGCAGACCGTCAATCGCACTCTGTAACTGCGTTGCTCCATCATAAGCTGACTGCAACGACTTGATCGCACCATCCATGGACGACTGGGATTTCTGAAGATCCGATAATTGTGTGGTCAGATCTGCCTCGGTGTTAAACAACTGGATTTTATTATTGATAATCTCGTTTTCACCTGCACCGAGCTGGCTTCCCATCTCTTTTTCACCATCGGAAAGCTTCTTTTTCCCACTGTCGATCTGGGAAGATGCCTTGTCTAACTCTGCCTGTGCATCTGTAAACTGGGCATCTATTTTGCTTAAAATCTGTTCGTTTAAAGCATCTATTTTTTCCTGATTCATGGTTACCTGAAGGTCCGTATCCAGCACACCTGTTGCTGTCACAGATGCCACACCCTCGATACTCTCAAGCAGTGGTAATAGTTCATTATCCACATAATCAGATACCTCTGCCTGATCCATACCATCCACATCCGCAGATGCGATCATGACCGGCATCATATCCGGATCGATCTGCATAATGATCGGTGAGCCCGCTGAATCCGGAAATTGTCCGGTCAACTGATCCAGCTGCTGCTGAATCTCAATCATAGCAGAATCCATGTTCGTGCTCTGTTCATACTCCAAAATAACCATAGAATAGTTATCATAGGACATGGAACTTACGTTATTAATATTGGAAGTCGTTGCCATTGCCGCTTCGATTGGCGATGTCACATCCTTTTCCACTTCCTCCGGACTTGCACCCACATCTGTTGTGACAACGATCACATACGGCAGATTCATTGCCGGCAGCAGATCCGTTGTCATTCTCGTCAGTGAAACAACTCCTAAAACGATCACCAGTACAACAGCCACTAATACTGTGTATGGACGTTTTACACTATACTTCGAGATCATTCTCTTTCCTCCTGAAAAATTATATGTCTGATTGGCTATTGCATTCCCGCAAGCTAAAACCGACCGGTCGGTCGGTAAAAATCAGTTTACTCCTCTCTCATCAAAATGCAAGGAAAATCGGACAGAATTTAGAATTATTTTAGAAATGGAACAAAATTTCCTATTTACGCAAAAATGGAGTACCTATCGGTACTCCATCCCACGAGACTGTATCTTTCCAAATATAATAACAGAGGCTTTACTCTTTTTTGTTTATGACTGCTGTTCTACCAGTTTCTGTATTGCCTGCTGCTCTGCTTCCGGCATCAGCTTTGATACCTCGATCAGAACGATCAGTTCTTTTGCATAGGAAGCAACCTCATCAAAACAATTTTCTACTGCTTTCATAATGACTGGCATGGAAATAACCTTCTCATCCGGGACATCAATAATCTCATCCACGTTTCCAACCTCAAGCCCAATCTTTGTACCATTCATGGATGCAACGATGATATTGTTGATTTCCTGTTCCGGATAATGAAACTGTTCTGCCAGACTGTACACTGCAATAACTTCTCCGTGCAGATTCATGATCCCATGAACCTGTGGCAGTGAATTTGGAATATTCACCACATTCATTCTTGTTTCAATGGATTCCACATCATTGACAGGAATACCAAACTTCACTCCATTTAACAAAAATGTAAGTAACTGCATTATAATCTTTGTCTCCTTTCTTATGATTCGATCTCGGGACATTTCGCAGTATCCATAAGACCTGCAAAAAGGGGGCTGGCACAAAAGTACCGCCCCACTATTCTGTTCTCACCCTGTTCTATTCATCTTCGCTGTCTTCATCATCAACGATTGCTGCTGCCGCACCTGCCACAGATGAAACAACCGCTATCACAACAACGATGACAACCAAAAGTAATAAAATTCCCATGAAAACTAAAAAACCGCCTTCTGTCATGTCTTCCTCCGTTCTGAAAGGATTGTGCAGATTCACTTCTCAACCATTTCTTTTTTTCCAAAATCTGTGCCTATTATAGCACATTAGCAACTGGAAAAAAAGAGCCTATGTTTGATTATTTCAGACAATTTTTCTGATGTTTTTAATATTGTAATCTTTTTCTGCGTCTGTACGCCTCTGCCAGCAATACTACACCTGTCATAAGTAACAGATAAGCACCCGCCATATTCCGGTCATCCCCTGTCTTGGGAGCTGTGAGCACGGTTCCGTTACTGTCTACATCCTGATATACCAGTGCATATACAGAAAATTTGTCGGTCGCAAATGTGAAATATCCATTCTCGAATGTTCCGTCTAACACCTCTGCTACACCATCATGGATACGGATAATCTTGTATACTCTGTTGACAGAAGTATCTGTGTTCAGGAGTTCATCCGGAATCTGAATCGTGATCTCAATCGCTCCATTGGTCTCTGTCACCTGTGTATTTCCGTTATCCCCAATCTGTTTAAATAACGTGATATCCAGATAAGTTCCGACTTCATAATTTTCCAGTTTCTGCTCCACTAACTTCTTGTCTTCTCTGCTTACAGTATCACTGATGTCTTTTGTATCCATCTCAACATTGATCTTTGCCCCTGCTTTCACAAGTGCGAGTTCTTCCTCTGTCAAAAGAGCCACTGCAAGGGACTGTCCACTTGTTTTTAACTCTGTTTTGGCAGTTCCTGCTTCTGCCCGGTTGTTCGTTTCCACTGCTTTATCCGGGATCGCAATTTTTTCTTTTGCTGTGTCAGACTTATTGGTATCAGACTTGGTTGTGTCTGTGACAGCTCCTGTCACAGTTGTGTCGTTACCATCTGCACTGTTGTTCGCACTGTCATTTGCTGTGCTGCCATTTGCACTGTTGTTACTATTGTTATTGCTGTTGTTATTGTCGCTGCCGGCATTACCATGATCACTGCTACCGGTGTCATCTTTTGTGTTATCTTTATCTCCGGTATTGTCACTATCACCTGTATTGCCACTGTCTCCGGTATTTTCACTGTCTCCGGTGTTTCCTTTATCTTCTGTGTTTCCGCTGTCTCCGCTCTGCTGTTTTGTGCTATATAAGAACACATCATCAATCGTTCCCCATGCCCCTGCGTTTCCAGTTACATGTATGGCCAGGGTAAGTGTGTCTCCTGCTTTTGCTTCCACTTCTCCGGTTACCGGCTGTTGCCAAACTTTCCAGCCCTCACATGCCGCATCATCCGTTTTTGCTGTTCCCTCTGTATCATTGCTCAAGGTCAGCTCTACTGTTGAATCGGAGCTTCCCTGTATATAAAGATATGCGTTATAAAGTCCTGCTTTTTCTGCTGTAATCGTCTGTGAAACGGTAAAGTCCACTGCATTTCCAGAATAATAATGCAATGCCTGTTTTCCTGTTCTCGGATCGTCGGTAAGTTTTCCGTCAACGCCGTTTCCTGCAATTGTCCATGCGTCGCTTCCTTCCTCAAATCCGCCCTGTAAAAGTAAATTTTCCGGCAAAACAGCTACGCTGCAGGTTGTATCCAAAACAGAAGTTGTCCCATTGCCATCTGTATACTGAGCCACACCGCGGACCGTAAAATCGCCAAAACCCTGAATTGCTGCGATATCCTCTGCATTCCATGTCACAGAAGCTGTTCCGGTTGTCTTGTCGTTGTATTTGACGGTCACAGTCTCTGGCAGTGCTGCCTGAATATCCTCCCCGAAACTTACAACTACCTGATCCGGTGTCACAACCGAATCTATTCTTTTCGTTGTGGTCGCACCTGTATTAACGTATTTGAATACATTCAAAGATGCAAGTGGTTTTCCTGTAAAATCAAATAATCCCTGATTGTCGACTGCGGAACCACCATACCATTTTCCTGCGTCGTCCGCGTCATATTCTTTTGCATAGCTTGCTGCCCAGCCGGAACCGTATGCTTCCCATGCTGCTTTGTTTGCTGCAAGAACTTCCTCTGCATTGTCAGCCTCCTCCTCATAGACACTGACCGGAATCCAAGCCGGCTCCCAGTAAAATACACCGATTCCTGCATCTCCTACATTTGCCACTGCCTGAATGACACTGCGGATCTCATTTGCCTGTCCCTGCACGGAAAAAGCTTCATCGATTGCAGTCACAACATCGTTATTTCCTTCACGAACTGTATTTTCATGTCCGTCACCATCTTCTAACGTAGTTGCCCAGGAAGTCTCTGCCACCATTACTTTTTTGCCATAAGTATCCGCAACATTTTTCAAAACACTGGTGAGATTGCTCAGGGTGCCGTGCCAGTATGGATAATAGGAAGATGCAAACACATCGTAGTCTACACCGTAAGTGTCCAGATTTTTTGCGTATTTCGCATAAGTTCCGCTCTTCTCCGGGTTTGCAAAATGCACTGCCACTAAAATACTGCTGTCAAATTCATGTGCTGCGGTCGCTCCTGCATTAAAAATTTTGCACATATTTTCCCATGTATTTTCACCGCAGACACCATTGTTTGTCTCATTTCCGACCTGGATCATTTCAACATCCACGCCTGCCGCTTTTAACTCTGTCAGGCTGTTTGTGGTAAATTCTGATACTGCTGTTACTTTTTCATCAATGGTGTAATCTGCCCACGCTTTCGGTGCCTTCTGTTTTGCCGGATCAGCCCAGAAATCAGAATAATGGAAATCGATCAGCACTTTCATTCCTGCGTCTGTTGCCCATTTGCCGATTTTCTTTGCTTTTTCCAGATCATTATTTCCACCGCCGTAGCCATTTCCCTCTGCATCATAAGGATTGTTCCATACACGAATCCGGATATAGTTCACTCCTGCTTCCTGTAACTGGTCAAAAAACTGCTGGTCTGAGATTTCATTTCCATTCCAGTCTTTAAATGTCACTCCGCTCTCCACAAGGCTGACGTAAGAAGATACATCCACACCTTTTATAAAGTCAGCGGAAAGTCCTTTTACTTTTTCCACGAAAATGCCGTCTGCACCGGTGTCCACAATCTCGGTGTCGTCCTCTGTCTCAAGCGCGCCATCACGGTAGAGGACAATATCATCGATATCTCCCCAGTAACCAGCTGCTACGGTTCCACTGACCTCTATCGTAACATCTGCTTCTTCTTCCAAAACAAACGGTTCGGATTCCTGTGATGCCCAATTGTTCCATGCTGCAGTTGCATCAAATTCTTTTTCTGTACCTGCAACCCTGATGGAAAGTCCTGAAGTCATATTTTCCTTTCCATCCTGACGGAATACCACTTTATAAGTACCAGCCGGAACTGCGTTGATCGTCTGACTCATGGAAAAGTCTACGGCATCACTGTTATTATTCCAGAAATCAAAACAATTGCTGATATTATTTGACATTCCACTATTTGCTTTAACTATATATCCTACTGTATTACCGTCTGCATCTGGCATGGTGATCGTCCAGCCTGTCGTATCACCTGTTTCAAAATCTCCGTTCTTGATCAGATCTGTCGCATCGTCAATTTTTGAAGTGTCGATGTCGGTGTTGTTTTCGGAATCGTCTGTATTGTCGGATTCGTCTTTTCCTTCTGTTTCGCCTGTATCGCCGGATTCGCTTCCATTTTCTATTTCATCAGCTGCAGATTTCTTTTGCAACACAATATTATCAATATCACCCCAATAGCCTGCTGCGATTGAACCGGAAAATTCAATTGTAATTTCAGAATCCTCCTCTATCACAATCTCATCTGTTGTGATCGTCTTCCAGCTATCCCAGCCTGTGGTTGCATCCAACATCTGACTGTTTTCATCAACAGACACTGATAAACCAGATGCCATGATTTCCCCGTCTTGTTCAAACTGCAGTCTGTAAGTTCCAGCCTCCACACTTTCAATCGTCTGTGAAATGGAAAGTTCTTTTTCTGCTCCACTGTACAGATGTAATCTCTGTGTCTGATTTGTTGAATATGCGTCCGTGCTGACATATGCCAGACTTTCATCACTGACTGTCCAGCCAGTCGTGTCACCTGTTTCAAAATCTCCGTTCACAACATAAGAAGTGTTTTCCCACACACTCTCCGCTTTCGCCTCCACGCCGATTCCCGACGTATTCACTCCAGTCAGAATAAGTGCTGCTGCCATAACGGACGCTGCTGTCCTTTTCCAAAATACCTTTCTCATTGTTTCCCTCCCGTTGCTTTCTCCCTGACTGCACTTAGAAAATGTAACTTTCTATTACTTCACTTATCATTCTTTATTTGCGCAATCGGTTGTTCGTATTTCGAGTGTAACATCAGTGTTTTTTATTGACAGGTTAGTATTGGATTATTGCAGGAGAAGCAAGGGGGTTACATGTCGTCGATT
>OQVT01002391.1_pt1 | contig 12097 bp, 9 predicted proteins | sample 1691561 | NCBI WGS metagenome assembly OQVT01 (sample SAMN03418260, study PRJEB22391) | human gut metagenome | biome: human-gut; feature: organic feature; material: feces | host: Homo sapiens | place: Tanzania | collected 2013-01 | reverse complement strand
GCATCGTGACCGACGCCCAGTGGGCCAAGGCTGGCAAGACTGCCGTCTGGCTGCGTGCCGGCAACCACGAGATACGCGTAGCCAAGTAACCCGCTGACACCGGCCGGCACCTCCGCCGGCATAGATACGACAAGGCCGAAGCCCGAGACCCACTGTGTCTCCTGCTTCGGCCTTTTCATTTCTATGCTTGTCGTGTTGGCTACATGATTTTGGGCACCCGGGCGAGATACTGCTGCAGTTCCTCGTCAGAGAGCGAGTAGTTCATCAGGTCGCCGTTGAGGTAACTGTCGTACGAGGGCATGTCGATGAGTCCGTGACCACTCAGGTTGAAGAGTATGGTCTTCTGCTCGCCAGCCTCGCGACACTTGAGGGCCTCGCGCACGGTGGCGGCAATGGCATGACAGCTCTCGGGCGCGGGCACGATGCCCTCGGTGCGCGAGAAGAGTATGCCCGCCTGGAAACTCTCCAGCTGCGGGATGTCTACACCGTGCATATAGCCGTCCTTGATGAGCTGCGACACGATCATTCCGGCTCCGTGGTAGCGCAGACCGCCCGCATGGATGTTGGCGGGCTTGAAGTCGTGGCCCAGGGTGAACATGGGCAGCAGCGGAGTATATCCCGCCTCGTCGCCGAAGTCGTATTCAAACTTGCCCCTGGTCAGCTTGGGACAGCTTGATGGCTCGGCGGCGATAAACTCGGTCTTCTTGCCGTCGAGGATGGTATGGCGCATGAAGGGGAAAGCCAGTCCGCCGAAGTTGCTGCCGCCTCCGAAGCAGGCTATCACCATGTCGGGATATTCCTCGGCCATCTCCATCTGCTTTTCTGCCTCAAGTCCTATCACTGTCTGGTGCAGTGAGACGTGGTTGAGTACCGAACCGAGCGTATACTTGCATCCCGGAGTCTGCATGGCCAGCTCTACAGCCTCGGAGATGGCTGTGCCAAGCGAACCGGGATTGAGGGGGTCGCGGGTGATGATGTCCTTGCCGGCGCGGGTAGACATCGATGGCGAGCCCTCGACTGTGGCTCCGAAGGTGCGCATCAGTATCGAGCGGTAGGGCTTCTGCTTCATGGTAATCTTGACCTGGTAGACAGCAGCCTCGAGACCAAAGATTTTGGCGGCATAGGACAACGCGGCGCCCCACTGGCCTGCTCCGGTCTCGGTGGTGACGTTGGTTACGCCCTCTCGCTTGCAATAATAGCACTGTGCGAGTGCCGAATTGATTTTGTGTGAGCCCAGTGGCGACACACTTTCATTCTTGAAATAGATGTGGGCAGGCGTGTCGAGCGCCTTTTCCAGGGCATACGCGCGCACCAGAGGTGTGGAACGATAGTAGGTATAGAGGTCTCTCACCTCGTCGGGGATGTCTATCCACGCGTGCTCGGTATCGAGCTCCTGGCGCGAACACTCTTCGCTGAATATATGGGCCAGGTCTTCGGGACCTATGGGCTGGTGGGTCTGTGGGTTGAGCGGTGGCAGCGGCTTGGTGGGCATGTCGGCCTGGATGTTGTACCACTGCCGGGGAATTTGGGCTTCCTCGAGCAGAAATCTCTTTTGTTTTTTCATGTCTTGTCGTGTTAAGTGATTTGATTTCTGTTTACAAAAGTAGTATTTTCCACGCAAACCACATTACGTTTTGCCAGTTTTTTACAAGCCGCGGGCTACATTTTGCCATTCCCCACCATCGACGCACCATCCGTGGGCACCGTCACGCCATGCGTAGCTGCCTCCGCCGCTCTCCCCACCATCACCGTCAGGGCAGAGGGGGCAGGCGCCACGCCGCCGAGTGCGCCAATCATGGCGGAGATGACATTGAGAGTCATTTCGTGGTGCGAAACGACTATTTCGCGCCGCGATACAATTACGGCAAAGCCCGAAATGACTATATCGCGCCGCCGAATGAACTTTTCGGCCATCGCGGCGAAGATTGTGGAAGATGCTGTACAGATTGCGGAGGATGCGGCGCAGATTGCGGGGGATGCGGTGAGGACGACGGAGGATGCGGTGAGGGCAGCGGGGGATGCGATAGCGGTGGCAAAGGTAGAAATGGGGGTGAAGATGGCTTCCATAACACGCGCACGCATACATATTTTTAACAAATATGATGCGATTTGTTTTGCAAAATGATTGGTTATGCGTAACTTTGTAGATGATATTCCCGACAGCGCCCGCTGCCGGGACTCATCAGCATAAGGTGAAGACAACAATAATAAGAAACAATACAAACAAGCCAAACAGAATGAACAAGCTAAGAACCCTTTGCACAGTATTGCTGTCGGCAGGCATGGCCATGATGGCCCACGCCACAAGCAAGACCGAACCCGTAGATTATGTAAGCACGCTGGTAGGCACGGCATCGTCCTACGAGATATCTACCGGCAACACCTATCCAGCGATAGCCATGCCTTGGGGCATGAACTTCTGGGTGCCTCAGACCGGAAAGAACGGCGACGGCTGGACCTACACCTACTCAGCCAACAAAATCCGTGGCTTCAAGCAGACCCACCAGCCCAGTCCGTGGATAAATGACTACGGCATGTTCTCGCTGATGCCCGTCACCGGACGCGCCATCTTCGACGAGGAGCAGCGCGCCAGCTGGTTCTCCCACAAGGCCGAGAAGGCACTGCCCTACTACTATCGCGCCTATCTGGCCGACTACGACGTGGTGACAGAGATTGCGCCCACCGAGCGTGCCGCCAGCTTCCGCTTCACATTCCCCGAGACCGACTCTGCCTTCGTGGTGGTCGACGCCTACCACAACGGCTCTTACGTGAAGATACTGCCCCAGGAGCGCAAGATAGTGGGCTATACCACCTGCAACCACGGCGGTGTGCCCGAGGGCTTCCGCAACTACTTTGTCATCGCCTTTGACAAGGACTTCACCTATACCGCCACCGTAGACAAGGGCGTAATCAGCCGCGGCATCGCCGAGACTGCCAACGACCACGCCGGAGCCATCATAGGCTTCAAGACCCGCAAGGGAGAGGTGGTCAACGCCCGCGTGGCATCATCATTCATCAGCGCCGAGCAGGCTGAAGTCAACCTCGGAGAGATTGGCAACCGCTCGTTCGACGATGTGTGCAAGGCCGGACGCCAGCGCTGGAACGAGGTACTGGGTCGCATCGAGGTCAAAGACCAGAGTCTGGACCACCTGCGCACCTTCTACAGCTGTCTGTACCGCTCGGTGCTCTTCCCCCGCGCCTTCTGGGAGGTGGTAGACGGCCAGCCCATGCACTACAGCCCCTACAACGGCAAGGTAGAGAAGGGCTATATGTACACCGACACCGGCTTCTGGGACACCTTCCGTTCGCTCTTCCCCCTGCTCAATCTGCTCTATCCCTCGGAGAACGCCAAGATGCAGGAAGGTCTCGCCAATGCTTACCGCGAGAGCGGCTTCCTGCCCGAATGGGCGTCGCCCGGCCACCGTGGCTGCATGGTGGGCAACAATTCGGCATCGGTAGTGGCCGACGCCATCATCAAGGGAGTGCGCACTGCCGACGCCGAGACGCTGTGGCAGGCTGTGGTACACGGTACCCAGGCGGTTCACCCCGAGATAAGCTCTACCGGCCGTCTCGGACACGAATACTACAACAAGCTGGGCTATGTGCCCTACGATGTAGACATCAAGGAGAATGTGGCCCGTACCCTGGAGTATGCCTACGACGACTGGTGTATCTACCAGATGGGCAAGGCACTGGGCAAGAAGGACAAGGAGCTGCGCCCATTCAAGTTGCGCGCCATGAACTACCGCAAGGTATTCGACCCCGAGACCCGTCTGATGCGCGGCAAGTTGAAGAACGGCGAGTTCCAGTCGCCCTTCAACCCGCTCAAGTGGGGTGACGCCTTCACCGAAGGCAACAGCTGGCACTACACCTGGAGCGTCTTCCACGACCCGCAAGGACTTATCGACCTGATGGGTGGCAACGCCACGTTCAACCAGATGATGGACTCGGTGTTCACCGTACCTCCCGTCTTCGACGACAGCTACTACGGCTTTGTCATCCACGAGATACGCGAGATGCAGGTGATGAATATGGGCAACTACGCCCACGGCAACCAGCCCATCCAGCACATGATCTATCTCTACAACTACTCGGGCCAGCCCTGGAAGGCTCAGCAGCGCGTGCGCGAGGTGATGGACCGCTTCTATACGCCTAACCCCGACGGCTACTGTGGCGACGAGGACAACGGACAGACCTCGGCATGGTACGTATTCTCTGCTCTGGGCTTCTATCCCGTATGTCCTGCCAGCGACCAGTACGTGCTGGGTACGCCATACTTCGACAGCGTGACGCTCAATCTGGAGAACGGACGCAAGGTGACCATCAACGCCCAGGGCAACGGTGCCGACGCTCCCTACATCAGCAGCATGCGTATCAACGGCAGCGACTACACCCGCAACTACATAGACCACGCCACACTCATGGGCGGCGCCAACATCGACTTCAGCCTCAGCCAGAAGCCCAACTACCAGCGCGGCACCAGCGCCGATGACGCCCCCTACTCGTTCAGCCGCGAACTGAAGAACAAGAAGTAACAACTATATCAATCATGAGAAAAACCATCAAAACACTGATGATGCTGGCAGCACTCACCCTGCTGCCGGCTCAGACATTCGCCATCAAGATTCTGCACGGGCCTTACTTGCAGAGCGTAGGCGAAACCGAGGCTACCATCGTATGGACCACCGACAGCATGTCGGTAGCTTGGGTAGAACTGCTGCCCAACGACGGCATAGAGTTCTATGCCCAGGCGCGTCCCCGGTATTATGACACCCACATCGGCATCAAGCGCACCGACCGCATCCATGCCGTCACCCTCAAGGGACTCAAACCCGGCACCACCTATCGTTACCGCATTTATGCGCAGGAGGTGTTGAGCCATCAGGCCAACAGGGTCATCTACGGCAACGTGGCAGCCACGGTGGTCTACAAGAAGGCTCCGCTGACGTTTACCACACTCGATGAGCGCAAGGCGAGCACCTCCTTTGTCGTGGTCAACGACATCCACGGCAAGAGCGACGTGATGGCGCGTCTGCTCGACAATGCCGGCTACAAGGACAAGGACCTCGTCTTCTTCAACGGCGACATGCTGTCAATCCTCGACAAGGAAGAGAAAATCTGGAACGGATTTATGGACGAAGCCGTCAAGCTCTTCGCCTCGGAGAAGCCTCTCTACTATGTGCGCGGCAACCACGAGACCCGCGGACAGATAGCCGACCGCTTCCAGCGCTATGTGCGCCCCAACGACGACAAGCTCTACTTCGCCTTCCGTCAGGGTCCCGTGTACTTCATCTGTCTCGACACCGGCGAGGACAAACCCGACAACGACATCGAGTATGCCGGCATCACCGACTATGACAACTACCGCAACGAACAGGTGGAATGGCTGCGCCAGGTCATCGCCTCAGACGAATACAAGCGTGCCCCCTTCCATGTAGTGCTGGGCCACATCCCTCCCCGTTATGACAAGGAGGCCTGGCATGGCGATATTGAGGTCAGGGAGAAGTTTATCCCCGTGCTCAATGAAGCCAACGTCGACCTGATGCTCTGCGGCCACCTCCACGAGTTTGCCTACACCGAGCCCAATGCCCGTCTGAAGTTCCCCATACTGACCAACAGCAATGTAGCCATAGTCTCGGTCAAAGCCGAAGGCAACAAGCTCGACGTCAAAGTGATAGAGGAAGACGGCAAGATCTCATTCCACAAGACCTACATGCAGCGATAGGCTGACAGCGTCAATAAACAAAGCGGACCAAGATGGTTATCCAACCTGTCTTGGTCCGCTTTTTTATTATAAAGACTTGGGGCGCTGTGGCCCCAAGCGTCTGTTATCTCAGAAAGAGCATCTCGCGATACTTGGGCAGTGTCCAGAGTTCGTCGCTTACCACCAGCTCAAGCTTGTCTATCTGGTAGCGTATCTCCTCCATCTTGGGCGCCACGGTGTCGTGGTAAGCCACAGCCTTGGAGCGCTCGTCCTCTATCTTGTTGGCGACCTTGCGGGCGTCTACGAGTTCCTCCACGCCGGTCTCTATGGTCTGGGTGCGCTCGGCTATCTCCTTGATGATCTTCTTGTTGCGCGCGGTGAGTGCGTCGGCCTCCTCCTTGGTGAACACCTCATACATATTGGTCACATTCTTGAGCAGCTGGCTCTGGTAGTGGGTGGCCACGGGGATGATGTGGTTCATGGTGAGGTCGCCCATGACTCTGGCTTCTATCTGGATCTTCTTGGTGTAGGTCTCCCATTTCACCTCGTTGCGGGCTTCAAGCTCGGCGCGCTTCATCACGTTGAGACTCTCAAACATCTTCACGCTCGACTCGTCGAGATAGCGGTCGAAGATGACTGGACATGATGTCTCGCAGTCGAGACCACGACGCTTGGCTTCCTCAACCCACTCGTCGGAGTAGCCGTTGCCATCGAAGTGGATGGGCTGGCAGACCTTGAGGTCTTCGCGAACCACGTCGATGATGGCGCTTATCTTGTCCTCGCCCTTGGCGATGAGTGCGTCTACGCGGCTCTTGAAGTCGTTGAGCGCCTCAGCCACTGCGGCGTTGAGGGCAATCATTGCCGAAGCGCAGTTGGCCTCTGAACCTACCGCGCGGAACTCGAAGCGGTTGCCTGTGAAGGCGAAGGGAGAGGTGCGGTTGCGGTCGGTGTTGTCGATGAGCAGCTCGGGGATGCCGGGGATATCGAGGTTCATACCCTGCTTGCCCTTCATCGAGAAGAGGTCGTCCTTGTCGGCTTTGACGATATGGTCGAGCAGGTCGGTGAGCTGTCGGCCCAGGAAGCTGGAGATGATGGCGGGTGGCGCCTCATTGGCTCCGAGTCGGTGGGCATTGGTGGCGCTCATGATGGATGCCTTGATGAGTCCGTTGTGACGGTACACGCCCATGAGGGTCTCGACGATGAACACCACGAAGCGCAGATTGTCCTCGGGAGTCTTGCCCGGAGCGTGGAGCAGCACGCCCGTGTCGGTCGAGAGGCTCCAGTTGTTGTGCTTACCCGAACCATTGATGCCGGCAAAGGGCTTCTCGTGGAGCAGCACACGGAACCCGTGGCGGCGCGCAACCTTCTTCATGACCGACATGATAAGCATATTGTGGTCTACAGCCAAGTTGCACTCCTCGAAGATGGGCGCCAGCTCAAACTGGTTGGGCGCAACCTCGTTGTGACGGGTCTTGCAGGGGATGCCAAGGGCAAGAGCCTCGATTTCCAGGTCCTTCATAAAGGCCTGAACGCGCTCAGGGATAGTACCGAAGTAGTGGTCGTCCATCTGCTGGTTCTTGGCAGAGTCGTGCCCCATAAGGGTACGGCCGGTAAGCATCAGGTCGGGACGCGCGAAGTAGAGTCCTTCGTCTACGAGGAAGTATTCCTGCTCCCAACCCAGGTTGGCCTGCACCTTCTTGACATTGGGGTAGAAGTACTGAGCCACTCCGGCAGCAGCCTGGCTCACTGCGCGCAGTGTGCGGAGCAACGGCGCCTTGTAGTCGAGCGACTCGCCGGTATAGGAGATGAAGATGGTGGGGATACAGAGGGTGTCGTCGATGATGAACACGGGCGATGTGGGGTCCCAAGCCGAATAGCCGCGTGCCTCAAACGTGTTGCGTATTCCTCCTGATGGGAAACTTGAGGCGTCGGGTTCCTGCTGCACGAGTAACTTGCCTGAAAACTCTTCTATCATACCTCCCTTGCCGTCGTGTTCGACAAAGGCATCGTGCTTTTCGGCCGTTCCCTCGGTCAGGGGCTGGAACCAGTGAGTGTAGTGGGTCACGCCGTTCTCCTCGGCCCATTGCTTCATGCCCGCAGCCACAGCGTCGGCTATGGAGCGGTCGAGCTGGGCGCCGTTGTCCATCACATCTACCAGCTTGCGATATACATCGGCGGGCAGGTACTTGAACATCTTGGCACGGTTGAACACCAGCTTTCCGAAATACTCGGACGGACGCTCCTTGGGAGTGGCCACCTCGACGGGTTTCTTATGGAAAGCCTCTTCTACAGCATCAAATCTCAAATTTGCCATAATCTTCGTGAATTGTAAATATGTTGATAACTTGAATATTCTTTGTTTCAGCGATGCCGGCGATGGCTCCGTCGCGTGCCGACATGGACTGCCTCACCGTTACGGTGTGCAAAGTTACTGAAAATCTTGCCTATTCCTTTACTGTTTGCCACTTTTTTTACGATTTTCATCCTCTCTGTCGTCATCCCATCCATTGGCGCAGTCGCTCCATGGCTTCTTCGCAACTGTCGCGGTCGCCAAAGGCGGTGAGCCGGAAGTAGCCCTCGCCGCTGGGACCAAAGCCCACGCCGGGGGTGCAGACTACCGAGGCGCCGTAGAGCATCTGCTCGAAGAAGCGCCAGCTCTCCTGACCCTCGGGAGTGCGCACCCAGAGATAGGGAGCGTTCTCGCCGCCATAGACGCTGAAGCCCATGGCGCGCAGGGCGTCGGTCATGAGTCGGGCGTTGCCCATATAGTAGTCGATGGTGGCTCGGGTCTGTGCCTTGCCGTCGGGGGTGTAGATGGCTTCGGCTGCGCGCTGCGAGATGTAGCTGGCGCCGTTGAATTTGGTACACTGGCGGCGCTCCCAGAGATGGTTGAGCTCCACCTGCTGGCGTCCGTCGGTGGTCACAGCCTTCAGGTCGCGCGGGATGACGGTGTATCCGCAGCGTACACCGGTAAAGCCTGCCGTCTTGGAGTAGCTGTGGAACTCTATGGCACACTTGCGTGCGCCCCGTATCTCGTATATCGAGTGGGGAATGGACTTGTCCTGGATGTAGGCTTCATAGGCAGCGTCGTAGAAGATGATGGCGTCGTTGGCGAGGGCGTAGTTGACCCATTTCTTCAGTTCTGCCTTAGACAGCACGGTACCCGTGGGGTTGTTGGGATAGCACAGGTATATCATATCGACACGGTGGTCGGGCAGCGCGGGCACGAAATCGTTCTCGGCGGTACAGGGCAGATAGGTCACGTTGCTCCAGCGGCCGTTGGCGAAGGTTCCGGCGCGGCCTATCATGGCATTGGAGTCGATATAGACGGGATAGACGGGGTCGGTGACAGCCACCGAGTTGTCCCAACGCACTATCTCCTGGATGTTACCCGTATCACTCTTGGCACCGTCGTTGATGAAAATCTCCGAGGGGTCAAGGTGTATGCCGCGAGGGGCGAAGTCGTTCTTCAGGATGGCTTCGCGCAGAAAGTCGTAGCCATGTTCGGGACCGTAGCCGTGGAACGACTGCTTGACAGCCAGGTCGTCTACGGCGCGGTGCATGGCTTCAATCACCGCTGGACACAGGGGCTGGGTGACATCGCCTATTCCCAGACTGATGACGTGGGCATTGGGATGGGACACGCGGTAGGCGTTGACCTTCTTGGCCACATCGGCGAAGAGGTAATTGTCTGAGAGTTTCAGGAAGTGTTCGTTTACTAAAGCCATATTCTTCTTGATGTTGTTAAAGTGGAATTACAGGGTTATCTCGCCATCGAAGACAAACTCGGCAGGGCCCGAGAGCATCACGTGGTCGTCCTCGACCCATCTCACGTGGAGCCTGCCGCCGTCCATCACCACATCGCTCTCGCGCGAGGTCAGCCCCACGCCTCCGCCGGAGGGGCCGACAACGGCGAGCATCTCGCCAGACCTTATATGCACGCTCACGTCGTGGAGCACGCCTTCATTCTCCTCGCCCTCGTAAGAAAAGCTCACATGGTCGACGTCGATCTCGCCGCGGCAGTGTTCGAGCTCCTTCGCGTCCGGTGCGTCCTTGAGCGCGGGCTCGACGCGCATGAGCGCCGTGAAGCGCTCAAGACCTGCAAAGCCACGAGCAAAAATCTCAGAGAAATTCGCGAGCTTTCGCACGGGGTTGATGAACGTTGCGATGTAAAGGGAAAACGTGATGAGGTCAATGTAGTTCATTTCGCCGCGCATGATGAGATAGCCGCCCACCGTGATGACGGCGGCGGAGAGCAGCGTCATAAAAAACTCCATCGTCGCGTTGAACACACCCATCTCGTGGTGGAATTTGCGCTTGGAGACCTTGAATTCCTCGTTCGCCGCGTTGAATTTGTCGATCTCCTCTTCCTCGTTGGCAAAGGCGCGCGCCGTGCGGATGCCGGAGAGCGACGACTCGATGCCGACATTGATGGCGGCAGTCTTCTGCTTCTCGCCGCGCGAGGCTGCCGTCATCTTGCTGCGGCGCGACATGATGACCGCGATGAACACCGGCAGGATGCACGCGACCACGAGCGTCAAGCGCCATTCGATCGACGCCATGATACCGAGCGCGCCGAGGATCGTGAGCGTGGAGATGAGCAGATCCTCCGGCCCGTGGTGGGCAAGCTCCGTGATCTCGAAGAGGTCGCTCGTCAGCCTGCTCATGAGCTGGCCCGTGCGGTTGTGGTCAAAGAAGCTGACGTCCAGCTCCTGCACGTGCGTGAAAAGGTCGCGGCGGATGTCCGCCTCCACCAAAATGCCGAATGTGTGTCCCCAGTAGGAAATGACATAGTATAAAAGCGCGCGCACAATGAACGCCGCCATCATCACGCCCATCACGATAAAAAACGTGCGGTACTGCTGATTGGGCAGAAGATCGTACATCGACTTGCGCGTCACGAGCGGGAAGGCAAGGTCGACAAGGGCAACGATCGTTGCGCACACAAGGTCTAAAACAAACAGGCCGCGGTGCGGCTTGAAATAGGATAAAAGGATCGCCAGCGGTTTTTTATTTTGGAAATCGCGAGTCGTCATATCGTCTTACTCCCGCATATAAGGATTCAAGATAATTAATTGTAGCACAGGCGCGCAGGCCTTGCAAGGAAAGCCGCTCCCTTTTGCATAAAAAAAGAGCTGCCGAAAAGCAGCTCTTTTTTGTTCACTTGATGCGCACGATGATCGACAGCACCGCGCCGCCGACCGTGGCCGTCACGGTCGTGATGCCCGCCTTGATGGGCGAGATCGTGCCGTCTGCCGCGATGGACAGAACGCTCGCGTCCGCTACCGCCCAGGTAGTGGCCGCGTCCGTTCCGGAAACGCTCAGGCGGATGGATTCGCTCGCCTTGATCGTGCAGTCGAAGGTGCCGTTGCCGTCCTTGGAAAGCGTCGTGCCGACGTTGGTCTTGATGCTCAGCGCCGAGGCGTCCACCGTCGGAGTGACCGGGGCGGTCGTGCCGGGATCGGTCGTTTCTCCGCCCGTCGGATCGCTCACGTTCGGCTCTTCGCCGATGCCTGGGTCATTCTCGCCGTCTGCGTCCGTCTCACCGTCCACAGGCTTATTGATGTCGTCCTGCACACCGGGCTTGTCGCCGTCCTCATCGGGGCCGATCTTGGCAACGATCTTGTCGCCAAAGAGCGACCAGCTCAAAAGCAGCAGCGCCACCACGATGAGCGCGGCCATCGCGCCGCGGGCGGAGTGCGTCTGCTTTTTATCCGAAACGCGGCGGCCGCCGCCCTTTCCCGTGCCGTTGTGCTTGCTGATCTTGCGCGGATGGTCGCCCTCTTCGCAGAAGGGGCATCTGCGATAGCTGGGGGAATATTCCTCACCGCAGCGCGGACATTTGAGAAGATCCATAGCGCCGCTCCTTTCTTTTTTTCACAAATCGTTGTTTCTGCGGGCGCGCAGACCGCGCCGCTCCTTTACATAATACTTGTTTTTTTGCCCCGCGTCAACGGCAACGCGCAAAATTTTGAGCCGCCGCCTTGCTTTTCCGCCCCGCCGACCCTATAATAGTAAAAAATACGACATACACGGAGGATGCGGCGATGAACACCATTTTTATCGGCATTGCAGGCGGCACCGGCTCTGGCAAAACGACGCTCACCGAGCATTTGAAGCAGCACTTCGGCGACGATATCAGCGTGGTCCACCACGACAGCTACTATAAGCGCCAGGACCTTCCCTTTGAAGAGCGCTGCCAGCAGAACTACGACCATCCCGACGCCTTTGAGACCGACCTCATGGTCGAGCAGCTCAAGGAACTCAAAGCAGGCAAGGCCATCCGCTGCCCCGTCTACTCCTTCTCCGAGCACCAGCGCACGGACGAGACCGAGCTCATCCTGCCGAGCAAGGTCGTCATCGTCGAGGGCATCCTCATTTTTCAGGATCCGC
>OQVT01002389.1_pt1 | contig 12098 bp, 10 predicted proteins | sample 1691561 | NCBI WGS metagenome assembly OQVT01 (sample SAMN03418260, study PRJEB22391) | human gut metagenome | biome: human-gut; feature: organic feature; material: feces | host: Homo sapiens | place: Tanzania | collected 2013-01 | reverse complement strand
TTGCTCTATAATAGTTTTGCTCTATAATAGTTTTGCTCTATAATAGTTTTGCTCTGTGATTATTTCTTGTTCGACTACAATCTCGACTACAATTTTCGACTGGAAAAACGACAGCAATCTCGACTGGAATTTTGGCTGCAAAAATAATGCCAATTCTCGTAGGACCAGCATTTGTCACGCAGCGTGCTTTGTCACTATTTTTTCTTTTAAAGACTTTTTGTTTGTAATTTCTATAGATTGTCGATATTTAATTGTACCTTTGCCCCCCGAACGAACATCTAATCAATAGCAAATCATTATGGGAAAGAGAATAACCGACAAAGTGACATGGGTAGGCAAGATTGACTGGGAACTGAAGACCTTCCATGGCGACGAGCTTTCTACCCACAAGGGTACAAGCTACAATTCCTATTTGATCCGGGACGAGAAGACCGTCCTCATCGACACGGTATGGAATCCTTATGACCAGGAGTTTGTGGCCCATCTCAAGGAAGAGATCGACCTCCAAGCAATCGATGCCATCGTGGTGAACCACAGCGAGAGCGACCATAGCGGTGCACTGCCCGTGCTGATGCGCGAGATTCCTGATACGCCGATCTATTGCACGAAGAAGGCGGAAGGTATCTTGCGCGGACTGTATCATAAGGACTGGAACTTCCATAACGTGAAGACGGGCGACACGCTCTGCATCGGCGAGAACACGCTCACGTTTGTTGAGGCTCCGATGTGCCACTGGCCCGACACCATGGTGACCTATGCGGACAAGGAGGAAATCCTCTTTTCCAACGACGTCTTCGGACAGCACTACGCTACGGAGAGCCTCTACGACGACACGGTGAACCAGAAGGACCTGTTTGATGAGGCTGAGAAGTACTATGCAAACATCCTCAATATCTACAACCCGATGGTCAACCGCAAGGTGAAGGAAATAGTAGGCATGAACCTGCCTCTGAAGATGGTCGCTCCGTCCCACGGAGTCATCTGGACCAACCATATCGGCGAGATCGTAGAAAAGTATCTCCAGTGGTCAACCAACTATCAGGAGCACCAGATCACCATCATCTATGATACGATGTGGCAGAGCACGCGACGCATGGCCCAGGCCATTGCCGACGGCATCCGCGATTTCGACCCGACCGTCCGTGTGGTGTTGATGAACGCTGCCAAGGACGACAAGAACGACATTCTCGTCGAGGTGTTCCGCTCCAAGGCCATTATGGTGGGCAGCCCGACGGTCAATATGGGCATTACCTACGCCATTGCCGGACTCCTGGAAATGATCCACGGTATGAAGTGCAAGAACAAGAAGGCTGCGGCCTTTGGCTCCATTGGCTGGGGCGGCGGTGGCGAGAAGCGCATCCAGCAGCGATTGGAGGAAGCGGGCTTCGAGATTGCCGCCGAACCGGGCAAGCAGCTTTGGGCTCCCGACATGGAGGCTGAGCGCAAGTGGCGCGAATATGGCAAAGCCTTCGCCGCTGCCGTGCTTGGCGCGTAATAGTATAAAGAGGCTGTTATCCCAGCTATCATCTCAAAAGGCTGGCAAGGGAATTGGTCCCCTGCCAGCCTTTTGAGCGTCTTTGTGAGCAACGTGCCGCCGTCTTGTTCTTATATCTTGTTGATTTGTTCCTGGGTCAGCCCTGTAGCTTTCAACACTTGTGAAACAGGTATGCCAAGGGAAAGAAGGTTGCGTGCTATCTCCAAACTCTTTTCCAATTCACCTTCTGCTCTTCCTTCTGCTATTCCCTGTGCTTTTCCTTCTGCTCTTCCTTCCGCTATTCCCTGAGCTCTTCCTTCTGCTCTTCCTTCCGCTATTCCTTGGGCTCTTCCTTCCTCTATCCCCTCTTCGTAGCCTTCGTAGTGGCTGGGATCAAAAATGCTTTTCATGTGTCGTATAGACTCCATGTGTCGAACGTACGCTCGCTTGTCTTGGTCGGAGAGCGAGTCCACCCGTAGGCATTCGCGCGCCTCGGCGAGGCCTTCGGCCGTGGCCTTGTCGCTAATTTGTCCCGTTTTGAGAAATTCTATCCACTCGTCGAGTGGGGTAGTGGCCACTTTGTCAAAGTCGTTCACGCGCAGTATGTAGTATTCCGGAAACAAGTCGCCCGCCTCTTTTCTGCTCATAAGGCTCCGCTCATCGATACCGAAGAACTTCTTGTTCTGACGGACGGAGAGTTTAAGGATGTCATGTGGTTCATGCGCACCCCTAAATTCTGTCTTGCCGTGATACACATAGTCTTTGCCCTGGCCCAATTCGAAATAGACGATGTTGATGGAATAGACTTTACGCACCTTGTCGTAGGGGCTTCCCAGCCCAATATATTCCGTGATGGCCTTTGACACACCGTAGAGCATGCGGTGGAAATAGGTGAGCTCGCGGTTGTTCTGCACCTCTATGATGCAGAGTTCTCCGTTCTCGTTCTCTGCCAATATATCCACTCGGTTGTATTTGTCGGTCTCGTCCTCCTGGTTGCTCTCGCTCTCAAGAAACCGTTGTATCTTAAACTTCTTTCCTATCAATGAGGACAGAAATCCTTCCAACACCGCATGATTGGCCTTGTTGCGTAGCAGGCGTTTCATCGCCCAGTCGAACCGTATGTAGTTTTCTCCTATTATCGTCATGTTTCTTGTCGCTTTTGGTTTTCAGCCGCTAAAATACGATTTTCCATCGAATCCACCAAATGTTAGGCTACAAAAGTTGATAGCGGCCGTTCTGAAAAGTTATTTCCGCTACTCTAAATAAGTTACTTTCGCTCGGCCAAGCCATTGTAAAAGGGAAATTCTTCCCTTTTCCTTTGGCTTTGCGCTCGCTTATTCGTAACTTTGCAAAAATTTATAAGTGGGAAAAGAAATGGCGGAAGAAAACCATCGGATACTGCTTGACCAAATAGATTATCCAAGCGACTTGCGCAAACTGGAGGTGAAGGACCTGCCAGAGGTGTGTCGTGAGCTTCGCAGAAACATTATAGAAGAGGTGGCGGTCAACCCCGGCCACTTGGCTTCGAGCCTCGGTGTCGTGGAAATCACCGTGGCCGTACATTACGTGTTCAATACTCCCGACGACCGGATCGTCTGGGACGTAGGCCATCAGGCCTACGGCCACAAGATCCTGACCGGACGCCGTGAGCAGTTTAAGCTCAATCGGAAGTTGGGCGGACTTCGTCCGTTCCCGTCTCCTTTGGAGAGCGAGTACGACACGTTCACCTGCGGCCATGCTTCCAACTCCATCTCGGCGGCGCTGGGAATGGCCGTGGCGGCGAAGCTCGGCGGCAAAAAGACGGAAAACCGCCATGCTGTGGCTATCATTGGCGATGGTGCGATGAGTGGCGGACTGGCCTTTGAGGGACTCAACAATGTCTCCAGCCAGCCCAACGACCTGCTCATTATCCTCAACGACAACGACATGAGTATCGACCGGTCTGTGGGCGGTATGGAGAAATACCTGCTCAATCTGGACACGAACGAGACCTACAACCGTCTCCGCTTCAAGGCCAGCCAGTGGCTGCACGAGCGTGGCTACCTGAACGACGACCGGAGGAAAGGCATTATCCGACTGAACAATGCCCTGAAGAGTGCGTTGGCCCATCAGCAGAATATGTTTGAGGGGATGAACATCCGCTATTTTGGTCCTTACGACGGCAACGACGTAACGGAATTGGTGCGTATCCTCCGACAGATCAAGGATATGAAGGGGCCGAAGCTCCTCCATCTTCACACCAAGAAGGGCAAAGGCTATAAGCCTGCCGAGGAGAGCGCGACGATCTGGCATGCTCCAGGCAAGTTTGATCCCGAGACAGGCAAGCGGCTGAAGAGTGAATCCGCCGAACCGCAGCCACCAAAGTTTCAGGATGTGTTTGGCGAGACGCTGCTGGAACTGGCGCGCCAAAACGACCGCATCGTGGGTGTTACTCCAGCCATGCCCAGTGGTAGCTCGCTCTCCATATTGATGAACGAAATGCCGACCCGCGCCTTCGATGTGGGAATAGCCGAAGGCCATGCTGTCACCTTCTCAGCCGGTATGGCCAAGGACGGGTTGTTGCCGTTCTGTGCTATATATAGTGCGTTCTCGCAGCGAGCCTATGACAGCATCATCCACGACCTCTCGATCCTCAACCTGCCCGTTGTGCTCTGCCTGGACCGATCCGGACTAGTCGGCGAAGACGGCGCGACCCATCACGGTGCGTTCGACATGGCCGCCCTTCGTCCTGTCCCCAATCTCACGATAGCCTCTCCGATGGACGAGCGCGAGTTGCGGCGGTTGATGTTCACGGCTCAGTTGCCCGACAAGGGATCCTTCGTCATCCGCTATCCGCGCGGCCGTGGTGTGCTGACAGACTGGCGCTGCCCGCTCACGGAGGTAGAGGTGGGTACGGGCCGCAGACTGACCGAGGGCGATCCGAAGCCCGGCGACGTGGCCGTGCTGACCATCGGCCCTGTGGGCAATGATGTGCAGCGTGTCATCCAGACGCTGGCCGAGGAAGGCAACCCCCAGCATCACACGATCTTCCATTATGACATGCGCTTCCTCAAGCCGCTCGACGAGCGCATACTGCAGGAGGTGGGCAGTCGTTTTGATCGTGTTGTCACCATCGAGGACGGTATCCGTACGGGCGGTATGGGGTCGGCCGTACTGGAGTGGATGAGCGACCACGGTTTTGCCCCACGCATGACGCGCCTCGGTATGCCTGACCGTTTCGTCGAGCAGGGCACGGTCGGCCAGTTGCGCCACCTCTGTGGCTACGGCTATGAGGACATTAAGGAATTGTTGAGTAAGGAATAAATCAAGTATGAGGATAATTATAGCAGGCGCATTCGCCATAGGGTCGTATCTTGCCAAGTTGCTCTCGCGCAACAAGCAGGAGGTAGTGCTCATGGATCAGGACGAGGAGAAACTGGGCAAGCTGGCCATTGATTATGACCTGCTCACCATGCACGCCTCGGCCACCAGCATCCGTAGTCTGAAAGAGGCAAGGGTGGAGGACACTGACCTCTTCATCGCCGTCACGCCCGATGAGAGCTATAATATGACGGCATGTGGACTGGCGAAGGCCCTGGGTGCGAAGAAGACCGTTGCCAAGATCGACAGTTCGGAGTATGTGGATCCGCAGAACCAGGAACTCTTCCATGAGATGGGCATCAGCAGCATCATCTATCCCGAGATGCTGGCAGCACGCGACATCATCAACGGTTTGAAAATGTCGTGGGTGCGGCAGCGATGGGACGTCCACGACGGTGCGTTGGTGATGCTGGGCATCAAGCTCCGCGAGACCTGCAAGGTGCTCGACAAGCCGCTCTATGAGATCTCGGGACCCGACGACCCCTTCCACGTCGTGGCCATACGCCGCCGCGGCGACACGATCATCCCGCGAGGAAGTGACGTGCTGAAGCTCTACGACCTCGCCTACTTTATGACCACACGCAACTACATCCCCTATATCCGCCGCGTGGTGGGCAAGGAACACTACGTCGATGTGAAGAACGTGATGGTGATGGGTGGTGGATCCACCGCAGTCCGCGCTATCCGCCAAATGCCGGAATACATGCAGGTGAAGGTCATCGAGAAGAGCGTGGAGCGATGTGAGGCCCTCAACAGTAAGTTTGACGACGATATCCTCGTCATCAATGGCGACGGTCGCGACCTTTCGCTGCTGAGCGAGGAGGGAATCCGCTCTACCCAGGCCTTTGTCGCGTTGACGGGGAAGGCTGAGACCAATATTTTGGCCTGCCTGATGGCCAAGCGCATGGGAGTGAGAAAGACGGTGGCGATGGTGGAGAACGTCGATTACGCCTATATGGCGGAGAGCCTTGATATAGGTACGATCATCAACAAGCGCGCCATCGCTGCCAGCCACATCTATCAGATGATGCTCGACGCCAATGTCCACAACGTGCGCTTCCTCATGTCGGCAGACGCCGATGTGGCTGAGTTTATCCCTGTGCAGGGTTCGAAGGTGACGCGACGTCCTGTCAAGGACTTGGGACTGCCCAAGGGAATGACCATCGGTGGACTGGTGCGCAACGGCGAGGGAATGCTCGTCTCGGGCAACACGCAGATCGAGGCAGGCGATAGTGTGGTGGTGTTCTGCCACAACGTCAGTGTCAAGAAGTTGGAGGGACTTTTCAACTGACCTCCTGCTCGTACTGACAATTTGCGTTCAGACAATAGTGCTGGCAATAAGTGTGCTGGCAATAAGTTTAGTGACAATAGTGTACAGACAATTAGCATAGTGACAAAAAGCGCGATATGCTCAATACCAAACTTATTTCCAAAATCTTCGGATCGTTGCTGCTCATCGAGGCGCTGCTTATGTCCTGTAGTTTGGGCGTGGCCCTCTACTATGGCGGCAGCGACGTTATGCCCTTCACGTGGAGTGTCGTCGTGCTTATAGCCGCTGGTGTAGCTTTCCGCTTGCTGGGCCTCAAGGCTTCCAATGCGCTGAGCAGACGCGATGCCTATTTCGTGGTGACGACCGTCTGGGTGCTCTTCACGATCTTTGGCATGATGCCTTTCTTGATAGGCGGCTATCTCCATTCGGTGACGGACGCCTTCTTTGAGACCATATCGGGTTTTACGACGACGGGAGCTACCATCATCGACTATCCTGAACGGCTTCCACGTGGCCTGCTCTTCTGGCGTTCCATCACCCAGTGGATTGGTGGTCTGGGTATTGTCTTTTTCACGATAGCCATCCTGCCCTCGTTTGTCGGTGGGTCTACGCGCGTCTTTGCTGCCGAGGCCACAGGTCCGATCGTCACCAAGCTCCACCCCAAGCTCAGCACGGGAGCCAAATGGATTTGGGCGGTCTATGCCGTGCTGACCATCTCCTGCTTCCTTTCTTATAAACTATGCGGTATGAGCTGGTTTGATGCCATCAACTACGCCTTCACCAGTACGGCCACAGGAGGTTTCGCCACGGAGAGCGGGTCTATTGCCACCTTCCGCTCCCCAGCCGAGGAATACGTCTGTACGCTCTTCTGCTTCCTTTCGGGCGTCAATTTCACGATGCTCTATGCCGCCGTGGCCCGCTTTCGCGTAAAACAGCTCTTCCGCAATAGCGAGTTTCGCTTCTATCTCTTCGTCGTCACTTCCTGTACCTTGTTTATCATGGTGGAACTGATGTGGCAGAACCACTATGACCTGGAGCGCGCCTTCCGCAGTGGTGTCTTCCAGGTGGTCTCCTTTATCACGACCACGGGCCTCTTCAGCGACGACGCTTCCAAATGGCCCCATGTCACGTGGTTTGCCCTCATCCTCTGTATGGTCGTCGGCGGTTGCTCTGGTTCGACGAGTGGAGGCATGAAGAGTATTCGCGCGGTGATGATCCTGAAGATCATCCGCAATGAATTTCGCCAGATTCTCCACCCCAATGCCGTCTTGCCCCTCAATGTCGATGGGCACAACGTCCCCCAGTCGAAGCGCGTCACGCTCTTGGCCTTTGTCGGACTCTATCTGATCCTGGCCTTCCTTCTGGGATTTGCCATGATGGCCTGTGGCGTTGATTCCACCAACTCCTTCACTATTGCCATCAGTAGTATGGGCAATGTGGGCCCGACCCTGGGCCTTGAGATTGGTCCGACGATGTCGTGGGCACAGTTGCCCGATGTGGCGAAGTGGATCTGTGCGTTTCTGATGCTGGTGGGACGTCTCGAACTCTTCACCGTCCTCGTGCTCTTCACCAAGGCATTCTGGAAAGATAACTAACGGGTGTTTTTGGAGAGATAATTAACAGGGTCCAGGTTGACCTCCTCTTGATTCTACGACTCTTCTTGTTCCGATGACATCACCTTCTGCCGCTTCTCCCGCCGCCTCTGCGCCCCGTCTGCTTTGGATCGACCTTCTGCGTGGATTCTTGATGCTTGCCATCATCTTCGACCACACCGAGATCTGCTTCACGGGCGATAATATCGTTCCCTATAGGATGTACGTCCCCGACGTGCTGATGGCCTTCTTCTTCCTTTCGGGCTATCTCTTCTATCGTCCCGAGGGTTTCTGCCTGCGGCATAAGCTGCACTCGTGGCTGCGCGGAGTGCTCATGCCTTATTTTATCTTCACGAGTGCCCTGGCGCTTCCCAAGGCTTGGCTCCATGGAGCCGACGGATCGCTGTCAGACCTGCTGCTGACCATCCTCACGGGCCAAGGATCATGGTTTATTGCCTCCTTGGCCGTTGCCGAGCTCCTCTTCTGTCTCCTCCTGTGGCTGTCGCGTGCGCGTTGGCGCTGGCTGGCCGGAGCAGGGCTTTTCGCCGTAGCCCTGGCCTATGGCTTCGGTACGCGTCGTCTGGCTTTTGAGGCCAACTGGTGGCACGTGAATGAAGCCGTCGTGGCCTTGCCCTCCCTTCTCCTGGGCTATATGGCCCATCGTTTCGATAAGCTCGGGACGCGCTGGCGACTTGGCCTTTTCGCTCTGCTGTTGGTGCTCTCCTTGCCTGTCAATGTCCTTGTGGCGAGTTCTTCGTGGCCTTCTTTCTTGGTAGGCGCGCTCGTTCTTCCCCGCCTGTTTCTCGTCAAGAACGCGCTCTCCGTGCTCCTCCTCTATCTCCTCTTCACGATCTCGCAGCGCGACGGCGTGCGGTGGGTGGAGCAGATGCCTCGCTGGCTTGCCGCAATGGTGTCCTGGACAGGACGCCGATCCATCGTCTATTATTTCTTCAGTAGTGGCGTTCCCACAGCCCTTACCGCCGTCTTTTCCCGCCTCGGCTACACCTACCGTGGTTGCTATGCCGAAGTCCTGGTGGTCTTTCTTCTTAATCTTCTTCTCATCACCTTCGTCACATGGGCCATCTATCGCTACCTACCGTGGACCACAGGCCGTAGGAAGCCGAACGGATAAGCATGGGAACGTGAGAAACCTAATGACCCCAAGCTCCAAGAAAAGACCAATGGACAAGGGGAAAGATGAAGGAGCAGGGGAGGCCCAATGGGCAAAGGGAAATGATGGGCAAAAGGAATGCTGATGGACATGAAAAAACGTGTCCAGCCCAAGGCCGGACACGTCCCCATTAATCTCATTTAAACTATGTCGGAAGCCCGCTTGCCAGGTTTGTCCCAGTAGGGCTTCCTTTGTTGGCTTTACGATTTCTGACTTAGATGTCGAGCAGATTGATAGCCACACGGAAGTAGCCCTTGTTGGCCTCCGGGTTCCACATCATCTGCGAGGTGATCGGGAGGTTGGCCTTGCCCACCTTGAGCTTGTAGGTGCAGCCCAGGCGCACGTCGTTGACTCCAGCCGACTTGCCATAGAACGTGGCACCATCGTTCTCGTCATAGTTGCTGAGGGCGAAGTTGCCACCCACGCTGGCATCCACCTTCCAATTGTCATCCTCATAGACGGTGTAGGCAGCCTGCACGAAAGTAGAGTAGATGTTCTGCTTGTTGAGGTTGCCACGATCGCGGCCGGCCAGTACGGTAGCCCAGCTCAGTGAGAGCGGCAGACCATGCTGTGCGAAGTTGTAGCTGATGGCAGCGTCGAGAAAGTGGCCCGTCGTGCGAGCATCATAGTTGAAGTAGCGATACTGCTTGTCGTTGGCATAGATGCCGTCGGAGAAATTGTAGATGTCCCACAAGGCTACGCTGAAACCACCGATGGTGTAGCTTGCGTAGATGTCGGCCTCCTTGTAGTCGCCGTCCACCTGCATACCACCCCATGCGCCGAGGCGGAAGTGGTTGTTGTTGTCGGAGATGGCAAACTCGTTGTTGAAGGTCAGACCCTTGGAAACCTCGAGTCCCCGCCACAGGTGTGAGGTCTCGAGACCAGCATTGTAGTGGAGCTTCTGAGCATTGATCGTTGTCGGGAGGGCGAGTGCTGCCAGCACGAACATACCCTTAAATATAGACTTCATCATAATGTTTGCTTTTTTCTTTACGGTTGAATGATTTTCCTTGCTATGGGATTAGCAGAAGTGATACAGTGAGGCCACGAGGGCAGCGAGTACAGCACCAGCGATCGGGCCGAGTACAGGCACCCATGAGTAACCCCAGCCACTGTCTCTCTTGCCCTTCATGGGCAGGATGGCGTGGGCGATACGCGGCGAGAGGTCACGAGCGGGGTTCATGGCGTAGCCAGTCACACCACCGAGCGACATACCGATGGAGACGATGACCATCGTCACAGGCCATGCGCTACTAGCGCCGATGTTGACCACGTCTGAGCCGTAGGTGCCAAAGCAGATAATCAGCAGCACGAGCACGAAGGTGCAGATCACCTCCTGGAGGAAGTTGAGCGGCTTGTTGTCGATGGCCGGCATGGTGCAGAACGTGCCGAGCTTGCCGTCAGGATCGTCCGTAGCATCGAAATGATCCTTATACATGATCCATACCAGAATGGCACCGACGAAACCGCCGATCATTTGGGCAACCGAGTAGGGCAACACATTCTCCCAAGGGAACAAACCAGCGGCAGCCAATCCGATGGAGACGGCCGGATTGAGGTGAGCACCCGAGGCGTGGGCCACGAAGACACCCGCCATGACGGCGAGACCCCAGCCGAGCGTGATGACGATCCAGCCACCACCCTGACCTTTACTCTTATTCAGTCCCATACAAGCGCAGACACCGTCGCCGAGGAGGACCAAGATCAGCGTTCCCAAGAATTCGAGGGCGCAGTTGTAAAGCAATGTAGAATCCATAATTTCGTTTTTTTGTGTAGTTGATAAATGTTGTTTTTGTCAAATGATGCAAGAATACCGGCCCCCTCCCTTTGCTAACGATTCGTCGGGAGGGAGCCCGTATGTGTGAGTGTGGTTTACTTGCGGCTCAGCGTGCGCTGGATGGCATCCTTCCAGCCCTTCTTGGCCTCTTCTATCTCGGTCGTTTCGCCAGCCGGCTCAAAGGTGCGCTCCACCTGCCACTGCTTCTTCACCTCGTCGATGTCCTTCCAGAAGCCCACAGCGAGACCAGCGAGATAGGCAGCACCCAGGGCGGTGGTCTCCGTGATCTTCGGACGGATCACGTTAATACCCAGTAGGTTGGCCTGATACTGCATCAGCAGGTTGTTGCGGCTTGCACCACCATCTACCTTCAGCTCCGTGAGCGGGGCGTTGAGGTCGCGAGACATGGCCTGTGCGATGTCATAGGTCTGGAAAGCAATGCCGTCGAGGGCAGCACGGGCGATGTGAGCCGCCGTTGTGCCACGGGTGATACCCGTAATAGTGCCGCGGGCGTAGGCATCCCAGTAGGGCGCGGCCAGACCCGTCAGAGCCGGGCAGACTCTACTCAAAACCCAAAACGAGTATAGCATAAATCGACATGATCCGCAACAAAAAGAAGCTCCCCGCCCTTGACAAGGACGAGGAGCCTAGGGTATACTATGAGCAGAAGAGCTGGCCGTTTGCGGACGGTCGGCCCAGTGGTTTATACTTGAAGCATAGTAACCGTCAGGCCGGATCCCTGGCGGTTACTTCTTTTTGTTGAAGATCTGAATGATCAGAGCAACAATACCGATGATAACGAGACTATATTGAAATAAATCACTATAGGTCACCATGGCCATCACCCCCTCAGAAAAACGTCGGGGGGACTCGAAGTTTTTACCCCCGCACGAGGGCAAACCGTCAGTTCCGGGCAGATTCGACTCAAAACCCGGCGTCAGTATACCATATTTAAATAGCATACGCAAGAAATGATTTTCCGGATTCGACGGGTTTCGTGGGAATCCATCAAATATAGTATAGTATGATAAAGAGAAAGGACGCAGGTGGTTTCGCCTGCGTCCTTTCTACATAATTCTACATCTTGCTCGGTGTATATTTGGTCACTGATGGTCCACTTTATACATGTACTCCAGCAGATCAACGGTCTTGGCGGAGTAACCGGCTTCGTTGTCATACCAGGCCACGACTTTGACAAAGTGGTCGTTGAGGGAGATGCCCGCCTTGGCGTCGAAGATGGCGGTGTGGCGGTCGCCCAGGAAGTCGGTGGAAACGACGGCCTCATCGGTGTAGTCTAAGATCCCGGCCATGGGGCCCTGGGCCGCGGCCTTCATGGCGGCGCAGATCTGGTCATAGGTGGCGGGGGTCTCCAGCTCGGCAGTCAGGTCCACCACGGACACGTCCAGGGTGGGCACCCGCAGGGACATGCCGGTGAGCTTGCCGGACAGGCTGGG
>OQVT01002386.1_pt1 | contig 12117 bp, 18 predicted proteins | sample 1691561 | NCBI WGS metagenome assembly OQVT01 (sample SAMN03418260, study PRJEB22391) | human gut metagenome | biome: human-gut; feature: organic feature; material: feces | host: Homo sapiens | place: Tanzania | collected 2013-01 | reverse complement strand
TTCTTATCCCACAAATTCACCTGCACAACATTATCTTTCATGTCTTACCCTTTCCGTACATTACTCTTCTGAGCTGTGAGCCTGCCGCCTGTGTGTGACAGATTGCAATTGCAAGTGCGTCACAGGTATCATCGGGTTTTGGAGTTTCTTTCAGCTTTAAAAGCCTTGCGGTCATTTCCATAACCTGTGGTTTTTTAGCCTTGCCGTATCCCGTTACAGCCGTTTTGACCTGAAGAGGAGTGTACTCAAAGATTGGTATTTTAAGTTTTTGTGCCGCAAGCAGGGTTACTCCCCTTGCCTGAGCAACATTGATAGCCGTTTTCTGATTTGTCTGAAAGTAAAGTTTTTCGATTGCAAGGGCGTCGGGGCGACATCTGTTGAGAATATCATAGGTTTCGTCATAGATGTACTCAAGCCGTTTGTTAAAATCAGTTCCGGCAACAGTTTCAATTGCACCGTAACCGAGAGTTTTATATGTATTCGATTGAAAATTGATTGCTCCCCAACCTACAATGGCATATCCGGGATCAATTCCAAACACTACCAAAACAATACCTCCGAAAAAATCCAAAAATGGCATAATAACATAGCTTAAAACATTATAACACACACAACTTTATTTATCAATAAAATTATTCGTTAATCTGCGTATTCCGCTCAAAATGTACATAAGAAACTTTGAACGGCTGATTTACTCGGTTTTTTGCGTGTTATCGGCACGGCTGAGCGTGATTTTTGAACCGTTGTATGACAAATCAAGCTTTTTTCCGTGTGGAATATATTCAAAGGTGTAGTTTCGGTAAAGTTTCGGGTATGAGGACGATGAGTAAGGATATTGCGGTCATAGGCGGCGGAGCGGCCGGCATGATGGCGGCTATCGCCGCAGCGGAGCAGGGGGCAAGGGTCTGCCTGCTGGAGCCCAACCAGCGGCTGGGCAAGAAGCTGAATATCACCGGGAAGGGTCGGTGCAATGTGACCAATAACTGCTCTATGGAGGAGCTGATGGCCCACATTCCTCGAAACGGACGATTTCTATACAGTGCCTTTTCCCATTTCGGAAGCGGGGAGACCATGGCCTTTTTTGAGGGGCTGGGCGTGCCGCTGAAAACGGAGCGGGGAAACCGGGTGTTTCCCGTGTCAGACTGCGCCTTTGATGTGTCCGGGGCCCTGAAGCGGCGGCTGGAAAAGCTGGGCGTGCGCTGGGTGCATGACCGGGCGGTTTCGGTGCTGACGGCCGACGGTTCGGTGCAGGCCGTGACGGGGGAAAAAGGTGAATATCCATGTCGGGCGGCGGTCTTAGCCACCGGGGGCGTGTCCTATCCGGGGACAGGCTCCACCGGGGACGGCTACCGCATAGCCGGGGAGCTGGGACACACCATTGTTGCGCCCCACGGGTCTCTGGTACCGCTGGTGAGTGAGGATACCTGCTGCGGAATAATGCAGGGGCTGGCGCTGAAAAATGTGCAGCATAAGAACTCATGTCTTTTACTGTGATGCTATGCAATCATGTCAGAAAGGAAGTCTTGAGAATAACCACAAAGAGATACGTTACATATGCCCTAAAGAAGCAGGTCTCAAGGATCTCGGTTTTGATTCACAGGAGAAGGCTAATCTCATGGTATCTCACATCAATTCCCAGCCAAAGGAGAACCTAAAAGGAAAGTCACCGCTTGAGATGATGGAGTTCCTAAGTCCAGATTTATATAAGAAATTCATAGAATTTGGAATCAAGAAAATAGAAAATGATGAAATCATTTTAAAACCATATTTATTAAAAGAAGATAACTAAAATCATTCGGAGAATGTATGAAACATGAGAGGCAGGCTGACAATAGCACATGAAAGTAAAGTGGAATTTAGTCTTACACTCGAAAAAATGAACGAAATTCCATAGCTTTATTGCGCCTTAAAATACCATGATTTATGACGTTAGAATCTCATTTCTAGTGTACGAATGATTAAGTTCCATTCCCAAAACAAAAAGAATATCAGAATTAATACCCGATATTCTTATGAAAATATAATCCTGAACGACTAAATTCCACATTATTTTCGTTTCTTTTTAAAGTGGAATTTAACTTTTCACTTTAGGTCATTATGAATTCACCATCAATTCTATGATTCATTTCTCTGCTTCCCATTCTGGCAAACGTAATATCCATTTCTGAAATCTAATCTATCGAACAAGCCGAAAGCAGGGAAATAGTAATTACACATACATTTCAAGAAGTTTTTTTATAAATTGAAACTTTCATTTGTTTAATATTTGTATTATGATACTTAAAGAGAGGATGTATATAAAATGAAATTTTCAAAAAGAATGGATCTCTTCGGAGAAAGCATCTTCACTACACTCGCAAATATGCGTAGTGAAAGAAAAAAACAAGGACTAGAAGTCATTGATTTGAGTATTGGAGCACCTAATATTCCTCCAACTCAGGAAGTCATGGAAACAATCGCAAAGGAAGCTATGAAACCAGAGAATTATCTTTATGCGATTCAAGATGCAGTTGATCTTCAGAACACTGTAAAAGAATGGTATGAAAGAAGATATGGTGTTGTGATTGATCCTACAACAGAATTGACTTCATTACTTGGATCTCAGGATGGCTTAGCACATCTAGCTTTAACTCTAGTAGACGAAGGCGATACCGTACTTGTCCAGGATCCATGTTATCCAATCTTTAGAGATGGACCACTACTCGCTGGGGCTCACGTTGTTACTATGCCTTTATTAAAGGAAAATGATTATTTAATCGATTTTGATATGATTGATGAAAAGACTGCACAGGATGCAAAGTATATGATTGTGTCTTATCCAAACAACCCAACATGTGGTGTTGCGAATAATGAATTCTATAAGAAACTCATTGTCTTCGCAAAGAAATACAACATCATGGTACTTCATGATAATGCCTATAGTGAATTATTGTTTGAAGGACCAGGACACAGCTTCTTAGAATTTGAAGGGGCTAAAGATGTGGGTATTGAATTCAACTCATTAAGTAAGACATATGGTTTAGCAGGTGCACGTATTGGTTTTGCGCTTGGTAATAAAGAAATCATTGGAAAACTGAAATCATTAAAGTCTAATCTAGATTATGGTATGTTCTTACCAGTGCAAAAAGGTGCGATTAAAGCATTAACACAGGATCAATCATGTGTAGAAAAAACAAGAAATGCTTATAAACATAGAAGAGACTTATTAGTCAATGGCTGTAAGTCTATTGGCTGGGATATCGATATGCCTAAGGGTACTATGTTTGTATGGGCAAAGATTCCTGATAAGTTTAAAGATTCTGAAACTTTTGTAAAGGAACTATTTGATAAAACAGGTGTTCTTGTTGTGCCAGGTAATGCATTTGGTACTCAAGGTGAAGGTTATGTACGTATGGCACTTGTACAAAGTGATGATACAATTGAACATGCATTAGATATGATGAACAAAAGCGGACTATTCAAATAGCCCGCTTTTTAAAAAATATAAGGTATAAAAATCATTAAACCAATAACTGCTGAAATGATTGCACTAATAAGCACAGCGCCTGCTGCAGCATCTTTAGAGAGCTTTGCAAGGGGGTGAATATCCGGTGAGGCTAAGTCCACCACGGATTCAATTGCTGTATTGACAAGTTCTAATGACAAAACAAGCGCAAATAGAATAAGGCAGATCATCCATTCTATCTTAGTAATACGAAAATAGAAGCCACATAATATAACTGCACACATAAAAGAAAGATGTATTTTGATATTACGTTCCTTCTTTATAGTTTGAATGATTCCTTCAAAGGCATGCTGAAAGGATTTTAAAAGAGATTGTCTAGTATGTGACATCAAATCTTCTCTCCCCTTTTTCTACAGGGATATCTTCCACTTCTATATCAGTGATATCTATCCACTGTTCATTCTTCATTTTATGAATAAAGAGATTGATCTGTTCTATTTCTCCCTGTACTTCTGCTTCTACACGTCCATCAAAGAGATTTCTAACCCAGCCAGTAAGTCCTAACTGAGTCGCATTCATCTGTGCTCTAAAACGAAATCCAACAGCTTGTACTCTTCCTGAAAAATAGATATGCTGTCTAATCATAATGAGACCTCCTTAAATGTATACATCACAATACCTGCCGCTACACCAACATTAAGTGATTCCATTGTATCAATAGGAATATAAAGAGAGGCATCAGACATCGCAATTGTTTCATCTCTCACACCATTTCCTTCATTTCCCATAACAAATGCCATCTTATCTGTTGATTTAATATCATCAATAGAAGACGCATTATGTAAGCTTGTCGCAATGACACGTACCCCTAACTTCTGTAGTTCTGGTATAACATGACTCAAATCATCACGGACAATATCTAAATGAAAAACAGCCCCCTGAGTAGAACGCAATGCCTTATCATTGTACAAATCTACACAATCAGGACTCATGACAATCTGTTTAAAGCCAAAGGCAAGTGCTGAACGAAGGATAGTTCCTAAGTTTCCTGGATCCTGTACACCATCTAAAATAAGAACACGATCATAGTGTTTTAAAATATTATCCTTCTTATGACATACAGCCATAATAGGCTGTGGTGTTTTTGTATAGGACAATTTTTCCATAACAGAATCAGACACAACAAGCACTTTATCCTGTCCTTCTAATGATTCATCTGTACTAATAACTAAATCACATAGTCCTGCTTTTTTTGCTTCTTCTACCATGTGGAATCCATCCACTAGAAAAAGTCCTTTTTCATCTCTTGTTTTCTTGTTTTTTAATTTTACAAGGTCTTTAATTGTTTTATTATTCACTGATTGAATCATACATGCTTTTCCTCCAATATTTTCATACGTTTCTTATAATCAAACATTCTCTTTTTGACTTCTGCATAGAATCGAGGAGAATGATTTGGTTCAATAAAGTGACATAACTCATGCACAATGACATAATCAATCAACTCTTTATCTAAATAGACTAAAGAGAAATTAAATGTCACAAGGTTTAATTGATCATAACAGCTGCCCCATCTACCTTTATATTGTTTAATTTGTATACGTGGCATAGTTCTATTAAACAAAGGCAGATAATGAGTTATTCTTTTTTCTAAGTAATCATAAAGTATCTGAGCAAGAAATATACCTAGCGCATTTTCTATATAAGAAGTATATACATAGATACTATCTCCATGAATCGCACATTGTTTCTTCTTGATATCTCTGACAACTATTTGATATTTCTTACCAAAGATATAGACATACCCATCATCTTTTAGATCAAAATAAGGAATATAGGAAGATAAACGTGCATATAAATCCTCTTCATTTTCATAGATTAAATCACGAATATACTTTTCACTTGTACCAACAGGTGCACTCACCTCTAAATAATTATCTCTAATCTTTACTCTGATTGTTTTCATCTTCTTAAATGAAACAATACAGGGGTATATATGTCCTTTTAATTCAATATTCCATTTTACTCTCTGCATTTTCTTATAAACTCTTCAAATATTTTCTGACTTTCTTTCTCTGTATACATAAATTCAGGATGCCATTATAAACACCATACAAACTTCTTATTGGGTACATAACTCTCTTTTTTCTAATCAAATAAAGGTAATATTCCTATAATAGGTTTCATTTGCATCAGCTCCTGAAACTATTATAAATAGTAAAAGAGCCTCTTTCAAGAGACTCTATTCATGACATATTGCCTTTATTTCTTCAAGATGTTCTAAAGCAAGCGCATAACCATAATCATAGATTCTTTGAATCTTATCTAAATCTTTTTCCATAGAATCAATGATGACTTCTTCTGTTGGTCTTAATACAAGTGCCTTGCCTTCTTTTTCTAGTTTGTCAATATAGTCTAATGTTTCATTATAGTTAATATGACGTGAAAGCAGGGCATCTTTAAGAAGTGGATATTTACGAGACACAACCTGTGCTGCAAACCGAGTTGAAAAATTGAGTGTCTTCTTATAGCCCTTTGGTCTTGTAAGAATAATGAGAAGCTTCTTATTACCATCCTCTATTGCCTTCTTTACAGGAATAGAATCCGCAATACCACCATCAAAATATTCATTCTCACCTATTTTGATTGCAGGAAATACAATAGGAATAGCACATGTAGCCTTCAATACTGTACAATGACGATCTATTGTATGACCATCTATATATTCTGCTTTTCCTGTATTCGCATTTGTGACACCTACAAGTACTTTAGTATGAGAATGATAAAATGTATCATAATCAAAAGGAAGAAGTTCATTGGAAATTGTTTCATAGGCAAACTTTAAACCAAACAAAGAATGATCTGTCTTATAATTTCTTAAACCGATATAACGAGGATCATGACGATATGTTTTAAGTATCTCAAGATTTCTTCTAGGCTGTTTAGAGACATAAGAAACACCATCTGTGATTCCTGCACTCACACCTATACAATAATCAAACATAATATCATGATCATTTAAACAATCCATAATACCACAAGAAAAGATTGGTCTAAATGTACCACCCTCTAAAACAATTCCACTCATATACTTATTCCCCCTCAAATAAAGACATTGACTCTGCTGAGTTAACGTCTACTATTTTATGGAAATACTCCTTCTGTGTCAAATCACCTTTCACGACTTGCTTTGCGATGACACCATCTTTGATATAAAGTAATTTCTGAGAATAGCTGGCAATCATTGGATCATGAGTCACCATGAGGATAGAAACACCATCTTTATCGTTTAATTCTTTGAATATTTCTAATATTTCATGAGATGTATGGGAATCTAAGTTTCCTGTTGGTTCATCGGCTACAATAAGTTTAGGATGAGTGACAAGGGCACGGCAGATAGCTGCACGCTGTCTTTGTCCTCCTGAACACTCATTTGGATACTTATGAAGCAATGAATCAATAGATAAACGTGAGGCTGTTTCTTTAACTCTTGCTTCTATTTCTTCCTGTGGTAGATTTGCGAGAGATAGAGGAACCGCAATATTTTCAAGAATAGTGAGAGAATCGAGTAAGTTAAATTCCTGGAAGATGAATCCTAGGTTTTCATAACGGAACTTACCTATTTCATTCTCACCCATGCTTCTTAATTCAGTATCATTGATATAGACTTTTCCTTTTGTAGGAATATCAATTGTAGATAGATTATTAATAAAAGTAGATTTACCTGCACCACTTGGTCCCATAACACAGATGAATTCTCCTTCATTCATAGTCATAGAGACACCATGTAATGCTTCAAAATTATGGCTTGTACCAATACCATATATTTTAGTAATTTCTTTCGCAACTAGAATTTCACTCATAGCACTTCTCCTATTTCTGTATAAACATTCTTCTTATAAATATAATATGTAATGACTGCAAGAATCATCTGTGGAATGACATCCACACCAAATAGCATAACAATAAGCCCTAAAGTATCCGGTGTATGCATATAAACCTGAACCATGACAATTGTGAGATAAACAATAGGGATTAAAACAAGTAGTGCATAGAAGAGAATAACTTCTTTTTTGATATAAGAAGCAATCTTCTTTCTTGTACAACCTATCTTATAAAGATTACTAAAGGCTTTCACTCTTTTCATCGTTTCTGCAGCATATTTATACATGATTGTGATAGATAATAAGATTGTCATGACAATGTAGGCAATAATGGCGGTCATATATTCTCTTGGTGAATTTCTCTGAGCAATGATCATAGCACTCATGCAGACATTTGTGACAACATAGACAAGAATAAGAGCACCTGAATTAGTGAGAGATGTAGATAAATGACTTAAAGAGACAAGATCTAAAGTATGTCCTAAACGTTTACTTTTGATTTTTCTAAGTAATTCCGGAATTGTCTGGGATAATACATAAGCTGCCCCCACCCCTCCTACAGCACAAGGGAATACAAAACCTGTAGGGCTATAAGGAGTAGCAACTAATAGAATAATCGCAAGGAAATAAATGAATGGTGGAAGATAAGAAGGTAATTTCTGATCAACAACCTTTTCATGATCTTCATGTAAGAGTGTCTGAATATCATGACGATAAACAAAGCCTGAATCTCCTAGCATTGTGACAAAAAACAAAATAACAATGGTCATAAGTGTATCCGTAAAAGCACGCATAGGAATCGCAAATATTGACTTATTAACATGCATATATTGATACATAACTGAATTAACACCAACAGCCCCTGCCATACCAATCAAATAACCTATAGGTAAGGCAATTAAAGAGATAATAATCTCCTGATAAAACAAATAGAGTGTTGAATCAAAGAAGTTACTTCCACTCATTGCCAGAATAGCGAACTCTTTTGTCTTATGTGTACAAAAGAATGAGTTAGCATAAACCATCATTAAACCACAAAATAAAATAACGACAAATGCGATAATACTTGATAGTGGCACACTGACTTGTGAAAATGATCCACCACTCGCAACTGCCGTTTGATCCATTAATGCATCATTATTAATAATATTAAAGAAGACAAATGAAACAAAGACAGTAAAAAGTACAGTAATACCATAAGATATCGCATTCTTCTTTTCACGTTTCAACATCTTACAGGCAAATTTAAATGTCCCCATTATCTTTACCTCCATGTGTATGGTTATAAGAGTTAATACGTGTAACTCTTAAGATATTTTCTTCCCCAGGGAAATATACTGGATTCTGTTTTGTTTGTTTATAGATGTCTATAACTCCTTTCGCATCATCTATAATTTCAGGAAGTTTCATCAAGCCATACATTCTAGGAGGAAGAACATATAAAGGTACTCCTGTATCCTTAAAGTGCAGCTTAATTTCCATGAGCAGGTGTGGACAGCACATCACTATATCATATTGATCAATCACTTCGTGCATCAAGCTAAAGGGTGAGAAATCAATCTGCACTTGATTCTCTAAATGATTTTCTTGGATTTGTTTCTGCATACGTGTAGTGACATAGCTTGATGAGAAGCCACCACCGCAGCAGATTAATATTTTTAATAGTTTCATGGTGTATATTATATAAGATTATTTCATAGCACACTATTAATTTTCTGAAGATGAAAAAAAACGACATCAGTCGGTTGATTCTTCGTAGCACTTTAATCTTTCAAACTTCAATTTTCTCATAGACTTGATCTTTTCTATATCTTTTTCTAAAAGTTCATAATCATACAGCATATCCTTGTATTTACCAAAATGTTCATATTGATAGATATAATATGTCATATACATTTCAATAATTGGTTCAATACCATGATAATGTTCTAGTTCATAGAGTCCACAAGCAACATAGCACAAACACATAAAATATTCCAGTTCTCTATTTTCTCCTAGCATTTCATCTGAAAATACATATGAACTCCCATAAAACATAGGATGAGGCGTATCTTTCTGTGAATCCATTTCCTGGTAGACATCATTCCTAACTTCTCTATAAGATTCTAGTTCTTCCATAATCTTCTACTCATCTCTAAATGCATCTTCATAATCTAGTTTTCCTGAATTAAGCACAAAATCTCTGTCACATTTCATTTCATCTAGTTCTTCCTGAGTATCTACATGTACTCCCACAATAATCCTGTCTACGTTCTCATAAGTGTGATAGAACATATAGTTAACACCATCATTAAGTGTAGGATATAATTCTGCTTCAATAGTAGCAAGTGCCAAAGATACTTGCAAAGCAAACAGTGGGTCACCTTTAAAAGAAGGCCCTAAATCATCAAGATAAAACATACCTCGTGATTGATCTCCAGTTTCATAGTTTATCCTAAAACCTTTTTTTAAGTCTGAATATTCACTCATTTTTTAATCCTCTTGCTCTCAACATCTCTATTACATATATATTTTTTACACACAAAACATTCATCATTCGGTTTTAATTGTACCATTTTTAAAATTTCTTATCATTTTTAATATATATTCATTACTCCCCATATATGTCTCTTTGCCGAGTACATCTAATGCAGCTGTCGCAACATAACCTATAGGTACATTTAGCAAACATATTTCATTATCTTTATTGTATTCTATTTCCTTAATAAAAGCTTCATCAGTTATTTCTTCTTCAATTCCTCTAAGAATCGCCTGCATGACAAATATTGGTTTACCACTTTTTATCTTATCAATAACTTCTATAACTATATCATTGCGCATGTCTTTTAACCTCCGAATATCGAAGAAAAATTAAATTCCAAAAATTATCTTCTACTCATCCCTAAACGCATCTTCATAATCAAGTTTTCCTGAATTAAGTACGAAATCCCTGTCTCGTTTCATTTCATCCAGTTCTTCCTGCGTTTCAACATGCTCACCCACTATGATTTCATCAACATTCTCATATGTATGATAGAACATATAGTTCACGCCATCATTAAGTGTAGGATATAATTCTGCTTCAATAGTAGCAAGTGCCAAAGATACCTTTAAAGCAAACAAAGGACATTCATCAAACTGAGGACCTAAATCATTAAGGTGGAACATACCTACAGATTGCTCACTTTTGAGATATGATATTCTAAAATCATGTTTTAAACTTTCGTACTTATCTATTGTTTTATCTATCATTGTTTTTCACCTTTTCTATGACTTTCTGTTTACTTATAAGTTCATTATACACCACATTACAGCCAAAACAGTTATATTTTTAAGCATGAAAAAAAGTGCCATCTTTGGCACTTTAGATTACTTTGCTAACTGTTCTTTAGCTAAATCAGTTAAAGCCTTGAAACCTTCAGGATCAGCAATTGCGATTTCTGAAAGCATCTTTCTGTTAACGTTAACTTCTGCAAGTTTTAAACCGTGCATGAAAGTTGAATATGACATATCGTTCATTCTGCAAGCAGCGTTGATACGTGCAATCCAAAGCTTTCTCATTTCTCTCTTTAACTGTCTTCTATCTCTGTAAGCATACTTTAAAGAATGCATTACCTGTTCATGAGCTGTTTTATATAAAGCATGTTTGCTACCGAAGTAACCTTTAGCTAGCTTTAATGTCTTTTTTCTTCTGCGTCTAGTTGTAAATCCGCCTTTTACTCTTGCCATGTGTATATCCTCCTTAAAATTAACCTATTAGATACGAGACTTGATTCTCTTGTAATCTGATGGGTGTACTAATGTTGACTTAGCGAGATGCTTTTTCTGTTTATGTGTCTTATTATGTGATAAGTGAGATACGTATGCATGGCCTCTCTTTAATTTACCACTTGCTGTTTTCTTTAAGCGCTTCTTAAGACCGCTATGTGTTTTCATTTTTGGCATGATAAGTTTCCTCCTATTTTACTTTGCTTTTTTAGGTGCGAGCATTGCTGTCAATGTTCTTCCTTCTAGTTTAGCTGGCTTTTCAACAACGCAATATTCAGAACATTCCGCAATGAAATCGTCCATAATCTTCTGTCCAAGATCAACATGAGCCATCTGTCTTCCTCTGAAACGAATTGCTACTTTGACTTTATCGCCATCCTGTAACCATTTCAAAGTACGTTTAAGCTTCACGTTCTTATCGTGAACGTCGATTGTTGGAGATAACTGCGTCTCCTTGATCGCAACAACTTTTGAATTCTTCTTCATTTCTTTTTGTTTCTTCTGCTGCTCAAAACGATACTTTCCGTAATCCATGATACGACATACCGCAGGCTTTGCCTTTGGAGCAACACAAACTAGATCAAGTCCTGCATCATAAGCACGATTCATTGCGTCTCTCTTGCTCATAACGCCTAACTGTTCTCCATTCTGATCAATAACCAGTACTTCCTTAAAACGAATGTTTTCGTTAATTGGATCTTCCTTCTTTACTGGTTTTGTTCTATCATAACGTCTAATAAAAGCCACCTCCGCTTACTTCATATTAAATAAAAAGTGAGCGTACTAGCGCCCACTTATCGTTAGAGTTTAATCTAGTGACATTGGCCCATCGACTGTATCAATCGGGCGAGAAGTAGGCACTTCTTCTTTCCACTTTTTACTTGTTCATCTTACCCAATATACAGGTGTTTGTCAACAACTTTTTTAATTAATTTTAGATTTCTGTAATAACACCATTGACTGCATGAATCTTGACGCCTCTATACTTGATAGTCGCCTTGACTGTGAGATTACCGGATGTCTCGTAAGCTACATGTACCT
>OQVT01002385.1_pt1 | contig 12117 bp, 13 predicted proteins | sample 1691561 | NCBI WGS metagenome assembly OQVT01 (sample SAMN03418260, study PRJEB22391) | human gut metagenome | biome: human-gut; feature: organic feature; material: feces | host: Homo sapiens | place: Tanzania | collected 2013-01 | reverse complement strand
GGCCGGCGATATCGCCCAGGCCTTGCAGGGCATCTCCTTTTTGCCGGAGGCCATGCAGCAGACCCTGCTGAACCTGCTGACCGATGCGGGCAGCGATGTGTCCGCCATCCTTGTACGAGCCTGCTACGCTGCTGCGTCTGGGTGCGGTGCTGGCTGCGGGTCTTGCCGGGCCGGTGGGTCTTGCGGGGGCTTTTTTTGCGTTTCTGCTCAGCCTATCCGGTACGGCCTGTCTGCAGGTACCGTATCTGGCGGCGCACCCGTTTCCGCAGCGGCCCATGGCAGAGGATGGCGTGATCCGCCGCAACTACCGCCGCCTTTCGCAGAAGGGCTTTAACATTTGGCAAAAACGGGAGGAAAAGGAATGCAAGGGCAGAAGAAACTCTCTTTTTCCGCATTGGCGCTGAGTGTATGGACGGCAGCTCTGGCAGAGAGCCTTGAACCGGGCGTTTCCCTGCGCGGGATGCTTCTTTACGGAGGGCTGGTGGCACTTTTGCTGACCGGGATCAGCGCAGTGCTGTGTGTCTGCTGGCAGCAGACGGCGGTGCGGCTGGTCTGGCTTTTTGCTGCGGTCCTCGGGCTTCTGGCAGAGGCGTTCAGGACGGCAATGCAGGCGCAGAGCGTCTGTCGGCAGGAGTTTCATTCCATGGCACTGATCGGCTTGCTCCCGCTGTTGCTCTGGGCGGGATGCCGCATTCCGCTTTCCGGCTGGGATGCCCCGGCAAGGGTGCTGTGGTGGTTCGTGCTGCTGGGGGAGGGGCTCTGTCTGGCAGGCATTGCAGGCCAGATGGAGTGGTCCCATCTGCTGGAACCGGATGCGGTGCAGCTGGCCCGGCTGCCGCGTGTACCACTGTACGCGGAGTATCTGCTCTGGCCCCTTCTGATGGAAGAACCTGCGCCGCGCCGCGTTCTTTTTCTGCCGTGGCTGACCTTTTTGGCACAGGTGTGTCTTGCCGGCGGCATCTGCCTTGTGTTTGGCGGAACGGACTATCCGGAGCAGGAACTGCTGCGTGCATGGAGCGTGGGCATCTTCTCACGTATGGATGCGCTTTTGCTTCTGATCTGGCTTACCTGCGCTGTTTTCCGCATCGGCTTCCTCTGCGCGGCGGCAGGTGAGCTGTGGAAAAAAGCCACAAACTGCAGGAAAGGAGCAGCAGGATGAGGCGGCAGCTCCTGCGTTCGACCGGCACGCTTTTGCTGGTGGGCTGGTGCCTGCTGTTTCTCCGCTGTGAGACCACAGAGAAAAGCATGGTAAGAGCGCTCTATCTTGCACAAAACGAGGCAACAGTGACAGTCGGGCTTTTGTATCAGGCACCGGAAGCATCTGCGGATGCATCCGAAGCGTCGGCTGCAATGCAGATGCGGCTGGCCGAAGAAAGTACGCTGGAAAAGGCGCTTTCATCCGTGCAAAAAAAGCTGCCGCAGAAGGCAGACTACCGCCTGTGCGACTTCCTTATGATAAGTGAGAATACCTCAGAAGAACTGCTTTCTGCCTATGAGACCATCGTTCTGGAAAGCGGACGGGGGCGTGCGGCGGCAAAAGCTTCCATCCTTGCAGTTTCCACGGAGGAACTGGAAAACCAGCTTGAAGCGGCAGAAGGGCTTCCGGACAAACTCCTGGATGAATTGAAGCAGGAATCGGGCCGGATGCCGCGCCTGTACCAGCATCGGGATGGAATGTTCTGGCCGCAGCTTACCGTACAAGATGAGGAGCTTTCCGCTGCCGGAACAAGTGTTTTCCGGAAAGGGGAGCAGCGCATCAAGCTGGATGCCCAGCAGACGGCAGTGGTTCAGCTTCTGTCCGGGATGCACGGGATGCATACGCTTTGGCTTGCGGAGGAACCGGTGACGATCCGCCGGTGCAGCGTTTCGGTCACGTTAAAAGGAGAATCGGTGCGCCTGCGTCTGGACTGCCAGCGTGGAGATGAGACCCCGCAGCCCAGTGCCGCACAGTGCGCCCAGCTGGCCCGGCTGTGCACACAGACTGTGCAAAGCTTCTGGCAGCAGGGAATAGACCTTGTGCATCTGCAGCAGCGCAGCGCGTTGCAGTATGGTGTGGGCAGGGAGAAGATCACAATAAAAAACGACTGTCCACAATTACAGACAGTCGTGAGATTTTTACCGGAATAGCGCAGAAACTTCCGCTTCTCAGTTTGCAGTGGGGAAAGTAACGGTAATGGTGGTACCCACATCCACCTGACTTTCCAGCTTGATGCGGGCGCCATGGATCAGCGCAATATGCTTGACGATCGCCAGTCCCAGACCGGTGCCGCCGGTCGCTTTGCTGCGGCTCTTATCCACACGGTAGAAGCGCTCAAACACGCTGGTCTGTGCTTCTTTCGGAATGCCGATGCCATTGTCCGTCACAGTCAGGGTGCAATGGCCGTCCCGATTGCAGGCAGTGGTGATCTGCACTTTTCCGCCGGGCCGGTTGTAGCGGATGGCGTTATCGCACAGGTTCTGGCACAGCTCATCCAGCAGGGGACGGTTGCCGTGTATAAGGGCGCTCTCCCCCAGACAGGTCAGCGAGATATAAGCCCGGCGGGCATTCAGTTTCTGGCGCTCCACGCACTCCTTTGCAACGCTCAGCAGATCGACCGTTTCCATTTCGGGCTCCGAGCCGGTCTCGCTTGCGTTGTCCAGACTGGAAAGCTGCAGGATATCATTGACCAGCTGGATCATGCGGCTGGCTTCCACATGGATCTTCTGTGCAAAGCCCGGCACATCCTCCGGCTTTGCAATGCCGGTCTCAATGAGCTCGGCGTAGCCGGAAATGCTGGTCAGAGGGGTCTTGAGTTCATGGCTGACATTGGCGGTGAATTCCTGCCGCATCTTCTCGTTGTTCTCGCGCAGGATGCGGTCGGAATGGATGCTCTCTGCAAAGGGGATCAGCTCTTTGTAGGGCACATTGTCCTGAATATGGTCAAGGTCTTCGGTCATGCTCAGCACCGGCTGCACCAGCGCACGCGTCAGCAGGGTGGCCAGCACAGCGGCAGCCAGCATCAGCGCAACACAGCTCAGCACGATGGCGGGAATGGAGGAATCGTAGATGGACCACACAGTTTCGGCGTCCTGTGCAGTGCGCAGGATCTCGCCGTTCGGCAGCAGCACTGCATAATAATAGGTCTCATACCCCATGGTTTGCGAGTCCCGGATATCCCGGCCGACACCGCTGGCCATGGCCTGCCGGATCTCCGGCCGGGAAAGATGGTTTTCCATGGGCTGATCCGTGGCGGATTCAAACAGCACGCTGCCATCCTGCGAGATCAGAGTGATGCGCAGATCATTGGAAACAAAAGAAGTAAGCTGCTGCGGATCCTGCACCAGATCGTATCCGGCACTGACCAGTTCCGCCTCCCGCTCAAGGCCGGTCCATGCCTGTGCAGTAAAGGCTTTATGAAACACAAAGATGCACAGTGCCGCTGTAAACAACAGACCAAAGAAACCCATCAGAAACAGACGGTAGCTGATCTTTTCTTCCATGCTGCGCAGCTTCATTCTTCACCGGCCTCCTCTTCATCGGTCAGCTTGTAACCCACCTTGCGCACAGTGCAGATGTATTTGCCGGCATCCCCGAGCTTTTTGCGCAGGGTACGGATATGCATATCCACGGTGCGGCTCTCCACCGAAATGTCGGTGCCCCACACCACCTGCAGAATGGTCTCGCGTGTCACCACCAGATTGGTGTTCTCCAGCAGCAAACGCAGCAGACTGTACTCCTTGTAGGTCAGCTCCACCGGCGTTCCGCTCACAGTCACGTTGTGACGGGCATTGTCCAGCAGGATCTCGTGAAAGCTGAGCACATTGGGACGTGCTTCCGGAGCCGAGCGGCGCAGGGCAGCACGTACCCGGCTCAGAAACTCCATGATGCCAAAGGGCTTTGTGATGTAATCATCTGCGCCGCAGTCCAGCCCGCGCACCGTGTCCAGCTCGCTGGACTTGGCCGTGACCATGATGATGGGCAGCCGCCGCAGGGAAGGGGTGTTGCGCAGCTTTTTCAGGATAGAGAAGCCGTCCTCACCGGGCAGCATCACATCCAGGATCACCAGCTCCGGCTCTGCAGCGTGCATGGCCTGCCAGAAGGGCTCCGAGCTCTCAAAGCTGGCCACCTCGTATCCGCTGGACTGCAGGGCATACTGCTCCAGCTCCCGGATGGCGGCATCGTCTTCCACAATATAGATCATTTGTCAAAATCCTCCGCAGACTGATTTTCAGGGAAAAGATAGCGCTCACGGTAACGGTCCAAACGACGGTGGAATTCCTCGCTTTCCTTGGTGTCACTGCCGTGACGCAGCTCGTTGAGGTAAGCGTGGGTATCAAAACTGTCCTGTGCGACCTCGATCTGTGCAACGGCAACATTGCTGCAGTGGTCGCACACGCGCTCATAGTTGGTCAGCAGGTCATCCAGAACAAAGCCGTACTCGATGGAGCAGTTGCCGGCCTGCAGGCGGGCGATATGATGGGCTTTGATGGCGCGCACCAGCTCATTGACCACGGCTTCCAGCGGTTCCACCTTGCTGGCAAGATGCAGGTCGCCTTTATGGAAGGCATCGGTGGTGCGGTTCAGAATATCCTGCACGGCATCCTCCAGCACCTGCAGCTCGTCCCGGGCATCCTGCGAGAACTGGATGTCTTTGGTGTGCATCTCCTCGGCGGATTCCAGCAGGTTTACGGAATGGTCGCTGATGCGCTCAAAATCGCTGATGGTGTGCAGCAGGGTGTTCACGCTCTGGCTGTCGGTGTGGTTCAGCTCACGGCTGGAAAGCTTGACAAGGTAGGTGCCGAGAGCATCCTCGTAACGGTCTACCTGCGTCTCCTCCTCGCGAACCTTCTGCGCAAGTGCGTCGTTCCACTCATGGGTCAGGCTCATGGCCTGCATCACGCCCACACGGGCAAGCTCTGCCATCTCAGCCGTAGCAGAGCGGGCACGCTCCACAGCCACGGCAGGGGTGTTCAGCAGGCGGTCGTCCAGCAGCGCAAAGCTTTCCTTTTCCGGCGAATCCGGAATGGTGAGGATGGCCAGCTTTTCCAGCAGGTTTGCAAAGGGCAGCAGCACCAGCGTTGCCACGATATTGAACACCGAGTGCACCACAGCGATGCCCCATGCCTCGATGGTGGTGTTCACAAAAGCAAAGTGGCAGACCGTATTCAGGCCGTAAAAGCCGACAAGGAAGATGGTCACGCCGATGATGTTGAAGTACAGATGGACCATGGCAGCACGGCGTGCATTCTTGTTGGCGCCCACAGAGGAGATCAACGCGGTAACGCAGGTGCCGATGTTCTGGCCCATGATGATGGGAATGGCACTGCCGTAGGTGATAACGCCGGTGGCGCTCAATGCCTGCAGGATGCCGACGCTGGCGCTGGAACTCTGGATGATGCCGGTGACAAGGGCACCGACCAGAACGCCCAGAAGGGGGTTGGAGAAGCGGGTGAACAGGCTGGTGAACCATGCCTCGTTCTGCAGGGGCAGGACGGCGTTGGACATGGCAGTCATGCCGGTCATCAGCACGGCAAAGCCGATGAGGATGGTGCCCACACCTTTTTTCTTCTCACTCTTACACATATACAGCAAAATGCCGATAAATGCAAGCAAAGGACTGAAAGAAGTGGGTTTGAGCAGATTGATGAGGAGGCTGTCACCCTGCAGGCCGGAAAGGCTCAGGATCCAGCTGGTGACGGTGGTGCCCACATTGCTGCCCATGATGACGCCAATGGCCTGATGCAGTTCCATGATGCCGCTGTTGACAAAGCCGACCACCATAACGGTGGTAGCGCTGGAACTCTGGATCACAGCGGTGACACACAGGCCAAGGAAAAAACCCTTGAGGGGGTTATCGGTCAGCTTGCTCAGGATCTTCTGCAGATGGCCGCCGGCCTGCTTTTCCAGAGCCTTGCCCATAATGTCCATACCGAACAAAAACAGGGCAAGGCCGCCAAGCAGGGAAAAGACATTGAAAATGGTCATAAAGATTTCCTCACTTTTGATTTCAGAAGCTGCTTTCACCCGCAGCGCACACCGCTTGAACAGCGGCGCTCTGCTTACAGAAAGAGCATCCTGCGTGTTTTGATGGTTCTCTCCTGTCTGAGAGTATACTGTTGCAATGTAAAATCCAAAATCCGCGGAATGTAAAATCCGTGTAAAAGTAAGAAAAATGTAAAAATAAAGTGTATGGACACGCTGCTGCGCAGGTTTCTTTCCGGCAAAGGAAAAAGAAAGAGCGGCTGTATTGTTTTTTAGGAATCATTCTATTATAATAAAAGGAAAGAATGCTGTGCCCGCCCGGCGGAATGGCGGTGCTGCACGGCAAAAGGGAGCACAGGAGGAAACAAGGATGGGCACATTCAATGTCTCGCTCAAAACGCTGACCGACCGTGTCAGTATGGAAGTTGTCTATACGCCAAAGGAACTGGATCAGATCTGTGTGGAGATCGCCGAGGTCAACCGTCCCGGTCTGTTTCTGGCGGGTTATTACGATTATTTTGATAAGCTGCGCCTGCAGATCATGGGTCTGGCAGAGATGAACTTTCTGTCCGGCCTTTCGGCCGAAAAACGCTACGAAGCACTGGATCAGCTGTTTCGTCAGCAGCCGCCGGCTGTTATCGTCTGCCGCAGCGAGGAGTTGACTCCCTTCCCGGAAATGCAGGAACTGGCCCAGAAGCATGGCGTAGCGCTGCTGCGCTCCAACGAGACGACCTGTACGCTGATGGGCAGCCTGATCAGTGTGCTGAATCTGGAACTGGCTCCCCGCATCACCCGGCACGGCGTGCTGGTGGAGGTGTATGGCGAGGGCATCCTGATCCTGGGCGACAGCGGCATCGGCAAAAGTGAGCTTGCCATCGAGCTGGTCAAGCGCGGCCACCGTCTGGTAGCAGACGATGCTGTGGAGCTGCGCAAGGTGTCCAACCGCCAGATCATGGGCACCGCACCGGAAAACATCCGCCACTTTATTGAGCTGCGAGGCATTGGCATCGTCAATGTGGCCCGTGTGTACGGTGTTGGCGCGGTCAAACTGAGCGAAAGTCTGGACCTTGTTGTTCAGCTGGAGGCATGGGACCCCACCAAAAACTACCAGCGCACCGGTCTGGAAAACGAATACTACGACATTCTGGGCGTCAGCATCCCCAGCACCAGCATTCCGGTCTCGCCGGGCCGCAATCTGGCTGTCGTGCTGGAAACTGCCGCCATCAACAACCGCCAGAAAAAGATGGGCTACAATGCAGCGCGTGAGCTGCTGATCCGTCTGGGTCTGGATGACAAAATGGACTGATTTAGGAGCTACCCACTATGGAACGATTCAAACAGAAGCTGCAGCAGGCAGGCATCCCGTTCCGGGAGAATGAGCCGCTTGCGGCACACTGTACCTTTAAGATCGGCGGCCCCGCACAGCTGTTCGTGCAGCCGCAGACGGAACAGCAGCTTTGCAGTGCGGTTGCGCTGTGCAAAGAGCAGGCTGTCCGCTATTATCTGCTGGGCAACGGCAGCAATATCCTGTTTGCGGACGAGGGTTTTGCCGGTGCGGTGATCGACATTTCTGCACTGGGCAGCGATATTGCCGTTGAAGGCAATATGCTGACCGCCGGTGCGGGCGTCCGGCTCGCAGCCCTGTGCAGGGCTGCGCTGGAACACGGCCTGTCCGGTCTGGAATTTGCCTACGGCATCCCCGGCACGGTGGGCGGTGCAGTGTATATGAACGCGGGTGCCTATGGCGGCGAGATGAAGGATGTCCTCACTGTGGTGCGGTATCTGACCGCAGAAGGAGAGGTCGTGCAGGCATCGGCGGCAGAGCTGGACCTGAGCTACCGCCACAGCATTTTTGAAGAAAACGGCGGCTGCATCCTTTCGGCGCAGTTTGCGCTGCAGCCCGGGAACGCAGCGGACATCCGTGCAAAAATGGATGAACTGATGGCAAAGCGTGTGGACAAGCAGCCGCTGGATAAGCCCAGCGCCGGCAGCACCTTCAAGCGCCCGGCAGGTGCTTTTGCAGCTGCACTCATCGACCAGTGCGGCCTGCGCGGTTTCCGTCACGGCGGTGCCGCCGTCAGCGACAAGCACTGCGGCTTTGTGGTCAACCTCGGCGGTGCCACCTGTGCCGATGTGCTGGCTCTCTGCGATGAAGTGCGTGCCATCGTGAAGGAAAAGACCGGCTATGAACTGGAAAAAGAGATCCGTGTTGTGAAATAAAAACATTGGGCAAGATAAAAGGAGCGGGATACCAATTATGGAGCTGTTGATCGTCAGCGGACTTTCCGGTGCAGGCAAATCGGTCGCCATGAACGCACTGGAGGATATCGGCTTTTTCTGCATCGATAATGTTCCGGCCGGACTGCTGCCCAGCATCACTGCGTTCTCCGAAGCAGGCGACAGCCAGCTGGAGCGGGTGGCACTTTCTATGGATGTGCGCGGCTGCCGCACCAGCGAGGAGATCGAGCAGGCGCTTCATAAACTGGACGAGCAGGGGATCCTGTATAAGATCCTGTTTCTGGATGCCCCGGACGATGTGCTCATGCGCCGCTACAGCGAGACCCGCCGCCGTCATCCCATCAGCATTTCGGAGGGCATTTCCACGCGGGAGGCCTTTGCAAAGGAACGCAAGATTTTGAAGCCGCTGCAGGAGCGTGCAGACTATACCATCAATACGGCACTGCTCTCCACTGCGCAGAATAAGGAGCGCATCTGCGACCTGTTTGTGAAAAATGGCGGAGCAAAAAGTGCAATGCGCCTGACCGTGATGTCCTTTGGCTTTAAGTTTGGCATTCCGCCGGAAGCAGACCTTGTGTTGGATGTGCGCTGCCTGCCCAATCCTTTCTATGTCCCGGAGCTCAAGCACAAGACAGGGCTGGATCAGGAAGTGGTGGACTTTGTCATGTCGCACCCGGAAGCGCAGGAGCTGCTCAAGCGCTATGAAAGCTTTTTGCAGTATGCACTGCCGCTTTACGTCAAGGAGGGCAAAAGCCAGCTGACCATTGCGGTGGGATGTACCGGCGGCAAGCATCGCTCCATTACATTTGCGCGTAAGATCGCGGAGTATTGCACAGCACTCGGCTACGAGCCGGGCGTGCAGCATCGTGATGCCATGCGTTGACAGAATTGAGGAAATATGAGTAGTTTTGCGTCCCGTGCGCGGGAGGAGATCGCTGCGCGCAGCATCCAGAAGGATTGCTGTGTGCGTGCGGCGGCCTATGGCATTGCGTGCTTTGCCAAATATTTTGATGCCAGGGGCCTTGTGGTGCAGACCGAGCAGCAGGAGACAGTGCAGGCTGCACAGCAGCTGTTTGCCCGCTGCGGCGTGCAGGGCGAAATTTTGCAAAAGCAGCGGCCCAGCGGTGTTTTGTACGAGTTCAACATCCGTGCGCCGGAGCAGGTGGCCCGGATGCATGAGCTGTTCGGCACCACCGGCAGTGAGACCAGCCTGCAGATCGACCCCCGCCTTATCCGCTGCCAGACCTGCGTCAGTGCGTACATTGGCGCAGCTTTTTTGTGCAGTGGAACGGTCATTGACCCGCAGAAGGAATATAATCTGGAGTTTCTTACCTCCCGCACCAATCTTGCACGGGATTTTGAAGCATTGCTGGCAGAGCATGAGTTTGCACCGCACCGCACCCGCCGCAACGGTGTGAACCTGATCTACGTTAAAACGGGAGCCAATGTAGAACGGCTGCTCAGCTTTATGGGGGCCGTGAATGCCGCTGAGTATGATTTCGCCGTTCTCGATAAGTCCGTTTATATCGATGTCGGCGTTCGTTTCGGCGAGTTTAACGGGGTTATAAATGAAGCCCATCGTGCCCCACATATAACACACGGCGTATTCCGCCCACTTTTTCACGCTGCCCGTGACGTAGTTTTCTTCCTCTTTGGAATTGAACAGATCTTTGATGAAGCCGGACGCGTATCCGTTGTAATTGTCCACCTTGTCGTAAACTATCTCGCCGTCCTGATTTTCTGAGGCGTCGTAAGTTTCGAGCATGTTCTCGTTTATCATCCGCTGAATCATATAGTCGGACGGGCAGACGAGATCGTAGGCGTAAGTATATTCGCCGTTTTTGCCTTTTTTCTTGGTGAGTTGCAGTTCGTTATACATATTTTCGATCGTGCCGAAAGTGGAGTAATTCACTTTAACTTTTTTCCCGAATTTTTCGGTTTTCTCTTAATATCGTTATCAAAAAACTTCTCATCCGTCCATCCAAGAATATTATCTGTAGATGTCTTGAAATAATGTGCAAAATTTATAATACCATCAACCGAAGTACCATTTTTGCCAGTTTCAATTCTTGCCAGTGCTTCCCTCGTCATTCCAATAGCATCAGCAAGCTCTTCCTGTGTCATCCCTGCTTTCTTCCTCGTCGGTAATTTTTGATATTTGCTCCTTTACGGTATCATAGGTGAGTTTATACGGCTCGTTACAGTCAAAGTCGGGCATTGACGACATAGCCAAAACTGCACCTGTTTTACAATTCATTACGACGCCGTAAGCACCCTTGCACTTATATTCGTTAAGAGTTGTTCTCAAATTCTTTTCAAGGGTATACTGAATGTTTTGATTTATTGTAAGAACAAGCGAGTTACCGTCAACTGCATCAATCGAGGTTTCGTAATCGGTGGGAAGATTATTCTTCTGAGCGTCCTTTACGGTTACGATTCTGCCGTTTGTGCCTTTAAGTTCATCCTCATAGTAATATTCAAGACCGTAAAGTCCCTGATTATCATCGCCGGTAAAGCCGAGAACAGATGAAGCGAACTGACCGTAGGGGTAATATCTCTTTGTATTTTGTTCTGCGCCGATACAGTTTGTTACCTTGTTTTCAACCTTAAAGGTCGAGATGGCTTCCTTTATATCGTTTTCCACCTGCTCGGCGACAACAACATACATTGTATCTTTTTTGCTCTTTTCGAAAAGTTCCGACTTGCCCTCATCATCAAGTTTAAGAATATCAGCCAAACCGTCTACGATGAGAGTTCTTTTTTCCTCACTTTTAATATTTGACGGGTCGAGGAAAATATCCCAGGTGGTAGCGGACTGTGCGAGAACATTTCCGTTACAATCGAGAATCGAACCCCTTTTTGCCGGAATCTCGGTGTCGGAAATCTGCTGGCTTTCTGCTTTAGCCGAATATTCCGAGCCTTTAATCACGGAGATATAAAACACTCTGAGTGCGTCAAAGGAGAACAAAAACAGAATTACAAATGCTATTATCGTTACTCTTTTAAGCAAATTTTTACTGAATTTCGCCGCACGTTTTACGCCCCCTCGCATATCGGCGGCAAGGTCCGCGCGCTTCCCGTACTTCTTTGCCATTTGGGCTGCTCGGGTTGCTACTATCTCCATCAAGGGGAATGAGGAGGAGCTATGCCTAAAATCGCACTTGTAGAGGACGAGGCGGAAGCCGCCGACGTGCTCGCGTCGTTCATCGACCGCTACGGCGCCGAGAAGGGCGTGGGGTTCACGATCGTGCGCTTCTGCAACGCGATCGACTTCGAGCTCACGCACCAGAAGTTCGACCTCGTGTTCATGGACATCCAAATGCCGGGCATCGACGGCATGGAGGCCGCGCACCTGATGCGCACCTACGACAGCGAGACGCCGATCATATTCGTGACCAATCTCGCGCAGTATGCCGTGAAAGGCTACGAGGTCGACGCGCTCGACTTCATCGTGAAGCCCGTGAGCTACTACAACTTCCGCATGCGCATGGACAAGGCCATGCGGCGCATCGCCCGCGCCGGAGGCCGCTCCGTCGTCATAAACACGCGGGACGGCCTGCGCGTGGTGCCCGTGTCCGACATCGAGTACGTGGAGGTGTCCAAGCACGACCTGTCGTACCACCTCGTCAGCGAAGAAGAGCCGCTCGTCGTCTACGGGAGCCTCAAGGCCTTCGAGGAAGAGGTCGAGGGAGGGCCGTTCGTGCGGATCTCGAACAGCTGCCTCGTGAACATGAACCAGATCCGCTCCGTTCGCGGCGGCTCGCTGCGGACGCACCGCGGCGAGGAGCTCTTCTTCAGCCGCTCGCGCAAGCGCGAGGCCGTGGCGACAATCGCCGCGTTCCTTGGCGGGAGCATCTGATGACGCTCGAGTCGCCGGCGCTCTCGATCTTCTCGGCACGTACTGGCTGAAGATCCGC
>OQVT01002384.1_pt1 | contig 12121 bp, 8 predicted proteins | sample 1691561 | NCBI WGS metagenome assembly OQVT01 (sample SAMN03418260, study PRJEB22391) | human gut metagenome | biome: human-gut; feature: organic feature; material: feces | host: Homo sapiens | place: Tanzania | collected 2013-01 | reverse complement strand
AGCCGATGGAAAAACGGTTACATACATGACCGTTTACGAGAAAAATCCTGATGTCGACTACACGGCATTTAACATGGAGTTTACCCTACCTCGCGGGTTCCGCATTAACTTGGTAAAAAAAGGTAGAGAGTGGGTAAAGGATATAAATCTTTCTGTGCGTGCCTCTAGCACACACACCATTAACTGCAATATGCCTGACCCCACATTACTAAAAATCATCAGTACCTCGTCGCAAAACGAGAATTATTATCCCGATGATGAAGATGGCAACGAATGTACCGAACTGTTCACCATCGGTCTCGTGGCTGACCCTGAAACCTACAATGGTACTTATGCTATTCAGATGGATGGTGCCCGTTTCGTAAAGAAGGATGCCAGTGGTATCAGTGCGGACGACTTGGACCACGTGGAATATTCCAAGGTTATCGTAACAGGTGGTACAGACTTCCCTGGGGTGAGTTATACGTTGTCTCCATTAGGTATCGGAACCCTGATTGTACCTTTTAAATTTGTTCCACAATCAGGATTCGAAGTGTACAATTGTACAGGACTAAATGGTTCGAGCATTCAACTTGAAAAAGTGGAAGAAGCTCAAGCTAACACTCCTTACATCGTGTGTGGAACACCTGGTACCTATCATCTGAACGGCAATTATTGCGGTTTGAATGATTCTTATTCAACTCCATATCTCACTGGAGTGTATGTAGACACAAAGGTACCAGAAGGTGCTTACGTAATGCAAAACCAGGAAATTGATGGATTAGGATTCTACCAAGTTGCTAAAGGACAAAACATTACTATCAATCCTTATCGCTGCTATCTAAATAAACAGGAAATAGCTTTCAGCCAATTAAAACTTTACTTTGGCGCTATTACTGGAATTGATGACTTTGTAGGTGAGGACGCAGAAAAAGTGGATGTTTACACTGTATCGGGCATTCTTATCCGTTCGAAAGTCAAAGCTAAGGACGCATTAAAAGGATTGCACCCAGGAGTTTATGTAGTAAATAATAAAAGAATAATAGTAAGATGAGACGATACATAAAACCATCCATGACAATTATTGATTTGACAAGCGAAAGACCCTTTATTTGTGCATCTAGTCCTGAAATCAACGTGAAACCAGGTAAGGCAGATGAAGACATTACTCCTATGAGTAATAGGTGGAAAGGACAAGTACCTTGGGATGAATCGGACGATGAATAAAAAATAAATATCGTGTGACCCCTTTATACGAAGAGGGTGTTGTTGTCCATGAACTATTTTGCGGTATGCAACTATCCCCCTTCGTTACCTCCCTTCTAAAAAGGCTCTAATAATCCAACCAGGTTATTAGAGCCTTTTTGCATAATGTAATTGCTAAAAGAAATCTGTAGTCTAAGATACTCTGATGATATAGAATAAGCCACCGCTCACCCCATTACTTCCCCCCTAAACCAACGTCAAAGAGCCGACAAACGCCTGTGTTTGCCGGCTCTTTGAGGGTTTGCTACAGAAAATTCTGCCAAGATGTCTGAGATACGAAGATTAAATCGTAAATTTGAAGATGGTGCGGATTTCTGAAAAGGATTTCTTACGCCCACTCCTCCCCTACAAACCACACACAAGACAACAACACAAACTATAACCAATGAAACACGTTCTCCTTTCTCTCTTCTGCCTCGCCCTCTGCCTTCCCATGGCTGGACGCGACAGAATTAAGGTAGCCTGCGTTGGCAACAGCGTCACCTACGGCTACGGACTTAAAGACCGGGCACACGATGCCTATCCGGTGCGCCTGCAAGCCATGCTCGGCGACAAATATGAAGTGCGCAACTTCGGACACAGCGGTGCCACGCTCCTCACTCAGGGACACAACCCCTACGTGAAACTGCCGGAATTTCGCGCCGCACTCGACTTTAAGGCCGACCTCGTTGTGATACACCTCGGCCTCAACGACACCGACCCGAGAAACTGGCCGCACCACGCCGACGAGTTCATCCCCAACTACCGTGCCCTCATCGATTCCTTCCGCGTGGCCAACCCGAAGGCGAAAATATGGATTTGCCTCATGACGCCTATCTTCCACGACCATCCACGCTTCGACAGCGGCACGCGCCTCTGGCACGGACTCATTCAGCAACGTATCCGCCAGATTGCCGCCACGGACAACGTGGGGCTCATTGACCTTTATACGCCGCTCCACAGCCATCCCGACCTCTTCCCCGATGCCCTGCACCCTAATCCGGAGGGGGCGCTGATTTTGGCGAAGACGGTGTTTGGCGGACTGACGGGCAACTATGGCGGTCTTCAATTGCCAGCCACTTACGGAAACAGCATGGTGCTGCAACGCCAACGCCCCATCCGCATTCAAGGCACAGCCAACGCTGGCGAGAAAGTGAGTGTGAATTTCCACGGACGCAAAGCTGATGCCGTCACCGACAACTTCGGCCAGTGGAGCGTTTCCTTCCCCGCTGAAGAAGCTGGCGGCCCCTACAAACTGCAAGTGAAGGCCCGCAGCGGAGAAAAAACGCTGAGCGACGTATGGGTGGGCGAAGTGTGGCTTTGCTCCGGACAGTCGAACATGGAACTGAAACTCTCGCAAGTACTGACTGGCAAGGAAGACATCGCCGCTGCCGACACCTGTTCGCGCCTGCATTTCTATGACATGCCCTCCATCGTGCCCACCTACGCTATGGTGTGGGATTCGGCACGTCTCGATTCCATCAACCATCTGCAATATGTGCTCCCTGGCAACTGGCAACGCGCCAACTCCAAAGCCGCAGCCCATTTCTCGGCCATTGCCTTCAACTTCGGACGCATGCTTGCCGACAGTCTGGGCTGCCACGTCGGACTAATTTCCAACGCAGTGGGCGGTTCTTGCACGGAAAACTGGATTGACCGCGCAACGCTCGAAAAGGAATTTCCAGCCATTCTCCGCAACTGGAAACACAACGATTTCATCATGCGCTGGGCCCGCGAACGCGCCGCCTATAACATTCAGAAGGCCACTTCGCAGCGCCAACGCCACCCCTACGAACCGGCCTATCTCTTCGAGAGCGCCATCCAGCCGCTTAAGGGCTACGACGTGCGCGGTGTGCTCTGGTATCAAGGGGAATCCAATGCCGACAATATCGAAGTCCACGAACGCCTTTTCCCAATGCTTGAGCGCAGTTGGCGTGCTTTCTTCAACCAGCCCGACCTGCCCTTCCATTTCGTGCAGCTCTCTTCCATCGGCACGCGCCCTTCTTGGCCGCATTTCCGCGACAGCCAGCGCCGCATGGCGGAATCGCTCCCCAACACCTATATGACTGTATGCTCTGACCTCGGCGACTCGCTCGACGTTCATCCCCGCCATAAGCGCGAAGTGGGCGAACGCCTTGCCTTCTCTGTGCTCAACCGCAACTACGGCCATAAAGTGACGCCAAACGGTCCGCGCTATCAGTCGATGAAGATTGACGGCGATGCCATCGTTCTCCGTTTTGCCGATGCCGACGGTATGCACGCTGCAAAGGGAACGCACCTCATCGGTTTTGAAGTGGCTGGCGCCGACGGCATCTATCATCCTGCCGAAGCCACCATCAAGAACAACACCGTCATCGTGCGCAGCAAAGAAGTGAAACAACCCGCTGCGGCCCGCTATGGCTGGCAGCCTTTCACGCGTGCCAATCTCGTAAACGCGGCCAACCTGCCTGCTTCAACGTTCCGTACTGCGGAATGGTAAGCAATGGTAAGTAGGTGTTCAAAATTTTTGATCACCTACTTAAATATATATGACATAACGCACCTAATAAAACAGAGGGGATTTTTGGCTTAAGCGTAAAAACCTTGAAATCCCCTTTTTCACCTTCACTGACCATGTCCTTTACCGATAACTCCCGCCGATGCCTGCGCTGGGTGCGGCGCTTCCGCCACCGCCGTGGCTATAACATCCATTCGCCCTTTGCCTTCAACCTGGTGACGGGCGTCATCTACGAGCGCGGAGCCTATTACGCCTACAACGACCTGAGAAACCTACGGAAGACCATCCCTTCAAAACTGCGCGAGCGCGACGACCGCCTACTTCTCCGCCTCATCAACGCATCAATGGCCAAAGAAGCCCTTGTGGTCGGAGACGGCCTGCAAATGCAAACAGCCTATCTCCGCGCCGGACGTCCCTCCTGCCTCTTCCGCGAATTTACCACTTCCGACCTCCGTACTTCGCAAGGCAATGCCCTGAAGATACATCCCGTCAAAGTTGACTTCCTTTATCTCGACGCTCCTTTGGAACTCTGGCCTTCGGCATGGAAAGCGGCGCTACCCAAACGCGGAGAGAAAGCTTTCTTCGTGGTGCGCGGCATCCACCGCTCCAAAAACGACTTCGCCGCCTGGCAACGCCTCACGGAAGACGCTGCCGTGCGCGTCTCCTTTGACCTCCACGACTTCGGCATCGCCTGTTTCGAAGCCCGCTTCAACAAAGAGAACCATCTCATCAACTATTTTTAGTAAGTAGGTGGTCAATTGTCTACCATTAACATAGGTCTTCCCACATCTATATTTCCTCAAAGCCACAAACACATGAATGCACTCGTCAAGACACAAACCATAGCCCTCAACGGTCTGACGGCTTTGCCCGTGAGCATTGAAGTCAACACATACAATGGCGATACCTCCATCATGGTCGGACTCCCCGACAACGCCGTGCGCGAGAGCCGGACGCGCGTGATAAACGCCATCTTCAATTCCAAACTCAGACTAAGTTGCAGCACGTTTGTGGCAAACTTCGCACCGGCCGACGTGCGCAAGGAAGGAACGGGCTATGACCTCCCGTTGGCGGTCGGCATTCTGGCCAGCAACCAATACATCACCTCCACCCTGCTCGACAAATGCTGCCTCGTTGGCGAATTGGGCCTCGACGGTTCGCTGCGCCCCATCCGCGGTGCCCTCCCCATCGCCATCAAAGCCCGCGAGATGGGCTACGATTTTCTGGTCGTGCCACAGCAAAACGTGCACGAGGCGGCGGTGGTCAACCGCATAAAGGTCTATGGTGCCAACAATCTGCTGGAAGTGGTTGACCTGCTGAACGGACACCCCACAATCCAACCAGTGGAATATGACACGCGTGCCGAATTTTACGCTGCCCAAAGCCAGTCGCCCTACGACTTTGCCGACGTGAAGGGACAGGAGCAGGTGAAACGTGCCTGTGAGGTGGCGGCGGCAGGCGGCCACAACCTGATTCTCGTGGGAAGTCCGGGATGCGGCAAAAGCATGATGGCGAAGCGCATTCCCTCCATCCTGCCGCAGCTCACGCTGGCGGAAAGCCTCGAAACGACGCAGATTCACTCCATTGCCGGAAAGATTGACGGCAACACGTCGCTCATCTCGCAGCGCCCCTTCCGCAGTCCCCACCACACCATCTCCGACGTGGCGCTCATCGGCGGCGGTGCCAACCTGCAGCCGGGCGAAATATCACTGGCACACAACGGCGTGCTCTTTCTTGACGAACTTCCGGAATTCAACCGCTCTGCCCTCGAAACGTTGCGCGGACCGCTTGAAGACCGCGAAATCACCATCTCACGCGCCAAATACACCGCCACGCTCCCCTGCTCTTTCATGCTCGTGGCTTCGATGAACCCTTGTCCCTGTGGCTATTATAACCATCCCCACCACGAATGTGTCTGCTCGCCGGGACAAATCCACCGTTACCTCAACAAAATCTCTGGTCCGTTGCTCGACCGCATTGACATTCAGGTGGAAGTGATGCCTGTGGCCGTTGAAGAACTGGCCACGGCGCCGCGCGGCGAAACGAGTGAAACCATCCGCCAGCGCGTCATCAAAGCGCGTGACATACAGACCGAACGTTTCCGAAACATTCCAGGCATCCACTGCAACGCACAAATGACTGCTTCGCAACTCGAAACCTTCGCCACGCCCGATGCCGAAGGCGCCCGCCGTCTGGCCTTCGCCATGAAATCGCTCAACCTCTCCGCCCGTGCCTACGGCCGTATCCTGAAAGTGGCCCGCACCATCGCCGACCTCGACGCCAGCGAAACAATTCTGCCGCAACACATCGCTGAAGCCATCGGATACAGAAATCTTGACCGCAGCGACTGGGCAGAGCGGTGAATGTCTTAAAAGGGGAAAAGTGGAGCTTTGACTCTTACGATTGATTTTAACTATATTAATAATTCAATAAAAATATACCATTCGCAAGACGGAAGCGTACAACTTAATGTGAAGTTGGAGAATGACCCTGAGTTACTGATACAAAGGTAAATGGCAGAATTGTTTGGACGTGACCGAACAGTTATTACACGTCATATTAACAATTGTTACAAAGAGGGTGAACTCAGTGAACAACCGCTAAGCTAAAGACTTAGCGGTTGTTCACCATATATATTCATGGGTTATTTAGAGTGGCGAATGCGTTGTGCTTTCTTTTCGTCCTTACGCACCAGATAGGGTGACTCTGGCAATTCGGGAAGCACTTCATCCAGTGCATCAATCTGGCCCACAACTTTCAGCAAGAGAATGAATGTAGACAATGAGACATTGCCAGCTGTTCCGTTCTCGAATTTATGTATTGTCGTCAGACCTACACCCGACTGTTCGGCAACTTCTCTTTGAGTGAGGTTGCAGCGCATCCTATACTCCTTGAAGCGCGTTCCAAGCAAGCGCACAAGTTCTGGTGTTGAATATTCATAAAAGTCTACCATTTGCACACATTTTTATTATCATTATAATGATATTTACGGCTTATTCTCCCATATAACATTCAATATAATGAAGTTTATACTTACAAAGCTATATACAAATATTTAAACCACAAAATAAATTTTCCACAAAAACTTTTTTAGACTGCCTTTCCTCACAACAAAAAACATGGAGACCAAACGCTCAGGGCTGTTTGGTCTCCATGTTTTTATTTTAGGCGTACTGAAAGGGATTTCAAGAACGCCATTACATATCATTTAGCGAATCACCTTTTCTCCGTTTCCATTGATGTAAACGCCATGCTGCACGGGCTGGTGCAACTGTCTTCCTTGAAGGTCGTAATAGACGTTGGAAGGAGCGGCAGAAGAAGTGTTGACATTGTTGATGGACGTTGAGATATTGAGTTTCTCAAATGTCCAGATGCTGGCACCCCATGCAATGGGCTTGAGGATGACGTTGTTGGCCCAGCTGCTGGCATTGACATACCAACTGTAAGCACCAGAGGCTGAAATGATGCGGATGCCCGTCTTGCCCTCGTCGCAAGTGTGCTGATCGAGTTTCCATGAATATTCCTTGCCCAAGAGGATGTTCTTGGTCTCGGCATCGGAAGCCGGATAGGCTGGTTTGTCCCCCACCTTGCTGAAGATGCTCACCGTGCCATCGGCATTCTTGCGGATGCGCCATTGATAGGCATCGGTGTTGTTGCTCATCGTGCGAGGCTGCACCGTGTTGGAAGTGGAAGCCATGGCCAGATAGTTGGTGAAATAGGCGTTACGCAGGTTATAGTAGTAACCTTCATCCAGCGCGTCGAGCACAGAGGTGCGTGGCATGGCCACAAACTGTGCGTAGAGCGCGAGGAATTTATCGTATTCGCTGCGCGAAACAGCGCCCTTACCAATCAACGTCTTGGCCGGCGCGATGATTTCATCGCTGAGCAGGCTGAGGGCTGCTTCTGTCGGTTCGCCCATCTCGCCCGGTTTTGCGTTGCGCAAAACGATTTCACATTTCTCAACGAGGTGCTTGAGCATGAAGGTGAAATCCTTCACCTCAACAATGCGCCACGTGCCCTGATAGCAGAGCGCAGCGTCAGCGCCGCTCTTGGCATAGCCTGTGCAGTCGGCCGTGAGGTATTTTCCGCCAGAGGAAATGTTGAGCACGGCAGGAATGTAAGTGTACTGTCCGCTGGCCTTCGTGGCGAGCGCAATTTTCATCACACTGCCGTTTGCCGTCAGCGTCATGTTTTCGGCATTGCCCGCCGGCATGGTCAAAGCCTTACCCGTGATGACGTTCTTCACCTTATAACCACCCGTCACGGCTTCAAACTGCCAGATTTCTTCTGGTTCATATTGCTTCGTATAGTGGAAGCGCACGTTATTGTCGCTGGCATAGAGCGATGAACCTTCATATTTTGCTTTGTAGTAAGTGGAAGCAGAGAGAATCTGATAATATTTTCCCTCTTCCGGCATCGTGATGTCAGCCTTCTTATATTGGCCGACAGACGCTGTCAGGGCAGCGAGTTTGTCGGCATTCTCCATGTCGCCCTTCAACTCGCTGAGCGCCTCCGTCATTGCCGTTTTCTTGTCGGCGGCAGGCAGACCAACGTAATCGCCAGCAGCCGCAATGATTTCCTCAGCCTCTTCAACGGCCTTTTGCGCCGCCGTCTGTTCGGGTTTCTCGAAATAATGAGTGGCATACGTCACGCCCATTTCGTCGAGCACGCTGCGCTGCGTCTGGAGGCGCATATAGAAGCCCACCCAGTTTTTCTTGGCAGCTGGCAGCCATCCCGTTTCAGAGAGCGCCAAGAGGCGCGGGAAGAGCTGGTATTCGAGTTCCACACTGTCGTTGCACGTTTCAGTCCACATATTTCCCTGAACGCCCAAACAAAAGTCTTCACGTCCTGAGAGCGAAGCCACGGGGTTGACATTGTAGACGGTTTCCACGCTGTTGACCCAATTGTCGCCCCATCCGCCTTGGTATTTCTCGTTGATGTCTCTCTGCGCTGTCGGTACCTGCATCATGTCGAGATAGAGCGACTGGTAAGGCACCACGATGCTCTTGAAGCCCTTGTCGGCAGCCTTGGAGCTCATGTTGATGTTGTTCCAGGCCATGATGACGGGCTTCACCTTGTTGTCAGCATTCCAGTGTGAGAGGAGTTCGTCCCAAACCACGATGTCCTTGCCGTATTTTTCCTTCAGATAAAGACCCAATTCTTCAACGAGCCACGACTGGAGTTCGTTGACGCCCGAGAGACCCTTTTCTTTCACGCGGCGAAGGCAGTCGGCATTGTTGGCCCACTGGTCTGTCGGACACTCGTCGCCGCCGAGGTGAATATACTGATAAGGGAACACCTCTGCCACGTGGCCGAGTACACATTTGAGGAAGTCAACCACTTCGTCCTTACCGATGTTGAGCACGTCTTTCGAGATGCCGCCGTCGATGCGGACGCTGTAAGACTTCGAAGGATTGCAACTCAGTTCGGGATAAGCGGCCACGGCAGCCACCATGTGTCCCGGGAGGTCGATTTCAGGAATGATTTCAATGTTGCGGTCCTTGGCATAGGCCACGATTTCGCGCAAGTCGTTGAGCGAATACCACATGCCGCGACCATATTCCGTGTCGTCGAAGAATTTCGAAGCGCCACCAGCATTGGAGAACGAACCGGCACGCACGCTTCCCACCTCCGTCAAACGCGGATATTCAGGGATTTCAATGCGCCATCCCTGGTCGTCGGTGAGGTGCCAGTGGAAACGGTTCATCTTGTAAGAAGCCATCACGTCAAGCACGCGCATCACTTCAGTCTTAGAGAAGAAGTGGCGGGCCACATCGAGCATGAAACCGCGGTGGCCGAGGTTGGGTTTGTCAACGATTTCCACGTAAGGCAGCGTCCATCCGTCGTTTTTCTGCAACGTCTTGCCATAGATGGCCGTCGGCAGCAACTGCTTGAGGGTTTGCAGACCATAGAAGAAACCAGTGCTGTCGGCCGAAGCGATTTCCACGCCCGAGGCGTTGATGTTCAGTCGGTAAGCCTCGTGTTCGAGCGTCTTGTCGGCCACCATAGAGATGGCGCAGGCAGCAGAAGCAGGGTTCACCTGGAGGTCGATGCCCAGCGTGCGCTTGGCCTGACTGGCAAATTCGCTGGCATAGCGCAAAGGAGCGTCGCCCGTTGCCACGATACCATCGATTTTCGAGAGGCTCAAAGCGCCATCGCCCTTGGTCACACTGGCAGGATAAGGCACCAAAGAGAGCATTTTGCCCATCTTTTCAAAATCCTCCTCGCTCACGAAGGTGAGCGGCTGGTTGGCATCAGAGCGATCGTTCCAGAGTCCGAGTTTTTTACCCGTTCCGGCACCACCCCACTGGTTCATATACACGCCCAGATTAGCCTTCGGCGAAATCACGAAATCGCCAGAATAGTTGGCATTAGTCGTGGTCTGCCAAACGAAATATTTGTTGGCGTTAGGCGTTTTTCCAGCCCTGAACATACCTTCCTGCTTAGTCGTAGTGGTATAGAGCGTGAGGCCCGAACGGCTTGTGAGGGTATAGCCCGTCGTTGCCGACCCTTCGATTTTCCAGAATTGTGCGTCACGTCCCATCGGAATGCCCGTAAGCACTTCTTCGCCGTCGCCCTGCGCCGTGAGCACACCTTTCCCGTTCGACATCTGAACGAGATACCATGTCACGTCGTCGCCGACGCTTACCTTCGGCTTTTCTGCCGCCCACAGTTGCGAAATGGCAAGCAGGCAGAAGAAGCATAGCAGTAATGTTTTCTTCATATAGATAACTTTTAAAATGTTGATTGTATTACACTTGCAAATTTACTTTTTATAATTCAGACAACGAAAAAAACCTTGGATTTATTGTTGCGCGGGGAGGTAACTAAGTGAAGCAAGCGGATGGCAATCCAAATAGCATCGATAAAGGCTTTCCTTTTTACATCCCTCTAAAAAACCATAAGTAGGTGTTCAGGATTAGTTTATATTGAATTGTCGTATTATTTTGTTCCTACAGCTGTCTTGAAGAAGGAGCGTAGCGGGCTACGTGACTGATGAAAGACAGTTGTAGGGGCAAAAGAATGCGGCAAGGCAATATTAAACTGGCTTATCCCTACATGGATAGTATAAACTAATTTTGAACACCTACTTAACTACTATCTTGCGGCATAAACCACAAAAATCATACCAAAAACACCCATTTTCTTGCCGATATCGGCAAGAAAACATATCTTTGCCATAAATAATCTACATTTTATGCCGATAGAATATGGAATACATATCAACCAAAGAATACGCAGACGCACATGGTTTGTCAGAAAGAACCATTCGCAACTATTGTGTACAAGGCAAAATTGATGGTGCACAATTAATAGGTAAAACATGGAGCATCCCTGTCGATGCTGCATTACCTATAAGAAAGAATGCGCGAAAAAGTATATCTCCCCTCCTGCTTGCTCTCAGAGAACAAAAGGAAAGCAAAATGAAAGGTGGTATATATCATCGTACACAAATTGATTTGACATATAACTCTAACCATATAGAAGGCAGCAGGCTTACAAAGGAACAGACAAGACACATTTTTGAAACAAACACCATTGGCATCTCTGACGAAGCTATCAAAGTAGACGATATTATAGAAACAACAAACCATTTTCGGTGCATAGATTTTATTATCGACAAAGCTAAAGAACCTTTATCGGAATCCATGATAAAGCAACTACATGGAATTTTGAAAAAGGGAACGTCTGATGCTTCTAAATCATGGTTTGCAGTAGGCGACTACAAGAAGCTACCTAACGAGGTCGGAGGGATTGAGACTGTTGATCCTAAACATGTTGGCAAAGCTATCCGTGAATTGTTGAGAGAATACAAAAGTAAGTCAACTGTTTCATTTGAAGATATTCTTGACTTCCACCAACGATTTGAAACCATACACCCATTTCAAGATGGTAATGGCCGTGTGGGTAGATTGATTATGTTCAAAGAATGTCTCAACAACGGTATAGTACCTTTTATCATTACAAACGAATTAAAAATTTTCTATTATCGTGGTTTGCATGAGTGGAAAAATATTCCAGGCTATCTTTCAGATACCTGTCTTACTGCTCAAGACCATTATAAAGCGCTGCTTGATTATTTCAAAATTAAATATAAGGAATAACCATCCCAAAGCCTTCTACCATACATTCAAACTTACCGTGACCATTTCCCTGCAACCTTAAATTGGCAGACAAACTCTCCCCTATTATGGCATGATTGTGCCCTGTCCCCTAATTACAATTATCTACTCGCGGCCGCTGGTAGTGCTACTCGCGGTCGAGGGTAATGCTACTCGCGGCCGAGGGTAACGCTACCGACGGCCGCGAGTAGATAAGTTCTCATACTTCCAGGCCCGACCATTTGACTATAACTGATTTTACTTTACACTTTTCTTATTGTTTTACTAAATTACTTCA
>OQVT01002383.1_pt1 | contig 12122 bp, 6 predicted proteins | sample 1691561 | NCBI WGS metagenome assembly OQVT01 (sample SAMN03418260, study PRJEB22391) | human gut metagenome | biome: human-gut; feature: organic feature; material: feces | host: Homo sapiens | place: Tanzania | collected 2013-01 | reverse complement strand
AGCAACCCCAGCGGCAGAATACATCTCGCAAGCGCGGTAAACATTCTTGACGCGGGCAAAAAAGAACTCGTCAGACAGGGAATAGACTATTACAAAAAAATTATCGCAGATAAGAAAAGAAGCGTACCGTATCTGCCTTGGGGGTTTACGAATTTCGGCGCGAAAAAAGTCGTTACGGGGCTTAAAACTCCGAAAAAAATCTATCTTGCGGTATGGAAACTTTCCGACGACGGAGATTTCGACGTGCCCGTTCCCGAATATAAAATCGCGTCTGCAAAAGTCGCGTATCCGGCAGAAAAACCGCTCGAAATCAAGACGGAAAAACACAACTTGAAATTTCATATAGACGGCGGTAAAACCGCAAGGATAATAGAAATAGAAATATATTAGGAAGAGAATTATGAAAAAATCCGAAGTACCTGATAAGGGACAATCACCCGGCGATCATTACTCACGCGACGTTCAAAATGGTGCAGATGGAAATGGCTCGGCGCGGAAGCGTTAGAAAAAAGGCTGATTCGGGAATTACGGAACAAGGGAAGTATAGCGGTAAATTTGCTGTGACAGATAATGTAATTTGCGCAAGTGGACAAGAAAAATTAAAGTGTCGAATTAAGCCGTCAAATCAATGTAAAATTATTCTCGCAAAAAAAGAAGTGGCGACCGGCGTTACAAGTCGGTCAACGTAATGTAGTAATAGTTCAACCTTGTATATGGTTAAACATCCGTATTCGTGGTATAATTTATAGGAAGTATTATACGGAATTCGGCATTAAATCGATGAAAATAACAAATTTACAGGTAAACAGACTTTTCGAGCCGCTCGGGATAAGTACATTTAATCCAGTTTTTTCTTTTAAAGTTGAAGGCAAAGGCTACGGAGAAATAAAAAGCGCAAGAATCGACGTTGCTACGGACGAAACGTTTAAAAACATCTTTTTTTCCGAAACTTCGAGCGATATAAGCCCGAACGCGTTTCGTTTGCCATACGATTTTTCGGGCGGAATTAAGTATTTCTGGCGAGTTACGCTCACAAACGACAAAGACGAAAACGCAAGCGGACAATCGTTTTTCGAATGCGGAAGAAAAAACTCCGAATGGGATATTCCGTTTATAACTACGGCGACCGAGAATACAGAATCGACGGCTTTCTATCGTAAATTTACCGCAAAGTCCGCCGTGAACGCCCGTCTTTACATAACCGCGCTCGGGCTTTACGAAGCGTATATAAACGGCAAAAAAGTCGGCGACGAATATTTTACTCCTTATTGCGACGATTATCGTTATATTCTGCAATATCAAACTTACGATATTTCAAAGTACCTTTGCGACGGAGAGAACGAAATAGCCGTTTTATGCGGTAACGGCTGGCACGGCGGCAGGTATCCGACGAACGGCGTAAACGGCATAGGCGCGTTCGGTAAAGGTTTTATACTTTCGGCGGAGATTGTTTCGGACGGGAATACGGTTCTTACGACCGACGAAAAATGGAAAGAAATTCAATCCCCCGTTATTTTTTCCGAAATTTACGACGGAGAGATTTACGACGCGCGTAAAGATATTTTCGACGAAAACGGCAGAGTTTACCACGAAATCGTAATGAACGGCACTATGGCAAGATTTACCGAAAAGCCGAAAGCGAAAATAATATCGAGAATAAGTCCGCGCATAACCGCAAAGGAAAGATATAAAGCAACGCTTATAAAAACGCCGAACGGCGAAACCGTACTTGACTTCGGCAAGGAAATAACGGGTTGGGTTGAAATTTCCGATTTTTTAACACGCGGGGGAAAACTCACCTTGACTTACGGCGAAATTTTGCAAAACGGAAATTTTTATCGCGATAATTTACGCACCGCAAAATCAACCTATTGTTACACTTCCGACGGCGATAATCGACTTATACGCCCGCATTTTACATTTTTCGGGTTCAGATACGTTAAAGTCGAAGGGGCAAAAATCGATAAAAAAACGCTCGATAATTTCGTCGGCGTTTCCGTTCGATCGGATATAGCGCAAACGGGGAGAATCGAAACTTCGAACGAAAAGTTAAACAAATTTATCGAGAACGCATTCAACAGCCAAAAGGATAATTTTTTGGATATACCTATGGATTGTCCGCAACGCGACGAGCGTTTCGGCTGGACGGGCGACGCGCAGGTCTTTTCGGAAACGGCTTTGTTTAACGCCGATTGCGCGGCTTTTTATTCGAAGTATCTCGAAAATATGCGGCAAGAACAACTCCGCTACGGCGGGGCGTGCCCGTTCGTCGTACCCGATTGTTTTTATGCCCGCGAAGAACTCTGCGAAGGGGCAAAACCTGTCGACGACAACGATTTCATGCTCGATAGAACGTCCGCGGGGTGGGGCGACGCGGCGGTTATAATTCCTTGGAATCTCTATAAGTTCACGGGAGATAAGGAAGAATTGAAGAAAAACTATCCGAATATGAAGTTATGGACGGAATTTCTGCTTCTTTCGGACGAAAACCGCGGCGGAAAACGCATCCGCGACTACGGGTTTCAATTCGGCGACTGGCTCGCGCTCGACAATCCCGACACGAACGACAAACACGGACTTACCGATACGGGATTTATAGCGACCGCATATTATTACAATGCGGCTGCTTTAACGGCAAAAGCCGCAAAAATCGTCGGCAAGAAGCAGGAAGGCGAGAAATATGAAAGATTGGCGGCGGAAATTCTCGCCGCGATTAACAAAAAATACGTTTCGAGAAACGGTATAATCGCTAACGATACGCAAACGGCTTACGCCTTGGCTATCGAATTCGGGCTTGCGGACGTAAAATCCGCCGGCAAAAGACTTAACGAAAAAATTGCCGAAAACGGATATAAACTTTCCACGGGATTTATCGGCACGGCGTTTCTGCTCGGCGCGCTTACGAAAGCGGGTTACGCAAAAACGGCTTACACCCTTTTGCTTCGCGAAGAATTGCCGAGTTGGCTGTACGCGGTAAATATGGGTGCAACAACCGTCTGGGAACGTTGGGATTCGATTTTACCTAGCGGCTCTATACGAGCGGGAGAGATGAACAGCCTGAACCACTATGCGTACGGCGCGGTGGTTTCGTGGGTGTATAAGTCGATTATCGGCATAAATATGGGCGTCAACGGCGAGGGATTTACGTCTGTTTCGTTTAAGCCCGATGTGGACGAAAGGCTTAAAAAAGTTTACGGGGAATATAATTCCGCAAGCGGACTTTATGCCTGCGGATACGAAATCGAAGCTGATGAAATTCGCTTTGAATTGACCGTTCCTTATCTCGGCAGCGCGGAGTTTATTCCGCCAATAAATTATATAATAGCGGAGATCGACGGAGAAATGCCGAACGGGAAAATAGCGTTGAAAGGCGGAAAACATACGATTATCTGCAAAAAACAGACGAGTAAAATTTAGTCGGTTAGTCGGTTGGATTGATTTTGCGGAATTCGTGCGGGGTTTTGTTGAACGTCGCCTTAAAAGTGCGGTAGAAGTAAGTAATGTTGTTATAGCCGCATTTATAGCAGATAGATTCGATCGATTCGTTGGTGTTCTGAATGAGAATCGACGCAAGCGAAAGTTTCTTCTGATTTAAGTATTCTGTAAGCGTTTTGCCTGTCGTTTTCTTGAAAGTGCGGCAAATATATTCCTTAGAATAATTATATTCGCTGAAAATTTCATTTACGTCTCTGCAAAATTCTTCGGGGCGCTCGAGTCTGGATATGAGATTTATTATCCATTCGGGCGCGTTTTTATTGCTCTCATGAGTATTTTCAACGAAGAAAAACGCCTTAAATAGTTCGGCGACGGCGAAATAAAATTCCGGGCTTTCATGCGGTTTATGTTCGTTTATCTTCTGAAGAGACGTTTCCAACTCGTTTACAAGCCTTAAATCAAGTTTGGCTTTTATCGGCGAAGAGAAGCCCGAACTCGGCGAATAGCAGAAAAATTTTGATATTTTCTCGTATAGAGAAACTGTTATGGCTATGTCTCTGTGGGTGCAGACGTCGGTTTTTTCCCGCAAAAAGCAGTGAATGTCGCCGGGGCGAAGAAAACGCATGTCGCCGATGGTTAAATTTTCGGTTTCGTTGTTTAAGCTGTGGCGGATAGAGCCGCTTGTAACGTAGAAAATCTCGTAGAAATCGTGCGAGTGGTAGTATCTGTCTCCGCGGTCGGTAAGCTGAACGATCGCGTCTTCTTTATTGATGTCGGGGAAGATATTACTGTTTAAACTATACATAATAGTATTTTAACTCGTTTACCCGATATTTGTCAAGCGGATAATGTCAACGTAGTGTAAAAATCATACAAAATATGCTATTGAAATCGAGTTATACAACAGTTACAATGTAACCGTAAAACAGATAGTGCCGATAGTTTCACGTCGGTTTTCTGAGCGGATATCCGCTTTCGTTTGCTTCGCAAACGAAATACCCTTATCAGGGAAATGCATCTTGTGTAATAAGCTGAAGAAGCAAGGAGGATAAAAATGAGGAGAATAAACACACTTAAAACGCTGGCGATAGTCGTTCTTGCGACAATATGCGTGGCGTTTGCGAGCGTTTCGGTTTCGATGTTGAACGTCGCAAAAGCCGAAACGACTAGCAGTCAGGCGGCGAACGTCGTACTCGATATGAACGGAAGCGATTCCTGGATAGAGGTCAACGGCGAAAAGGTCGGAAATCTGAATAGCGATAACGCAATATCGATTTTTAGCGGAGCGAAGGGCGAGACGAAAATGATGTGGACGGGCGGAGGCGTTTCCGAATACGTCATTCGTTTTGCGAACGGTTATAAAGCGGCGAACTATACCTGTGTGACTGTGAGATTTGCCATAGGAGCGGCAGGGACGATTGCGGGATATTCTTTAAGCGACGGAAGCTGCGTTAACTCCGCAGGTTCGATAACTTCCGCAGGCGGTAACGAGAACAAAATACTCGTCCTTTCGGCTTCGGCTCTCGCAGACGAAAACGGAATGATAAAAGGTATAAAAATAACTTCGAGCGGGGCGGGTAACGATTTCGTCGATTACGTTTCGCTTAGCAACGAATACGTTGTAGATGCGAACTGTACGGACGCTTGGTTGGAAGTCGACGGGGCGAAATTGGCGAGCCATACCTATGATAACAACCCGGCTCTTAACATTTTCAACGGCGACGGTTCAACCGAGTTTATGTGGACGGAAGATTCACACGCGGATAAGGAGATTTCCGTAAAACTCGCAACCCCTGTAAAAGCGGAAGATTATGACGCGGTCGAAGTTAAAATCGCAGGCGGCAAAAACAAAATCATAACAGCATACGCCCTTTCCGATACCGATTGTTCTTACCCTGCGGGCGTTACGCATATTTTCGGCACAACGGCAATTAAATATTTTACTCTCAACGCGAAGATTCTTGCGAATACCGACGGATATATCGAGGGCTTTAAATTCAAGAAGACCGCTCTCGATAGCGGTGGGCAGTATTTTATCGATTATATAAAGTTTGTCAAATACGCCGCCGACGATTATATCAAAATGACGTATCCCGTTTCCGACAACGCGAATGCGAGTAAGGCGGATTCTTACGGGGCTTGGTTCGAAGTTGAAGGAACGGCGATAGCGAATCTTCTTCCGACGAGTACGTTCGGGTTGTTTGATAACAATGATGTTAAAATGACTTATACAGAGCCTAATATGGTCGCGAAACCCGTAACCGTAAGACTTGCAACTCCTGTTAAAGCGAAAAAGGGTATGGAAGTGGCGATAAGGCTTGCCGTAGGTAAGGCTTGTACGCTCGACGGTTACGCTCTTAGCGATACTTCGTTCTCGACTTCTGCGGGTTCGGTAGTTTGCGGCGGCGGCAACGGCGTTGTCGCGCTCGAACTCGATTCGGAAATGCTTGCCGATGCAGACGGATATATAAGAGGTTTTGTGTTCAAAAGAACGGCGGGAGACGCGGCAGACGGGCAATATTTTGCGGACAGAGTTTATCTTATCTCCCCGAAAGATACCGTTCTCGATATGAACCTTACGGACGCATGGTTTGAATATAACGGAGAGCAGATAACAGAATGCCACCCCGACAATACCCTTCCCGTATTTTCGGGCAACGACGGCTTGACCAAAATGACCTGGACGGAAGGCGTGGGAACGGGCGCAGAGATTTTGGTGAAATTCGGCAAGTCGTATCATGCGAAAACCTACCCGCTCATTAAATTCAGAGTATGTGTGGGCAACTGGAATGCGCCGGGCAATACGATAACAAGTGAAATTCTTTCTTTAGACGGCACTAAAACGGCGTATTCGTTTGAAACTGAAATTCCGTCGGGAGCAGTCGGGGTAAATCAAGAATACGTTTTAATGATAAAGTCTGAATATTTAGCGGACGAAAACGGCAAAGTTTCGGGCTTTATTCTCAAAAAAGCAAGTCAGACCGTAAGCGGAGCGACGGGGCAGTATTTCGCCGACTACGTTGAACTTCTCAAAGATAAGGACTGCGTTATAACGGTAGCGGACGGCGAAACGACTACGACGGTTGCGGCTAAACTCGGCGAGACCGTGAAAGTGAGCGAACTCGGAGCAAACGACGGCGAAAACGATAAGGTAGTCGGATATAAGATAAACGGAAAACTTTATTCTGCCGACTATTCGTTCACGTTGACGGAAGACGTCGAAATCGAAGCCGTAAGGCTCGCTTTCAAAATGAGAGTAGGGGCTTCGATAAGAAGATCGGGCGATATGGGGCTGAGATTCATAGTCGATTTAAGCGGCGCGGATTTTGCGGCTCTTCAAAATCTTGTCGGCGAAAATAATTTAACGCTCGGGATTGCCATAACGAAAAAGGATAACGGGAAAACGGTCGAAAAACCCGCGACGAACAGAATCGACGACGGCAGCGGCAATATCATATATTGCGGAGTCGTAACGGGCATACCCGAAACTTCGTACAAAACGCAGTTTTCGTCTCAGGCGTTCGCGGATATAGTTTACGCGGACGGAAGCAATAGGGTTTACGCTATCGAGAACGACAACGTAAGATCTGTTTACGACGTGGCGGTAAACGCTCTTGAGAGCGGAACTCTCTCCGAAGCCGATAGGGCGTATTTCGAGTCGGTAAAGAATACCGCGGACGAACACGCGAGTTCTATCCAAAAAATAATTCTTCCCGATTACGACGCTAAAAAAAACGAATACGGAATAGATATTTCGGGTTGGTTGATTCCTAAAAATATAAGCACGAGCGACGTCGATTGGATAACGGACGCGGGCATAAACGTTATGCACGCCGTTGCCGCGGGAGACAGCGAAACTCTGTTCTTCCCCGAATACAACGGCGAAGCGGAAGCGAAACTCAATTTCTTTCGCGATAAAGGCATACAAATTTACGTAAACACCTGCTCGAGAGATGCGGCTTCCTTTCGGAAAATAAGCAGTTTCGGAGCGCACGGCGGCGTTATAGGAATGAGTTACGACGAGCCTACCAAAGCCGAAATAGACGAAATAGCGAAATACGTAGATTATTTCAATCAGAACGGCAACGGCAAAAACATGCTCGTGAATCTCTTTCCTTCGTTTACTTCGAGCGTAAAGAGCGATTTCGGCAAGTGGTATAACACCACTCAGCAGAAATACGAGTTATATCTTCAATATTATTGCGACAACGTGCTTTCGAAATTGACTTCGGGCGAAAAATGGCTTTCGGCGGACAGATATTTGCTTACGTACGACAAAAACGGCAAGAAATGTCTCGACAACGGCTGGCTTGCGGACGTGCAGTCGGTTGCGAAAGTGGCGAAAAACTACGGCGCGAAAACAAACTTTTTCGTCCAAACCATGGCGTATGGAGCAACGAACGGAGTTGCTTCGGGCGCGCAGGAAGGATCGAGAGACAGAGTGCCTACTTATAACGATATAAGATTGCAGCAGTACGCTTTAATGGCGTTCGGATACGACGGAATTTCCCTTTTCTGTTACGGCAGTCCCGCGGCGGGCGGAGAATTTTCCCTTTCTCAGACGGGAATTATAGACAGAAACGGAAATAAAACCGAAACGTACGAAGCGGTGAAAAAGGCAAACAACGAGCTTCTTTCTTTCGACCACGTTTTAAAGCAGTTCAATTGGCAGGGCGTATTTACCTGTGACGCAGGCAAAACGCTTACGGGAACGTCGACTACTTCGAACGCTTCGTTCAAAACGCTTGACAGAATAAGCGTTGCGAACGTTTCGAGTCTTTCAAAGGTTTCGGCTTCCGCGGACACTCTTTGCGGATATTTCAAAGACGCGGCGGGAAACGACGGAATAATGGTTGTGAACTATAACGAAACCACGGAAAACCTTACCGATACGGTAGAACTTACCTTTGATTCTTCCAAATATAACGCGGCGGTTTGCTACGTCGGAGGAGTGAAGAAGGTGTTTACGGGACTTACGAACGGAAAACTTTCGCTCAGTCTCGGCGCGGGCGAAGGAATATTCGTTATTCCTTACGCTGAATAAAATAATGAGAGGTGGCGATTATGAAGAAATTTTATGACAATCCCGAACTTGAAATTATAGAATTTACGACCGATGTCATCGCGACGAGCGACCCGCTGAAAGACGGCGACAACGATTTCGGCTATAACGAATTTATTTAAAACGAAAACTAATTGTTTGGAGGACAACGTATGATTAAATCATTCAAAAAGGGCAATATTCTGGTTGCCGTTGCGGTAATGCTTGCCGTAAGTCTGGCGGCGTTTGCAATGAACTTTACGGTTGCAAAAGCCGACAACGTGGACGAAAGACCTGCTGCGGACGTCGTTCTCGATATGGATACGGTATCTGCGTGGTTAGAAGTCGGCGGCAACAAAGTTACGGATTGCACCGTGGACAACAACCCCGACCTGAACATTTTCGGTGGCGACGGTTCTACGAAATTCACCTGGACGGGAAACGTTTCGGGCGAAGCGATAACCGTTAAATTTGCGAACAAATATAAAGCCGAGAATTTTGCCAAGGTCGAAATAAAGCTCTGCGTAGGCAACTGGACGGAAAAGAACGATGTCGAAACGTTCGGCTATGCGCTCGGCGATACGGAATTTGCTTCGGCGGCGGGCAGCGTTAAATCCGGCTTCGGCAACGCTATAGCTACTCTTATTCTCGATGCTTCCAAGCTCGCGGACGCAGATGGGTATATCGGCGGGTTTGTAATGAAAAAGGTCCAGACGAACGTATCTGCGAAAGGACAGGTTTTTGCCGATTACGTCACGCTTGTTTTGTCTAACAAACAGACCGAAAACGTGGACGAAAAACCGGAAACCAACCTTATCGTCGATTTCGACGGCGAAAACGCGTGGATCGACGGAAGAAAGGATAAAATCACGAAAGATAACAATCCCGACCTTCCGTTCTTTATAAACGACGGCGCGAACGGAACGACCAAACAGACCTGGACGGAAGGCGAAACCGAGAAGGGAATCACTTCTTACACGATTAAACTCGGAAGAAAATATAAAGCCGAATTCTTCGATTACGTTAAAATAAGAGTAGGCGCGAGCAACTGGGGCAGCGAAAATACCGTAACGGTTTCGGGTTACGGCGCCGGCGAAGGCGCGAAAAGCGCGGGCTCGGTTAAATTCGGTTACGGAAACACGGCGAAAACTCTGAAACTCAAAGCGGCTCTTTTGGCGGACGGAGACGGATATATAAGCGAAATAGTTATCAAAAGAACTCATTCGGGCACAGATAAAACCGTTCAGCTTGCTTTTGATTACGTCGAGTTCTGCCTTGTCGGAAGCGAACCCGAACCTGTCGTTGCGGGCGAATATATCGAAAAAGATATTTCGGAAGTAATGCCGATAGGCGCGGGAAAAGAATTCAAACTCGTTTCTTATGAAAAGGAGCTTAACAAAGCGTTCGTTTCTGCATCCTTAAAAGCCGCGGCTTACGACAAGCTTAATTTTGTTTTAACTCCGACTTACGAAGGAAAATTTTCCGCGTACATTCTTATGAAAGCGGCTTCGGATAAAGGCGTTCACGAAAACGGTGGAATATTCTTCTGGTTCACGAATTCGAGCATTTCGGTCGGCGCAGTCTCGGAAGGTTCGACGAATATGGAAGAAGTTCCTGTAAGCGAGCTTCCGAAAGGTTCGTTTGAAAGCGGAAAAGCGACGAAAATAACGATTGCGTCTATTCCTTATTATATCAACGGAGTTCAGGAAGGTTATTACTGCGCGGTATACGTTGGCGAAAGCGAAACGGCGGCTGTGGAGATTTATCTTGAAAACGCCGCGATAGTTGCGGGCGTATATACAAACGTTTGCACTCAGGACGTCGGAAACGATTTTACCGTTAAACTTGCTTCGACAAAAGAAAATCCCGTTTCCGCCGAAGAAATGATGAACGTGAAGCTTGCCACCACAAGCGGAAAGACCGAGTTCAAAACTCCGAGAGCGGGACTTACCCTTTCTTATTTTGAAGTTGCAGGCGAAACGCTCGGCGACATCGTTATAGAAGGCGACGCGACTTACGATAAGGATACGAAATTCCTTACTTTTACGAAAAAAGGGACGGTAAAGGTTTATTATACGGTTAAAAACGCGTTCGGCGAATTTAAATCAAACGAACTCTCTCTTACGTACGTTACCGAAAAGTCGAGCGACGGCGGAAATTCTAAGGGCGGATCGTGTAAAGGTTGCGGCGGTTCGGTCGAAAGCCTTTCGGCACTCTTCGTTCTCGCGGCTGCGGCAGTTGTCGTTATAGCGAAAAAGAAGAAAAACGACTGATAATCGACTTTACAACAAACTTCGGCAAGTCGCATTTTAGACGAGGCTTGCCGAGTTTAAATTTATAAACGGGAGACTAATAAATGAAAAAATTATTATGCGCAATGCTTTGCGCGGTACTTACTTTAACGTTTGTCGCATGCTACGGAAAGAGCGGTAACGGAAATTCGACGGGCGGCGGCGACGTTTACGTTAAAGTAATAGATAAAGGACTCGGCACGAAATGGATAGAAAACATTGCTTCGGCGTACTATGAAGAAACGGGAATCAAAGTCCACGTTTCGTCCGATCCCGAACTCGTTTCCAACTTGCTCACGCTCATGAACAACCCCGGTTCTGAAAAGGAAGATTTGTATTTTGTCGGACATACGATGAATAACTGGATAAAGTGGATAAGAAACGGAGCGATCGAGTCTATCGACGACGTTCTTAGTTCGACTAAATACGGAACTTCCGCAAAATCGAGAGTTGTGGACAACTATATAATAGATATGGGTACTTATAACGATAAGTCTTATCTCTCGAGTTACGTATATTCGAGCTGGGGGCTTATCTACAACCAAACCTATCTTAACAAAATCGACTCTTTCGGCGAATATAAAAAAGGCGAATGGCCGAGTACCGTTCAGGGACTTATAGACCTGTGCAAAGCAGTAAAGTCGGCAAACATCAAAAACAACAGAACGAAAAGAACGGTCGCTCCGTTCTCGTGCGGACTTACCGTCGACTATATGGATTGGCTCTTCCACGGACTTTGGTACGAACTCGATCCCGCAGGCTATACCGCATATTACGAATACAACGACGTAGACGGCGGTTATCCCACGTCGAAACTCGATACTGCCGCGGCGCTGCAAGCGCTCGAAACGATTTACGACCTTATCGGCGCAACTTCCGACACCAACAGCAATCTCGTATCTTCCGCGCAAAATCATACCGAATCTCAACAGTCGTTCGTAAACGGCGATTGCGTATTCACGTTCAGCGGAAGTTGGTTCGCAACGGAAATGAAACAAATTCTCGGCGAAGTGGGCTTCACGGATTACCATTTCGGCGCGTACCCCGTTTACAATGCCGGCGACAAAACCGCGCTTGCGATGAACCTTCCCGGCGAAACGTTCTTCGTTCCGTCGGACGCCGTCAACGTTTCCGGCGCAAAGGATTTCCTCGCATTCGTACTTTCCGAAAAAGGAGTTGCGACAGCGGAAAAAACCCTTCAGTTCCCGATGGTGTATAAGACCGACGAAGAAATCGAATTCGGCGCGTTCGGACAAGAAATAGTAGATCTTGCAAAATCGTCCAATCTCATTTATCGTTTTGCGAAAACCGACGTGTTCAGAACGGGCGCGCTCGAACTGTTCGTTGCGGGAACA